>Ga0209101_1000378_pt1 | contig 37148 bp, 26 predicted proteins | sample ConPoolayeCmetaG_FD_185481 | JGI IMG/M metagenome (GOLD analysis project Ga0209101, IMG submission 185481) | Hot spring microbial mat communities from California, USA to study Microbial Dark Matter (Phase II) - Cone Pool mat layer C metaG... ...
GGCGTATGCGCTCACGACCAGGGCGGGCGGGTCGTCGAGGGCAATGGAGAGGAGCAAGGTGTCTCCAAGGGCATCCGTAAGCACCAGGGGATATGTCCCGGCGCTCAGTCCGGTTTGCGAGCATCGGTTGTCGGGCAGGGTTTGGCCGTTGCAGGTGAAAGGGGGCACACCGCCTACGATGTCTATTTCAAGCGCTCCGTCGCTATAGCCGGCACAGCGGGGAGGTGTGCGACGGATGAGGGCGGACAGGGGGAAATAAAAGATATCGAAGTAAGCCGTATTGGTACATCCGTTGGCGTCGCGCACTACGGCCGAGTAGGCGCCGTTAAGCAGGCGGAGAAAACTGCTGTCCGATGTCCAAGTGAAGCCGTCTAAACTGTACTGATAGGGCGGTGTTCCGCCGATGGGTGTCAAATAGGCGTGTGGCCCAACAGTGGTTGCCTGCACGCTTAGCGGCGGCGGTGCGTCGATGAAAAAGGTATCGCTGCCGACCTGGGTTCCGGCGGCATCTCGGACGACGACGACGTGAGGTCCCGCACCGACGCCCTCCCAAGTGCCGTTGGCTTGGAACGGCCCTCCGTCCAAGGCATAGCGGTAGGGCGGCACGCCGCCGGTAGCCTCGGCGGAGAGGAGAACGGTCTCATTGGCGCAGCGGATGGTGCCCTCTACGGAAACCGAGAGGAGCCGCAGCGGAGGCACCTCGACGGTAGCCGTAGTTTGGGCCGTGCAGCCGTTGGCATCCCGCACGGTGACGAGGTAAGTGCCGTTGGCCAGGCCTTCGAAAGTGGGTTCGGGCCGGTAGTCGCCTTCATCGAGGCGGTAATGTAGCGGGCCGGTTCCACCGGAAGCCGCCACCTCGATGCGGTTTAGCACGACCGTTGCGCTTACCTGAAGCGGCGGCGGCGCCTCTATGTGGAAAGTATGCGTTAGGGTGGAGTCGTTTTTGTCCAAAAGGGTGAGGGTGTACTCGCCTGAAGGCAGGTTGAGGAAGGTGTTTTCCGTCTGGAAATCCTCGCCGTTCAGATTATATCGGTAGGGCGGCACGCCGCCACCTGCAATGACCTGAACAGCGCCGTCGGCAGCATCGAAACAAGAAGGCGGGGTGACCTGAACGGCCAGCACTGCCAATGGCCCGACATATACGATGACCTCCGCCGAGGCTATACATCCGAAGGCATCCTGTACTTCCACGGTGTAGGTGCCGTTGGGTAGACCGCTAAAGAAGGGCTCCGACCGATAAGCACCGTCGCCTATTCTGTAGCGATAGGGCGCCGTACCGCCGGAGACCTTTACCGATATGGAATCCAGCACCGAGATGGCGTTTACGACCATGGGCCCAGGGTTGGGCACGATGAGGGGAGGGGAGACGGCCGTGAAGCCCCAGCGGTCGGTAACGACAACGGAGTAAGTGCCGGGGCCTATGTTATCGAACAAACCGTCGTCCTGTAGAATGTCTGCGCTGCCGATGAGCCGATACGCGTAGGGTGGCCGTCCTCCTTGAGCAGAAGCCAGCAAGCGGGCGTCGTTGCCGTTGTGGCAGCGCAGCGAGTCCAGTATCTCCAGTGCCGCGACCAGGTCGTTCTGGACGATGCGTATGGAAAATCGGGCGTGGTGCAGCCATTGTCCGGTAGGCGTAACGAGACCGTCGAAGAAGAAAGCGTCGGCATTGGAGCCGTCTCCGGTGTGTTTGTAGGCGACTCGCCCGGCGTTCAGGTCGGCCTGGCTAAAGACGGCACCCGTGCCTATGGGCGCGCCGTCGTAGAGCAGCCATCCGTGTTGGGGCGGCTCCAGCAAGATGAACAGACCGTCTTCCGGCGGAGTGCTGGGCTGCAGGTCTATGGTTAGGAGGCTGCTGTCAACAGGTGCCGTTTGGCCAACCGGCAACACCAAGGTTTCATTTCGCAGCAGGATGGCGGCTTCAAGGGTGTCCCACAAGCAGCCACGCAATCCCCAGCTCTCCAAGGCGCCGCCGTCTTCTTCCTGCAGGTCGCTCAGCTCAAGTCGCCAGCTGCCCAGAGCCGGTCGGTTATCGAAAATGGCCAGGAACTCTACCGGCCGGAAGGAGCCGGAAAGGGCAGGAGGGGGGCTCTGACAGGTCTTTTCCAGGTCCTCTGCCGTCTGAGCGGCTTCATCGTCGAGAAGGAGATCGGCGTCTTCTCCCGAGCAGCCGCTGGCAGAAAGCAAGGGTGCTCCGGGTTGGTCGAAGAGCAGTACGGCGGTACCGTCGGGCCCGATGAGGCGAGCACGCAGGTCGCCTACCCAGCTGTGGCGGACCTTCAATTGTACGTCAAGATCGGCTATCGGCCGCGTTTCGGCGAGAGTTAAAGAAGAGAATATCGTGGAAGGCGCTCCGTCGGAAATGGGCACAGGTACCTCCTGGCTGTCAAAGGCAAATGAGCACGTCGTCTGGGCCGTTTGAAAAGCGCGGAAAGGCGAGAAGGCGCCTTGCCCGCAGGCATTTTCCGCGCGCACACGCCAATAATATACGGTGGCGGGCAGAAGCCCTTGCGGTACGGCGACGGTGTCGGCCGTGAGCGTCTCCCACACCAGGTGGGCTGCTGAGAAGTCGGGAGAAGTGCTCACCTGTACTCGATGGTGAAGAGCATCGCTTGTCGGCTGCCAGGAAAGAGCGGAATTAGGTGTTGTGCTGCGCCGTCCGCTTGGTGGAGCATACAGTACCGGTGCGGGAGGTGCCTGAGCGACAACTTGGAGTTGGACGGAGAGCCCTCGCTCTATAGTGTCGCTTTGGGCCAGCAAGGTTAGCCCGTACAAGCCGGGCGTTGGCAAAAGAGGCACCCGCACCTGTACGCTGTCACCGATAAGAGCAGGATTGGGCTCTATAGCCACGTCGGCATCGGCAGGCAGGCCGACAAGGGTGAATTGCACGGCTCCGGCGTAGTCGGAAACGGAGAGCGTTTTTGCCCAGAAGACAAGGGAGTCGCCTGCGCACCGCTGTTCCCTCGAGGACAGTGACGTTTGTAGCGCGAAGGAAGGCGCAGGGGGCACTTCTATACGAAAAGGAGTGTCGGAGATGTCGAAAAAGATATTTCCCACGGCTTGCACGCGCAAGCGACAGCTATCAGAGGTGAGCGGCGGCACCGTTATTTGCGCTTCGCCGGTGTTGGGTGTAGGGCCCGCCAGCACGTGGGGATACGTTCGCCCTCCGTCGGTGGACAGCAAAAGGAGGACATCGGTGCAATTTACCGGCGATGCATCGGTACCGGCCACGTCCCAGCGCACCGTCGCAGTTTTACCGACGTACCAGACGGTAGGTTCATTTGGTTCGAGTACGCGGAAGGGGCCACTGCTACTGTCCACCGAGATGTTCGTTTCGGCATGAGCAGTGCATCCTCCGCCGGGGTGGTTATCGCGCACCGTAACGCGAAAGCGCATGTCGCGCCCTACGGCGGGCAAGCGCTCCCAAGTAGACGTAGCGTTAGTGAGCAGTTGCTCCAGCGCAGGAAAATATCGTTCTGTACTAAGGGTAGGTTTCAGCGAGCGAAATAAGGGCCCTGCGGTATTGGTCGCTTGAGGCGGCATCGGCGCCGCCTGGTTGTTCATTTGCTCCCAGCAATAGCTTAGGGTCGTGCCCTCGGCGTCGCTGCCTGCGGCCTCAAGCACAAAGGGCGTCGAGCGAGGAATGACCGGGGCGACAGGCCCGACTATCGAAACCGAGGGCGGCGTATTGTCGAGGGAAATTTTCTGCGGACATGTGTTTCCGAGGCCTTGTACCGTGTACCGGCGTATTTCCTGTATGCTGATGGCGTGGAAGTAATCGTCGCTGTTGTTCTGGACGTTAGGTGAACATATACCGGCATAGCCCATAATCGTGGAGCCGCTGCCCGGTTCCACCGAAGTAGCGCTGTTTCGGCTGCAATTGTTGTTTTGCGTATGATTGGCGCCAAACTGATGACCTATTTCATGGGCTACGTAATCGACGTCGAAAGCATCGCCTACGGGTTGGCTTCGTCCGGTGACTCCGCGCGCCTTGGTGTTGTTGTTGCACACGACGCCTAATCCGGCGAGGCCGCCGCCGGCCGTACCGAAGACGTGCCCGATGTCGTAGTTGGCGGCTCCGATAAGGGCGTTGCACGTGGCGACGTTTTGGGAGAGCATGGCGGTGGGATTGTTGTTAGAATAGCCATCGGTAGCCGGGTCGAGGAAGATGAGGGTATCGTTGTTGGGCACCAACACCATTTGGATGCCTAAGTCGCGCTCGTAGATGCCGTTTACGCGGTTGATGGTCGTTGCCATAGCCGATAAAACCAGGGCTTTTGTTCCTCCGTGAAACTGGGCGTATTCGCCCGTACAGGCCAGGGCCAGCCGATAGCGGCGCAATTGGCAGTCGCCGTTCCACTCCGGTGCGAGGTCACTAAAACGGTCTGTATCCGACACAGGTTCTCCGAGCGAGCATGTCCAATCGGTCTTTGCTTTCAAGTCGGCCTTGAAGTACGCAATGGCTATCTCCGGCTCGCCGGGCCGAAGCGGATCAATGAATACCGGGCCGTGTTGCCCGGACAAGATCATAGCGTAAAAGCCGCGTGGCGTGAGCTCGCATTTTAAAGATGCCGTTGGGTCGTCTATGCCTACTCCCGTATAGCAGCGAATGTCGGGATATTTAGCCTGTAGGTCAGGAGGGATAAGGGACGAAGCTGCTATTCGGAAGCGCTTCTGGCTCCCGTCGGGAAGCGGCAGAGTTAGCGCAGCGCCGGGTTCGGCAGTGCGCCGGCTCGCAGTGTTCGGCGGCGCTGCAGACAAGGTGTGCCGCAGAGCGGAAAGGTCTACTTTCAAGGCTCGAAAACGCCCGACGCGTTCGGCAACTTTGCCAACGTCAGTTGCCGGGATGTCCGTAAAGCATACCTGAGAAAAAGTCGAAAGCGGTAGCCCGATTGAGAGCAAGGCGTAGAGTAGTCTTTGCATAAACCGGCGGAGTAAAGCGTATTTTATCGGTCGGAAATGTAAGACAATGCCCAAAGTTCTTTTTGCCAAAATGGGCTGAATGTCGGTTGACATATTGAGTCCGACTTTTTCGCCTGTACTTTTCCTTGCAAGGGAGGCCAGGGGCTATGAGTGATTAAAAAAACCGCCTTACTCCTCTTGCTTCTTTTCGCCAAAGCGTTTTATCTTTGCCGCCCCGAAGAGGGGAAAAAGTTCATCGGGCCATAGCTCAGCTGGTTAGAGCGCCACGTTGACATCGTGGAGGTCACAGGTTCGAATCCCGTTGGTCCGACACACGTTGGGTGATTAGCTCAGTTGGTTTAGAGCGCACGCTTCACACGCGTGAGGTCACTGGTTCGAATCCAGTATTACCCACTTGGGTTTTCTTTTCGGGACGTAGCTCAGCCCGGTAGAGTACACGTCTGGGGGGCGTGTGGCCGCTGGTTCGAATCCAGTCGTCCCGACGCAAAAGGAAAGGTCGCGCGGCAGTGCGGCCTTTTTTGTTTTAGTCTGCGCCGGAAGGTTTGCCGGTGCTCGGCTCGACAAAAAACGAAGCGCATCGGCTCCTTGCAGAACCGATGCGCTTTTTAAGGGCGCGAAGAAGGTCGCGCTATCGGATGACCGTTACGTCGCCTCGATATAGGAGTGTTCGACCGTCCAGAAATTTCACCTCGATGACGTAGAGGTATACACCGGGCTGGACGTACTGGCCTTTATAGCGGCCGTCCCAGCCTTCGGCCAGGTTGTTGTTATTCGGATAGAAATTCGCGCGTTCGTACATGAGGTTCCCCCATCGATCAAAGATGCGCATATAGTTGACGACTTCCACCCCCAAGCCCACATTTGGATTAAAGTAGTCGTTCAATCCGCGCGTATTGCCGGGGACGAAAACGTTGGGAATATACACATTGCGGTTAGGGTCAATAATGACGGTCACACTTCCCGTTGCCGAGCATCCATTGGCGTCGTAGACGGTCAGCGTGTACTTCTGCGACTCGAAGGTGCGCACGAACGGTTCCAGCTGTTTTGGGTCGCTCAGGCGTTCGGCAGGTACCCATACGAACGTATCTACGTTAGCGCCGGTGATGATGGGAATGAGCCGGTAAAGCGTGTCTCCCAGCTCGATCTCTACCGTGGGCGGGTCAAAAGCGACCGTGATCGGAGCGGGCTCGAAGACAAAGAACGAGTCGGTGTACTCGCAGCCCACGCGGTCGATGTAGGTGATAAAGTGCTTACCTCCGCCGATACTGATGGGGAAATTGGGAGACAAGTATACCCCGAAGTCAATGCTGTATTGATAAGGTGCGCCTGCTCCGCCCGTTATGGTATCTATGTACAGGGTGGTTTCTTCGCCGTGGCACTGGATGGGCTCTAAGGGCAAGAAAGAGCCTACTATGGGCGGCGGGTCGTTTAAAACGAAGAACTGCACGGCCGTACAGCCTTTGCTGTCGGCGACGGTAACCGTGTAGGTGCCGGCGCTCAAGTTGGGCAGGGGGTTGGTGTTACCCGCCGGCCCGGCCGGGCCGGACCAGTTGTAAGTATAGCCCGGAGTGCCTTTGCTCACCGATAAGGTGATTTGGCCGTCGTTACCGCCAAAGCACTTAGGCGGAGCCAGGCCACCGATGGGCGTAGTGATCTGGATTTGCTCGGGTTGGGGAATGGTGGTATTGAAAACCCTTCGACAGCCGCGGTTATCGGTAACGGTAAGCGTTACGGGTCCGGCTGCGAAACCGGTAGCATTGGCCTGTGTCTGGCCGTTGCTCCATAGGTAACCATAAGGCTGGCCGTTGCCCCCACTCGCTACCGCACCGGCGCGGCCGTCCGTTCCGCCGAAGCAAGAGACGGAATCTACCGTTAGGGTAGCCGATAGGGCAGGTGGAGCGTCTATTTTCACCGAGTCGATACGGAAGCAGCCGTTGAGCGGGTCGCGCACAATGACGGTGTTGAAGCCTGCGCACAGGTCGGCGCGCAGCGAGTCCGTGCCGCCATCTCCCCATTCAAAATCGAAGTTGGCCGGTGTGGGAGGAGTGGTGCCGTAAAACACCACCAGGGTTACCCTGCCGTCGCACGTATCTGCGCAGCGCGTGGGTTGGAGGTTGTCGTACTGGATGACGATACCCGGCGGGTCAGGTAAGACGAAGGTGCGTACCAACGTACAGTTGCGCAGGTCGGTAACGGTTACGGTATACGTGCCGGCCGGAATGGGAAAGATGACCGGTGTGTTTTGATTGTTCGACCAGTTGTACAAATAGCCGGGATTGCCGCCCTCTGCTGTGATGGCGATGCTACCGTCGATGCCTCCGTTACACGTAGGCTGTTTAAGCAGGCTGTCTACGATGGCCAGCGGTTGCTTTTCGGCCAGTGAAGCTGTGGCACTGTTCGTACACCCTTGAGCATCTCGGACTACTACGGTGTAGGTGCCGCCGTTCAGCTGACAGACTTGATCGGCTGTACCGATAGTGGTACCTGCGCTGTTGGTCCAGGTAAAGGAGGTACCCGTAGGAGCAATTACCCTCAGGCAACCATCGTCGCCGCAAACCACGGGAACCGAGTCAATACCGTTGATCGGAGGTGGCCCGGGCAGGGCCAAAATGACCGTTGCCGAGTCGGCACAACCTCTCGCATCGCGCACCGTCACCGTATAGGTGCCGGGTCCTAAGTTTTGCAAGTTGGGCTGAGGTGGTAGCGTTTGCGGCGGCTCAGAGCTCCACGAATAGGTATAGCCTCCGCCCGAGCCGCCTGAGGCCGAGACGGTAATCGTGCCGCTCGTCGGTTGGGTACACAGCGGGTTGGATTGCGAAACGACGGTCACCTCCACCGGCGACGGGTCGGTCAACGTGTAAGTGGCCGTAGCGGAGCAGCCTGAGGTAGCCTCCAATACGGTGAGCTCGTAGGTACCTGCGGGTAATTGGGAAAGGGTAGATTGTTGGTTGACGTTCGATTGCGGATAAGGCCCGGGAGGAGTCGGAGGGATGGGGTTCCAGAAAAATATGTAAACGGTGTTTTGGGGATTGGGGAACGGCGGGGTAGCTATGGCCTCTGCCTCTATAGAGCCGGTAGCCTCATTGGCGCATGCCGGATTGTTTACCGCAAGGGCATTTATCTGGAAATTGCGCGCGTTTGTTATCTCGACGGGGGTAGGATGGATGTAGACACACCCGTTGGCATCGGTGACGGTGACAAAGTAACAACCGGCGACCTTTGTTGTGCTGTTGTAAGGGTTTCCACTGAAGGAATCGTCAGGCGTTCGTTGAGGGCTGTTGCAGGTAGGAGCATATTCCCACAAAAAGGTATAGCGCCCCAACACGTCGGGGGTACCTCCGGAGACCGTTGCCGAGATAGTGCCGTCGGATACGCCCGGACAGGATGCGGAAGCTGTTTGCAGGTCAATGCTTAATGCTGCCGGCTGGCTAAGAGTCCCCGCTGCCAGCTGGGTGCAGCCGGTATTCAGGTCGGTAACGGTAACGACATATTGCCCCGCCCTCAGCCCACTCACCAGTTGAGTACCTTGCGGCGGATTGGTGTTCCAGTTGAAGGCGTATTTATTCGTCGGGTCGCCAACCAGCACCCCGTCTACAGATACCTCGGCGCGCAAAACACCGTCACTACTCCCGTTACAGCTGGGCAATTGGATAACGGCCAGGGTCACGCCCAAGCTGGGAACGTCGATGTCAATGGTGTCGCAAATCTTTCGCCCAAAACCGTCTTGTTCGGTCACACAAGCGACCCAGCATCCCTCTACCACAGGTAAGGTCAGAATGGTATCCGCCACCTTAGATACTGCAAAACTGCCGGCTCCGCCCGTGCACGGTTGCCAACTCACTACATATGGCCCTACCCCTCCCTCGATAATGGCTGCAATGCTGGCCGTGTTGTCGCAATAAGGCACGGTGTAATAACCGACGGAGAACGGAATGGAGTCGATACACACTTTACCCGGAATGGCCGTAACCGCTACCTGGTTTCCGCTGGCCGCGTCCACGTTGACGGCGGTGGGATAGCTGCCGAAGAAAATCTGCGTACACGAGTCTACCGGCCCTATTACATCAAAACAAACCTCAAAAAGTACCTCGTTATCCGGTATGTCGGCGCCGACTCCCAGAAATTCCGAATAAGTAAAGCCCAACGCTCCCTCGACGGTAGCTTGTTCGTTGAGGTTGTTAACAGGGCTAAAAGGCTCTATCGCGGGACTCGGATTGCGCACCTCTTTGTACTTCAGATAGGCCGTATCCCAAGATATGGAGAAGGAGGTGCCGAAAATGGTACCGAAATTTTCCGCCGATATAGGAACACATACCGTGGAATTAGGCCCACTGATGAGTTCCGGCGCCTTCACAACAGCGTTGTTGTCGGCGTTACAGTTGCCCATGTTCATAGTAAACATCAGGGGGCAGCTTTTTTGGTCTTTCACCTCGACAACGTAAGTGCCCGGCTCCGGCACGGAGAAGATGATATCGACGTTGTGGCGGCGCTGAGCGGGTGGGCTGTAGATGAGTGCTTGCTTGTTGGGCTCTCCCTGCTTGTAGATGCGGATGTCGTATAAAGCGGATAGGTTCCACTCTGAGAAACCCCCGCGCGGGCGGAATTTGCCGATGCAGCTGTTCCCTTGAAAGGCCACGTCTATGCCGGAAGCCTGTATCGGCGTCAGGTAAACCACTGCGAAAGCGGCATTGGTATTGACACTGACACAACCGGCTTCCAATGCGAAGTTAGTATAGTCTGTTATGGTGATAGGAGCGAAGCGAATTAAGCAAGGGCTACCGCCGCAAAAAAGGGTGGAATTGAGGATACCTCCGGTGTTGAAAAACCAATGATCGCCGCTAGCCGGCCCTGTAGTGGCAAAAAATCCGTTCAGAGAGCCCGGCCACAGGCAGGTATCGCCCAGTACCAATTGGTCGCTACCGGTCTGCGTAGGCGGGCATCGGTAAAAAGCATAGGCGATGCCCGCCGGCGTAGCGGGTATGGGGTCATCGAAGACGGCGTCGCCGTTGTGGTCAATGAGTACCGAGTCGCCGAAGCACAAGAAAAGCGTGTCTAAAGTGACGTCATTGCTAAAGCCGAGGCGAGGGCCCACCGTGAAAGTACCTGCAGAGCAGGGAAGGTCTTTTGCATCGTAAAAAGGATGGCCCTTTTTTACGGTAACCACTTGCGGCGTTTGGGCTAAGGAAACCGATGCCCACAAGTATAGCAGCGGGAGGATTAGCGTTATGCGCATGCTAACAAGTTTGGAGAGGTAAGTAGATACAATTGGTGCGTTTTCCAACGGCAAAGAGATACAATATCGGCTTATTTTGCTGTTCATGGGCACATATTTAACTGTTTACCGCATCGCATCGTTAAGCACTTGATTGATCTTGGAGCGTACCTGAAGACAAGGCGCAAAAGTAGGAAAGCCAAGCGCATCTTCAGACAGATGCCGGTAGTATTGTTGGTGCGGTAGTAAATGAAGCGTAGGTGGCCGTAAATATTTACTTACAGGCAGGCACATCTTTGAGACTGGCGCCTTGCACAGGGCTTTGCCGCCAGACTCGGCCGTTCAAGATGACGGTTTCCACAGGGTCGGTACCGAAGAAGTAGGGTAGTTGTGCCGGTGTGGTCATGGGGCGGGTGATAAAAAGATTGGCCTTTTTCCCCACGGCAATGCTTCCGTACTCCGCTTCCAACTCCATGGCTCGGGCGCCGTTTAATGTAGCGGCGTTGATGGCTTCTTCGGGTAGCATCTTCATTTGAATACACGCCAAGGAAACAACGAACGCCATGCGTCCGGAGGGGGCCGAGCCGGGGTTATAGTCGGAGGCTAAGGCTACCGGTAAGCCGGCATCGATGAGCTGACGGGCCGGAGCATAAGGAATACCCAAGAAAAAGGCACATGCAGGCAGTAGGGTAGGCATCGTCAGGCCGGCGCGCAGCAGCGCGATTTCCTCTGCTCCGATGCACTCCAGGTGGTCTACGGATACGGCACCCTGTGCTACGCCCACTTGTACCCCGCCGGAGTTGGCCAGCTCGTTGGCGTGGATCTTGGGTTTGAGACCGTATCTCCAGGCCGCCTTAAGGATGCGCTCCGTCTCTTGAGGCGTAAAGAAGCCCCGGTCGCAAAACACATCGCAGTAGTCGGCCAGGCCCTCCTCGGCTACTCGAGGCAGCATTTGGTGGATAACGAGGTCAACATAATCACTTCGCCGCGTGCGGTATTCTTCCGGGAGGGCATGGGCTCCTAGAAAAGTGGCTTTTATGGGAATGGGGCTGAGGGCTTTTAGCCGTCGGATGACGCGCAGCATAGCCAGCTCGCTTTCTAAGGACAAGCCGTAGCCGCTCTTGATTTCAACGGCTCCCGTCCCTTGGCTCATCACCTCGCAGAGGCGTTGCCAGGTGCTTTCCAACAGCGCCTCCTCGGTCATCTGGCGCAATCGGCGCACCGAATGAAGAATGCCGCCGCCGCGCCGGGCAATTTCCTCATAAGAAAGCCCTCGGATACGGTCTACAAACTCCTCGTCGCGCGGAGCGGGAAAGACTAAGTGGGTGTGCGCGTCACACCACGAAGGCAGCACCAGTCTCCCGGAAGCATCTATAACGGTATCGGCCCGCTCTGGGCAGCGCTCCATGGGTCCAAAAGCCGCTATTCGGTCGTTCTCTACGAGCAAAAAAGCATCGGGTATCGTGGGCAACTGGCGCATTTCTGCACCTTTGACGACTTGGCGCGGTCGTTTTTCTGCTTGCACCAGTAGGCCGATATTTTGTATCAATAAGGTGGCCATATAAGTTTTCGGTTGTTGTCGAAGTAAAAAACGGCGTAAAACTATGCAGACTGTACTTTTGAGCTCCTTTGGCTTGAACGCTCTTTTCAGTATGCCTCACCCCGTTTTGCTTTGCCTCTTGCTTGCCGGTTGGCTCTGCTCTTGCGCTACCTCGCCCAAATGTCCGTACAAGCCGGAGCCGATTTTCAGCAAAGACCTACCGCACGTGTTGGAATATCGCTTTGAGAGAGACGGTGCTCGGTCGCTTGAAACGCTTTTGCTGGACACCCAAGTACTTTTGGAAATCGGCCAAGACGTCTGCCGCGATACTCGACAAGAATTTCGCTTTATCGTAAAGGGCGATTACAGCCGGTATGCCGACTCGCTCTGGCTCAAGGAGGCAGTGCGCCAGTTGGTTTTTCTCAGCACCTTTTCTCCCCGACAGGCGGCTCTGAAGGACTGGGCCGAGGTGCTCGAGCAGGCGCGGCCGGCCATGCGCCTAGGTGAGGAATTTGCCCTGCAACCCGGTATTTACGCCCGTATAGACCGAGTTATCAGCCCGGACGAGAGCATCCTCATCCTTATCCTAGCCCAACGAGAACGGCCACAGTGACCGGTTAGTTTTACCACATTTATCACAATGAACTTACCTGCGCGTATCGTTTTAGTCGGTGCAGGCCGTATTGCCGCCCATTTGGGTCGCCGTCTGCAGGCAAAGCACCTTCGCCTGGTACAGATAATCAACCGTTCGGCCGATTCGGCGCAGCCCTTGGCAGAGGAGCTGGGTGTTGCGTGGTCCGACCGCTGGTCCGACCTCGACCCTCGAGCCGATTGGGTCATCCTGGCGGTGCGCGACGATGCCGTTGCCGAGGTGGCCAAACGGCTCGGCTCTCTTGCGCCGGGAGCCCTTTTTACCCACACATCTGGTGCCACTCCGGGCGCCGTTTTGGCTCCGTATTGCCGTCGGTACGGTGTTTTTTATCCGCTGCAGTCGTTTTCGGCCGAGCATACGCCGGTGTGGTCGAAGGTTCCCTTTTGCATAGATGCCGGCTCGGCAGAAGACGTCGTCTTGCTGAAGAAGGTGGCTAAGGTTATCGGCAATTTGGTTTATCACGTCGGCGATGAGCAGCGCGCCGTGTTGCATATCGCCGCCGTGTTTGCAAACAATTTTGCCAATCACTGTTTTGCCGTGGCGGAGAAAATCATGGAGCAAGAGGGTTTGCCTTTCGAGATGCTGCATCCGCTCATGGAGGAGACGCTGGCCAAGGCGCTGCTAAACTCTCCGCAGATGGTGCAAACAGGGCCGGCCCTTAGAGGCGATATGGACACTCTCCGGCGCCATCTGCGCTGGCTGGAGGCCTATCCGCTCTGGCGCACCCTTTACATAGATCTGTCGTGCAGTATAAATCCCGACCTCCCGCTTGCTAATCGGCAAGCGGAGCATCCTACCGGCTGACTAAGCGCGGCGCAGCCGTACTATGGGGTCGAGTGCTTGCTTTTCCAGCAGGTGGCGCGTGAGGTGTTCGGCCCAGTAGGGTGCCAGTAAGGTGCCCTTCGTGCCCAGGCCGTTGAACAAGAAAATGCGGGGATGAAAAGGACTGTTCCCTATCAGCGGGCGCCGGTCGCGCACGCCGGGGCGAATGCCGGCCTGTATGCCCAGCTTCCGGTACGGTACCTGTAGGAGGTGTTGCAGCTCGTTTTCAACGGCGGTCGAACTCGGCTCGGGTATCGGTGCCGGAGGAGACCAGTTTCGATAGGTGGCACCGACCCAAAGCCGACCTTCCCCCACGGGGATGAGGAGCAAATCCCTTTTGATTACCTCGCGTAAATGTCGGGCTTCGGGGTGTTGGAGGCTCGCCAAGAGCGCTTCGCCCAGAGTGAGTCGCCAAGGCAAGTCGGCAAACAAGGGATTGTTGACGGCCTGCCAGCCCTCACAAAAAACGACGGCGTCGTATTGCTCCGTCGCCTTTAGGGCCTCTTGAGGCGAGATGGCATGCGGCCAGAACAGTCCGCGTTGCACTAAATAGCGGCGGAAATGGTACAACAGCAGCGCCAGGTCTACTCGGGCTGCTCCTTTCGTCTCGCCTACGGATACCGTCTCTCGGAGCAAAGGCTGCCATCGGCCGGCGTCTGGGCGGGTGTCCATCAGAGGAGCATATGCCGGGTCGGCCGTGCGCGCGGCCCAGTCGTTAGCGGCCTTGGGTGTAGACAGCAAGCGCAGCACCGACGTGTCGAACCAGATGCGGACGCCTAGTTCGGTACCTATGTCGGCGTAGAAGCGGCGGGCTACGGGAAAGAAAGCGTCGTATCCCCAGGTTTTTACGTAAAACTTACCCGTGATAGGGTTTATCAGGCCGGCAGCGGCCGAGGAGGCGGCGTGCGGTAAATCGCCGTCGGCTACGTGGACGACAACACCGCGTCGCATCAGCGCCCATGCCAGCGCCGTGCCGGCAATGCCCTGACCTACGACGAGGATGCGCATTTTAGGAATAGCGGCGCCGCACGAGTTTGATGAATTTCTTCGCCGTTTCCGCGCGCTTTTTGTCCGTCCACCGGTAGCGCATTACGCAGTGCTCCATCAGGTAGGCCTTGGCCTGTTCCATGGAAGAAAAGCTGTTGAGCGTGTTGATGGTTTTATCGAAGGCAGCGCTGTCTTCGCCGAAGAGTTCGCGAGTTAAGAGAAGCTTGTCGTTCAGGCCGATGGCTTTTCGCAGGTCGGGTATGGGGAGTTCGGAGAGTCTTTCCGACAGCTCGACGGCTTGTTTGTGTTCAAAGAGCGCTTCTGCCTCGGGTGGTGGTGCGGGAAAGCTGGGTGGGACGGGTGTAGTAGGCGCGCTTTTTTTGATTGAGGGCAGCGGTTCGGCATTTTTCACTTCGTCGGCTATCTGTGGTGTGGGTACGGCTACGACTGGAGGTTCGGTGCGCTGAGGGGCGGCAGGTGCCGATGAAGGAGGTACTGCAGGCGTGACCCGGGTCACCGGCGGTGGTGTTGGAGAATGAGGAGCGGCCTCTCGGGCAGGTGCAACCGCACTTGGTGTAGCGGGCTCGGCTAAGAGGGCCTCGTATAGGTCGCGCACGTAAGCCAGCATGATGTCTACGTCGATGCGCATGATGTTATCGGGGTCTTTGCTCATGCGCGCGTATTCACGGTTGATCTTGTCTAAGAAAATTTTCGCCTTGTGTAAATCCATTGCTGAGTGGGCTTTCGACCTTGCTGCGGAGGAAGAAGATTTTCAGGCGGCGAAGTTCCAAAAAAGTTGTTACGCTCGATAGGTTTGCTGTTATGTTTCTCGAACCCTTCTTCAAAGGACATCGCACCGGCTGGGTAGAGGTGATTTGCGGCTGTATGTTTTCGGGCAAGACGGAGGAGCTCATTCGCCGCTTGCGCCGGGCTCGGATTGCCGAGTTGCGGGTGGAAGTATTCAAACCGCTGTTGGACACCCGCTACGATGCCGATAGCATCGTTTCGCACGACACCACCTCGCTGTTGGCCACACCCGTAGAGCGCTCTGAGCAGTTGCTCGAGCTGCACCCCGATACTTCGGTGGTAGGTATCGACGAGGGGCAGTTTTTTGACCACCACTTGCCGGAAGTATGCCATCGGCTGGCGCTTCGAGGCGTTCGGGTAATCGTAGCGGGCTTGGACATGGACTACCGCGGGCAGCCTTTTGGCCCCATGCCGGCTTTGTTGGCTACGGCGGAATACGTCACCAAGGTGCACGCCATTTGCGTGCATTGCGGCAACTTAGCTACTCATTCCTATCGGCTCACTCCGGCGGACGAGCTGGTGCTATTGGGGGAGAAGGAACACTACGAGCCGCGCTGTCGGGCATGCTATGCGAAGGGCAATATTTTACGCTTGAAATAGCGATGAGCCGGGCATCAGCTTAGCCGCTCGCCGGCGCTTTCCCACTCGCGATACCAGCGCTCTAGTTCGGCCTTGTGGCTTTGATAGCGATCGAGGGTCTGTTGGTAGTCGGGGCGGGTGTAAAAGTCGCCGTGTCCCATCTGCTCTTCCAGCCGTTTCATTTCTGCCTCTATCTCGGCGATGCGTTTTTCGGCGCGCTGCAGTTGGCGTTGGAGCTGTTTTTTCTCGTCGGCCGACAGGGCCGCTCCGGCTTTGACCTGTTGATCGGCTAAGGGGTAGCTATGTTGGTTGCGGCTGCGCAGTTCTACCTGTCGCATGTTGTCGAGTTGGCGTTTTTCAAGGAAGTAGTTAACGTCGCCCAGGTATTCACGCAATTGGTGGTCGCGAAACTCGATAGTGCGGGTGCTGAGGCCGCTGAGGAACTCCCGGTCGTGGCTGACGACGAGCAGGGTGCCGGTATACTCGAGCAAAGCCTGCTTGAGTACGTCCTTAGAGAGCATGTCCAGGTGGTTGGTGGGCTCATCGAGCACCAGAAAGTTAAAGGGCCGCAGCAGTAGGCACGCCAGGGCCAGGCGGGCGCGTTCGCCACCGGAGAGAGCCGACACTTTTTTGTCCACGTCTTCGCCGCTGAAGAGAAAGGCGCCCAATATGGCTCTCAGGCGCGTGCGCATTTCGGGTGGGCTGTGCAGCTCCATGGTCTCCAGCAGCGTCAGCTTGGGATTGAGCGTTTCGGCTTGGTTTTGGGCGTAGTAGCCGACCATGACGTTGTGCCCCAGCCCGACCCGGCCGGCCGTGGGCGCTTCGAGGCCGATAAGGAGCCTGGCCAAGGTGGTTTTACCTTGCCCGTTTTGACCCACAAAAGCGACGCGTTCGCCTCTAATAATTTGAAGATGAACGTTTTCTAATACCTTCAGGGCGCCGTATCGCTTGCTGAGGTTTTCGGCCTGGGCGACGATTTCGCCCGAGCGCGGGGCTTCCGGAAAGCGCAGGCGCATGACGGCAGTGTCCTGTTCTTCTATCTCGATGCGCTCCATCTTGTCCAGCTGCTTTTGCATGCTTTGCGCGGCTTTGGTTTTTGTGGCTTTGGCCATGAAGCGGGCGATGGTGCGCTCGCGGTCGGCGATGAAGCGTTGTTGATTTTCATAGGCCGCTTGCAGCTTCTCACGGCGGGCGGCGCTCTGTTGCACGTATTGCGAGTAGGGTACCTTGTAGTCTTCCAGTCGGCCCAGCACGATTTCTACCGTTCGGTTGGTGACGTTATCCAGGAAGCGGCGGTCGTGGCTAATGGCGATGAGCATGCCGCTGTATTCGTTGAGCCATTCCTCCAGCCAGAGGATACTCTCGATGTCCAGGTGGTTGGTAGGCTCGTCTAAAAGGATGAGGTCTGGCCGGCGGAGTAGGATTTTAGCCAGCTCGACGCGCATTTGCCAGCCACCGGAGAGCTCGTCCGTTGGGCGTGTCATGTCGGCGTGTTGAAAACCGAGACCTCTCAAGACGCGCTCGGCCTCGGCAGCGCTTCTGGCCTGCCCCAGATGATGCAATTGCTCGGTGATATCGCCCATCTGCTCCAGCAACTGCTGATAACCCTGAGAATGGTAGTCTTCTCTTGACGCCAGCGCTTCTTGTAAATGCTGGAGCTGTTGCTCTAGGGCCAACATTTCGGCAAAAGCCGTCATGGCTTCCTCCAGCACCGTCTTGCCCTTGGGCAAAAGCATGTCTTGGTGCAAGTAGCCGATAGTGAAATGGGCGGGCTTGACCACTTGACCTTCGTGAGGCAACAGATCGCCGGCAATGATTTTCAGCAGGGTAGATTTCCCGGCTCCGTTTCGGCCCACCAGACCAATGCGTTCACCGGGCTTAACGACCAAGTTGATGCGGTCGAGCAATACCCGGTCGCCGTACTGCACAAAAATGTTATTCAAAGTGAGCATAGCGGCAGCAAAGGTAGGGCAGTGTTGTAACTTTGCCCTAAGCCTCAAGACAGATGGAGCCGGTGTTTTTCCCCCGTCATCCAGCTCGCATTCCCATGGCAACACAACAACCCGGTGCTCCTGCACCTGAGCGCGATACGCCCTCTGTCGGCAAACAAGTATTACTCCTTACCCTTGTCTCTGCAGCGGCCATCCTGCTTTTTCGCCTTTTGGCCTCGGACAATGTCGTTACCGACTTACTGCAGAAGCCGCAGGCCGTTCAACTAACCTATGTACCGTCCGATTTCAAGCCCGACCTCAACGAAGAGGCTACTTTACAAATATTGGCTCAGCCGGAGAAATATCGAAAGGAATTCGATGCTTTGGTGTACAACTTCAATCTCGCGCTGTTGTATCACGTAGCCAATCGCATGAGCTTAGACGATAGTGTTAAGCGCCGACTCGAGCCGGAGTACAAAAAACACCATGACTACCTTAAGACATTGTACTTCGACGATTTTGTGGCGCTTAAGGATACTACAGCGTACCTGTACGAAAATTGGTACCAGGACAACACCAATCAAGCGGTCCGCATTTTCAACGAGGTGGCCGGCAAATACACCTGCTTCTTTGTGACCCAAATCCTGGCCACTTTGCTCAAGGTTACCGACGGAGCGCTGTTGGCCAAAGGCCGCAATGTGGATAATCCCTGCGGTATTGCCATCAATGAGGCGCTGCGTCCTATGGTGGAACGCTTACAAACCCGGGCGGCTATCCTGGATTTCAGCGCCTCGCGCGGCATGCTTAAAGACAAGGTGCGCAAAGGAATTGCCGAGCTGGCCACCTTCGAGGTGCGCAGCCGAATGGGATTGGACAAAACCTTGTCGTACAAATTCTTCGGGATACCCATTTCTCAAACCGATATCCGCATCGAGGCCATGAGCGTCATCAAGGCCGGCTTCAAACTCGATGAAAATTTCGACGTCACCTTCAACCCTCGAAAGGGGATTGTCTACGTTACCCTCCCGCCACCAACTATTCTCTCTCATGAGGTTTACCCACGCATAGACAAGCTAGACGTAGGCTTTCTGGCGGGGATCGACGAGCAGGAGATGAACCGCAACCTCAACGAATTGCGCCGCCAGTTTCGGCAAGACGCCATCGAAAACGAGCACATCCTGCAGCGCGCCCAAGAGCGCGCCGACACCGTCATGCAGATGATACTCGGGCCGGTAGTAAAGAGTATGGGCAAAAATTACCGCCTCCAGCTGCGCTTTCGCAGCGACGCCCCTCCCCCGATAGACCCTTCGCCGGCCGCCGAGCCGCCCCGACGCCGGCAGTTCATCCCCCAGTAGTAAGCCTGTTGCGGCGTTGCTCCATCTCTTGAAGCTTTGTGCGGAACCACCGGGTATCGATTCGCCCCCCTTGCTGCATCAGCCTCTGAAAAGAGGATGTACTTAACCTCTTGCCGGCTCTGAACTCTTCCCGCAGTCGGCACAGCTGCAGCATGAGCTGATAGAAATGTTTGATGCTCCGCTTTTTCTCCAAGGCCAGTTGCGTGTCGCGCTTGAGTGCCATGCGCAAGGCATGCAGGCGGCTCTCGAGCAAGTCGTCCTCTTGCTGTTCGTACAGGATGCGAATTTCCAGCAGACGGACGAGATAGCGGTGCTCCGGCGCGCTGAAGTTAATTCTTTGGAGGATGTTATACGCTTCGGTAAAATTACGCCTATCAAAGGCCATGTAGGCACGGCCCAGCTGGTAGTACATCTCCGAGGGGTCTTGGCCGTAAATGCTCTTTCGGCAATCTTCGGCTAAGGCTCGGACAAAGGCGACATCGCCGACATAAAGGCCCAAGCGTACCAAACTTAAGAACGCGTTGGCGTGGATGGTTCTTCGGGAGGAGCTGCTCATTTGGCTGGCTTGTTGACGGTAAAGTTGGAGCAAGTATTCGCGGTATTTGACCTGGCCGAAATGGCGAGCGCAAAAATTAAAAATGAGGGCCTCGAAGCGGTCGCGTTCGTATCGCTCCAATCGCTCTTGGTTGCTTGCATACAGCGTATAAAAGGCCTCGAACGCCTCCTCCTGTTCAGCAGAAGAGCCCCACATGGTGCGTATAGCCGAGGTATACAAACGACCAATAAGGCCATTCGCCCAGGCCGGACAAAGCAAGGTGCGCTCCAAAAACGCCGTTACCTGAGCCTTCACGTCTATCTCTGCGGGTAACTCGCGCTGGCAGTGAAGATTGAGCAATGCCAGCAAAAGGTCGGCCTGCTCTGAAAGGTGGCGAGTTTCGGTAGCCGACAAGGCCTCCTGAATATATTTAGCTCCCTGGGCATCCCCTATGGTGATGTAAAAATGAGAAAGCACCCGCTTCGCCGCTAACACGCGCCTCTCCTGTTCCCGACCGACATAGGCTTTGCTCTCCTCTCTCAATTGTCGCTCCAGGGACTTCACATATCGCGCAGCCACTTTTGGCGCTCCGCGGTCTAAAAAAAATGCTACCGTCCGAGGCAACCCAGACCCATCCGGCCCATTGTCTCCAACGCTTGTAGCGAACCGGATAAACTCTCGCAAGCGCGCCAGTGCTGCGTAATGCACGCGAGCAAAACGCTCTTTATCAAAGGGTAAAGACCCGAACAGCGCTGCATATATTCGCTCGCGCTGCAACAAACGCTCCCGCTCCGTCTCTTCCGGTACAGCAAGCGCTTCCAGCAAATAGTGTAGGAGGCGGATCTCGTCCCTATCGCCCCTGCTATCGGTCGAGCAATGAGAAAGGAGATATCGCCGCAAATGCCGTCTATCTTCTTCGTGAAAAGCAGATAAATCCTCTATTAAGTTAGACTTTAACATAAAATACCCGCCTACTTTCGGGAAATTCGTATCTTGCCTGCAATGTTAAACCAAAACAAAACATCTTTTCTATGAAAGCCCTGATGAGTTACATCATTATCCTCGAAGTCATCATCATGCTGTCGGAGCCATCGGTTACGGTGCCCTTGTGCCAACAGCTGAATCAGCGCTATTATCACCAGCCGGCGGCCTCGGCAGATTCGGTATACGCCTTTGAATGGGCGCGCAGCGGCGCTACCTATCCCACTACTCGGATGGTCATCGGTGAGGTAGCGTTTTTGCTCGATTACGACGCCGCCGGAGAGAGGGCGATTTTGAAGGGCACCTGTGGCAACACCGATGGTGAGGCCTTTAGCGTACAGAATAAAACGCTGACCTACCAAAAGAACGGTTTTTCGTTCGATATCCAATGCTTTTTTGAGAACGGTAGTCCGCTGAAAATCAGGGTGCAACCCAGAAATTCGACGAGCATAGAGGCTTTCAAGCCTCAAAATTAGGCGAAAAAAAGCGCGCAAATTTGTGCTTTTTTCCTACTACCTCTCACCCTGAATTTTGTACATGTATAGCGGCTAATGCCTGGTGGCGCTCAGAAGAGCGATGCAAATCAGGGTGAAAACGAACAGCTCAGGTTAAGAGGTAAAGCAGAATTAACCTGGGCTGTTTTTTTATACATGCGCCACGGCCGTAGGCCGAATGCCGGCCGACATAGACCCAAAGCGCTGCTCGAGCACGCGATAGCGGTAATCGAAAATTTCTTCCAGTTGACGGTGCACAAACAACCTTTGGGCCAGATCACCTAAAATGCCCAAGGGCAGGCGATAGTGTACTAAGTCGGTCATTTCAACGCCGCCTTCAATTGGCTTAAAATGGTGCTGGTGATGCCAGAGCGCATAGGGCCCTACGCGCTGTTCATCCACAAAGAACTCGCCCTCGCGCACGTGGGTGATTTCGGTCATCCAAAATAGCGGAATGCCCCAAAGCGGGCGAACGGTATAAGTGATGATCTGCCCTGGATACATCTTGCCTACCCACTTAGGGTCGGAGAGCACTTCAAAGCGCATATAAGACGGGGTGATTTCCCGCAAGTTGAGCGGCGAGGAAAAGAAGGCCCACGCCTCTTCGAGCGAAATGGGCAAGCGTTGAACCCGTTCTAGAGTGTAAACGGCCATAGTTTTTTCCTCTAAACACCAGAGGGCTCCGCAAGTTCAGGCTCGGCGGCCTTTACGGGGCAATGGCCGCCGAAGGCACGGTCGGATGGGCCGGCCTACATATTCTCGGGGACGAACTTTTCCAGATTTTCCGGATACTCTTTTTGATAACAGTAGCGCAAGATATCGTAAGAGGTGACGATGCCGACCAAATCACCTGCCTCGTTCACTATGGGTATGGCGTGAAAGAGATGCTCCATGAGCACTTCTGCAGCCGCACCTATATGTTGATCCGGCTCTAAGGTGGCCAGTTTCCGCGTCATGACATCGCGCACTTTGGTGTTTTGGTACTCGGCGGCCGACAATCCCAGTTTGAACATATCCCAGGAGGTGACCATGCCCACCAACTTTTTTCCCTCTACGACGGGTAAGTGATGCACGCGCTTAGAGAGTAGGATTTCTCGGGCCTTGCCCAAAGTATCCTCCGGAGTGAGGGTGATGAGCTGGGTGCTCATAATCGTGCTTATGGCTTCGTTCATCATAGGCCGGCAAAGTGTTTTTTTAGAAAAAGAAAAAACGACGCTCCAATGTAGGGCGCTTCGAACGCCTGAACAAGGGGTAAGGGTAAGAATTCATGAAAAAAAGACAAAAACTTAAGCATACCGCCAAACTCGTGCATAAAGGTGAAAACTCAGCGGCAGTGGGATAGGATGGCGGAATTTCATAGCCGATTTCATACCCTTGCAACACAATGGGAGACATTCGACATGACCGTCGATGTAGTGCGTGGGAATGGCCTCTTGCCGCAACACATCGGCTGACTGATGCGAAGACATATTCTTTCTCTTAACGGCAATATGGGCCAAACGGTTCGCCCGCTACTGCAACATTCGGATCGCCGGTTAAAAATATCCATTCTATGGATGGTCCTGGAGCCCGGCATTTATAGCAGTCCTAAGTGCTTGATCCCCTCCTTTTTTGGCCTCGGAGAGGCCCAACGTCTGTAAGTTGAAAACGCAGAGGTAAGGGCGCTTTGTGGTCATCGGAAAAATTATTAAAAATTTGCAAGACCATCGCTTTCTGCCTGACGGTCTGTTGTTTTTAGAGTATATTTACATGGTGTTCACTAAATGTGTTATCGTATGAGATACATCTTCATTTTTAGCGCTATCGTGTCTTTTTCGACCTGCCGGTCGGTGGAAGACGTCTCCGATGTACCATATGGAAATGGGTGAGGGGACGTACGAGCTCATCCAAACCGTGAAGCTGGAGCAACCGCTTGCCTTATCTTATCCGTACCCTCGGGAGCCTCTGACCGAAGTGAAGCGGAAATATGTTATTGCAGAGCCAAAGTTGCCACACCACCGTTAGGCGCTTTTTATGTATGGGCAGTGGGTATTTATCATTCTCTCCCTATGTTTAACTGCCGTTATCCGATGGGCCCGGTAGGGTTGCTGTGGAACGAAGGCGACGAATACGTTTTTACCTTGTGCACCAACGACCCTCGAATCATCCTGGAGTTCGCCGTTTCTCCTCCGCCGAATCCGGCGCAATGGGTTCCTGTATCGGTAACGGTGCGTCTGGAGTGCAGCGAGGATGGCTTTGCGCAATCGGTGGAGGGTGTGCGCTACCACACCTTCAGCGCCGAGCCCGGCGAAGAAACCGAGACGCGTGCTTACTTCCAAACCCGATACAGATGTACGTTTGGCAGATGAAATATGAGGCTTCTATGGTTAACCGTTTTCGGCCTTGTTTGCTTTTTAGACGCCGTAGCACAGCCGCGGTATTATGCCGCCTTGACACAGGGTAATTTTTCGCCTAAAACGCTTCGTCCTAGGATAAGTGCTCTGTCCGACGGGCGAACGCTCATGGCCGTACCGGAGGTGTCGCGGAAAAAAATAGTTTATCTATGGTGGAACGATTGCGGCGAGGTATTGCAGAGAAGGGAAATAGCTGTAGATACGCTCGTTCGGCTGATAGACCTTCTGACGGATGCGAGCGGCGCCGCTATACTGGCCGTCCAAACGCGCCCTACAGAACTCGTGCTGATATGCCTCCATCCCGACGGAACGCCGGTTTGGGCAAAGCGATACCGCGCAAACGAACCGACGACATGGCTCTCCCTGAGCTTTGACGGAGCCAATAACCTGATAATAGGAGGGCATTTAGAAGGCCAGAGGCAGTCGCATTTGCTAAAAGTCGACCCTCAGGGAAACACTGTTTAGAGTCGGCGGGCATTCCACGCCTCTTTCATGGGGCGAGCCGATGCAACTCCGGAGGGCGGTGCCTTTCAGGTGAGTGCCGAAAAGGAGGTGCTAAAATGGAACGGCGACGGCGAAGTGGAGTGGGCGCTCCGGGTCAACACCACTTCGCCGCGGGGGATAGTAGGTATTCAGCCGGTTCGGCTGTCGGACGGCTTCGTCTTAGCCGTGCAGTTGGCCTTCGATTATTTGCACTTAGTCAAGTTGAACCAACAGGGTGATGCAGAGTGGGTCAGTATAAGTTTTCCGGGAGATATTTCGCTTACCGGTGATCTGTTCTTCGGTATCCATCCGCAGCGTATAGCCGTGCTTCAAGGAGACAGTACCGTACTTATGTCCTACTTTAGTAAGGATGGTGCAGTGTATGTCTCCCTTAATGTGTTGAGCCCGGAAGGCGAAGTCGTTTTTCAAAATCTCATACAGCCTCAACCCATTATGTATGTTCAGGACTTTTCTGTAGGGCCGAAACATCTCGCCGGAGTAGGCTGGAGTAAAGAGGGTCTCTGTCTTCTGCACCTGAACAGAGGGCTGACGCTGGGTTGCGGAGATTTTCAACGCCCGAGTCTTTTACCCCCACTCATCTTGGTTTACACGGCTAAGGAGGCCCAGGCGGCCGCGGGGGAGTGACCGCTGGAGGTATCCGACCTTTCGTTGACTCTTGAGACGCTTCCTTCACCGATCCCTACGTTATTTTGCATAGGCACGACTCGTCTGCTGCCTCGGTGATCGTTAGACAACCGACTTGTATCGGGGAGGTAATCTACTTGCGCCCCGATGTCCCCGGTGCCGCTGCCATCACCTGGCCCGACGGCCGTCAGGACACCTTATGGCGCGCCGAAGGTCCGGGCAATTACGTAGCCCAGATCGACTACTGTGGTCTTCAATGGGATGTCGAATACCAACTCGAGGCCCAGGACTGTGCCTGCACGCCCATTTTTCCTTCTGCTTTCACTCCCGACGGCGACGGTCACAACGACGGTTTCGGCCCTATCGCCTCGCCCGAATGCGCCTATGTCGCCTTCAAGTGGAGCGTTTTCAATCGATGGGGACAGCGCATCTTTTCGGCCGCTAGCCCTTACGACACCTGGGACGGCCGTTTGCCCGACGGTCGGCAGCCTGCTCCCTCTGACGCCTATGTTTGGCAGCTGCACTACGCCTTGAACGATGAAGGCAACACGTTGTGGTTTGTGAAAAAGGCGATGTTACGCTGCTGCGATAAAAAGCGAAGAGCATTTCCTCTATTAGGCACTTAAGGCCTAAGAGCGGTCAGGCGCGTTGGGCGGCGAGGAGGTAAAGCACGGCCATGCGAATGGCCACGCCGTTTTCCACCTGCTGGAGGATGATACTCTGCCGGCTGTCGGCCACATCCGATGTCAGCTCTACTCCGCGGTTGATGGGGCCGGGGTGCATCAGGACGATATCGCGCTTTAAATTGTCGAGCATTTCGCGCGTGATACCGAAGTACCGGTGATATTCTCGCAGGCTGGGGATGTAACGGATATCCTGGCGCTCCAGCTGGATGCGCAAGACATTGGCCACATCGCACCATTCGAGCGTTTGGCGCACGTCGTGCGACACTTCTACGCCCAGCGAGGCATAGTACTTGGGTATTAGGGTAGGTGGGCCGCACACTCGGACGCGGGCCCCCAGTTTTTGCAGGCAAAAGACGTTGCTCAGGGCGACGCGGCTGTGCAGGATGTCGCCGATGATGGCTACCTTTTTGCCGGCCACTTCGCCCAGGCGTTCGCGAATGGAATAAGCGTCCAGCAAAGCCTGGGTAGGATGCTCGTGGGTGCCGTCGCCGGCGTTGATGATGTTGGCCGAAATATGGCGGCTCAAGAAAACGCAGGCACCCGGGGCCGGATGCCGCATGACCACCATGTCCACCTTCATGGCCAGGATGTTGTTCACGGTGTCCAACAGCGTCTCTCCTTTGCTCACGCTGGAGGAGGCCGCGCTGAAGTTGACGATATCCGCGCTCAGACGCCGCTCGGCCAGCTCAAAGGACACGCGCGTTCGGGTACTGCTCTCAAAAAAAAGGTTGGCCACCGTGATGTCGCGCAGCGAGGGCACCTTCTTGATGGGGCGGTTGAGCACCTCCTTGAAATTGTCGGCGGTGTCAAAGATGAGATGAATATCGGCTTCACTCAGGTCTTTGATGCCGAGCAGGTGGCGTGTGCTGAGGGCTCCCATGCAACGAATTATCGTTTTTCAAAGAAAAGAATTTCGTCCCGTCCGTGTACCTCTTGCCAATGCACCTTCACATAAGCGTCGTCTAAGGCGTCCACCACGACGCCGACATAGTCGGCTTGGATGGGCAGGTGGCGATTGAAGCGCCGATCGACCAGAGTCATCAACTCTATCCGCTCTGGGCGCCCGTAGTGCTGCAGGGCGGCCAGGGCGGCCTGTATGGTTCGTCCGGTGTACAAAACGTCGTCTACCAGGAGAACTTTCTTATTGGAGATGAGAAAGTTCATTTCGTTGGGATAAGGCGTTAGCGGGGTGTCGCGCATGCGAAAGTCATCCCGGTAAAATGTGATGTCCAGTCGGCCGTAAGGGATGTCGGTTCGGTGGGTCAGATAGCACAGGTGTCGGTATATGCGGTCGGCCAACAGGACGCCTCTGGGCTGGATGCCGACCAAGCAAGCGTCGGCAAAGTCCTCCCAGTCTTCCAGAATTTGGTGGCACAAGCGCTCGAGGGTCAGCCGGAAGCGCTCGTCGCTGAGCAGCCGTTTTCCTGCGGCGTCCATGGCCTTACTCTTTTAATTGTTATTGCCGTTGTCTTCCGGTTTTACCACGGCCACATCGGCGATTTCGTCGCCTTCGTCCAAGCGCATTACCCTGACGCCCTGCGTGGCCCGCCCGATGACCGAGATATCTCGCACCGGTGTCCGGATGGTAACGCCGGCGGCCGTGGTAATCATCAGGTCGTCCTCGTCCGTAACGGCCTTTATAGTGACCAGGGCACCCGTTTTCGAGGTGACCTGCAGCGTTTTGACGCCTTTTCCGCCGCGCCCTTGGGTGGGGTATTCGCTCAAGGGAGAGCGCTTGGCCAGGCCTCTTTCCGAAACCACCAGGATGGTCATGTTGGTATCATCGGGCGGCACGCAAACCATGCCTACCACGTAGTCGCGCGCTTCGTCCTCGACCTGAATGCCGCGCACGCCGGCTGCTGCCCGCCCCATGGGACGCACCTCTTGTTCGGAGAAGCGAATGGCGCGCCCGCTGCGCACGGCCAAAAAGACGTCGTTGCTCCCGTTGGTCATCTTCGCTTCGATGAGCGCGTCGCCTTCGTTGATTTCCAGGGCAATAATGCCGTCCTGACGGGGGCGCGAGTAGGCCTCCAGGAGGGTCTTCTTCACCATCCCGCGCTTGGTACAGAAGAGAATGTAGTGGCTGTTGATAAATGCTTCGTCGTCTAGCTTTTTTTCCAGGATGATGTAGGCGCGTATACGGTCTTCTTTGGGGATGTTGAGCAAGTTTTGTATCACGCGTCCGGCGGTGTTTTTGCCGCCCTCGGGAATCTCATAGACTTTTAACCAGTAGCAGCGCCCGCGCTCGGTAAAGAGCAGGATCGTCTGGTGGTTGGTGGCGATGAAGAGATGCTCGACGAAGTCCTCCTCTCGCGTGCGCACCCCTTGTACACCGCGCCCACCGCGCCCTTGGGCGCGATATTCGGTTATGGGCGTGCGCTTGATGTATCCGGCGTGGCTGATGGTGATGACAACCTGCTCGTCCTCGATGAGGTCTTCGATGCGGATATCGACTTCATCTGCCTCCACCGCAGTGCGCCGCTCATCGCCGTAGCGTTCGACGATTTCGCTCAGTTCTTTCTCGATGATGTTGCGCTGTAGTTGTTCATCGGCGAGGATGGCTTTCAGCTCGGCGATGCGGCGCTGCAGCTCTTCGTATTCTTCGCGCACCTTTTCGCGCTCCAGACCGGTGAGCTGCTGCAGGCGCATGGCCAAGATGGCGCGCGCTTGTACGTCGGTCAAGCCGAAGCGCTCTATGAGCCCTTGTCGGGCCGTCTCTACATCGCGTGAGGCGCGGATGAGGGCAATCACCTCGTCCAGGTGGTCCAGCGCAATGAGCAATCCTTCCAAGATATGAGCCCGCTCTTCGGCTTTGCGCAGCTCGTAGCGCGTTCGCCGTACTACGACCTCGAGGCGAAACTTGATGAACTCATCTATCAACTCCTTGAGGTTCAGCGTGCGCGGTCGGCCGTTGACCAGCGCGATGTTTTGAATGCCGTAGCTGGTCTGCAAGGGGGTGAGCTTGAACAGCTGGCTCAGTACCACGTTGGCGGCGGCGTCGCGGCGCACTTCGATGAGGATACGCACCCCTTCTCGGTTCGACTCGTCGCGCACATCGGAGATGCCTGCAATCTTTTTTTCGTTGACCAACTCCGCTATCTTGCTGATGAGGGTGGCCTTATTGACCATGTAAGGGATTTCCGTCACTACGATTACCTCTCGCCCTTTGTCGTCGGTTTCGATGTTGGCCTTTGAGCGAACGACCACGCGCCCTTTTCCGGTCAAATAGGCCTCGCGCACTCCCGCCAGACCGTAGATAATGCCTCCGGTGGGAAAGTCGGGCGCCTTAAGGAGGGCTATGAGCTCCTCGACGGAGATGTCGGGCTGCCGAACTGCCGCGATAACTGCCGCACAAGCGTCGCGCAGGTTGTGGGGCATCATGTTCGTAGCCATGCCTACCGCGATACCGCTGGCGCCGTTGACCAGCAAGTTGGGAAAGCGACAGGGCAACACGGTGGGTTCTTCGAGCGAGTCGTCGAAGTTAAATTGAAAATCCACCGTCTCTTTGTCGATGTCGGAGAGCATCTCTTCGGCGATGCGCCGGAGGCGCGCCTCGGTATAGCGCATAGCCGCCGGACTGTCGCCGTCCATAGAGCCGAAGTTTCCCTGCCCGTCCACCAGCGGGTAGCGCATACTCCATTCTTGGGCTAAGCGCACCATGGTGTCGTATACGGAGCTGTCTCCGTGAGGATGGTATTTGCCCAATACTTCTCCTACAATACGGGCCGATTTTTTAAAAGGCTTATTGTGGTACAAGCCTAGTTCCATCATGCCGTATAGCACCCGCCGATGGACCGGCTTTAGCCCATCCCGCACATCGGGCAGGGCGCGGCTCACAATGACCGACATGGAGTAGTCGATGTAAGCCGTTTTTAGTTCGTCTTCTATGTTGATAGGAACGATTCGTGTATCCATTGTATCGGGTAGAATTTCACCGCTACCGTCCGTCCGGCTCGGCAATTGCCAAAAGAAAATCAGGAGCGCGCAAAGGTAAGCAAAAGGACGCCCGCGACGAAGTTTTGTACGAAGGCAGTAGGCTTATTCCGGACGAGGCGGTACGGGCTGCGGCGCGACAATAGGGTTTTCTCGCACATAAGGCCGCGGAGGAGCGGAGTAAGGTGGCGTTGCATTAGGGGAGATGCCGTGATACCGGCGAGGGGCGCATTCCTCAAAGTAAAGGCTGGTGGTTATGTAAAGAATGGCCGACACGAAAGCAACGCTTAACCATCCGGGAATGGGCTTCAGCGAAACCTTTTTCGCCCTTGGCATACTGCTGCCGGGAAGGAGTATGGAGCCCGTGCGGTGCTTTTCCTCTATCCAATTAAGCGACAGTTCTCGGATGACCCTCTCTATGTCTTTGGTCAGGAGTTCGTAGCCTATCAGGTCGCTTTTCCAGTCTTCTATTTGCTTGGCGGTTCCTAAGAGCGGGACGTTTTGCAAGGCAGTGCTGTAGGTAGCACCGGGCAGAGGGATGCGATACAGCTGTACCAGCGAAGGGCCCAATTGGGCTTGTCGCTTCAGCGCGCGCGGCAGCTCTTCTTTTGGCACGCGCTCGTTCTTCGCACTGTGAGCGGACGTTAAAAAAAGGTAAAGGTGAGCTTTCTCCAGTCGGTTGAGCATGTCGTCCCAATAGTAGGGCTGCTTCTCACCACCCTTTGCCAAAGGCAAATGCCATATGTTTAGGTGGTACTTTTGCTCTAAGGGCCGCAACCACCGCAACAGGGTCTGCAGGTAGGCCGCGTCGGCCGGGTCATAAGAGATATACACGCGAAGCATACTGTAAGCGCTCTCGGCGCTGCAATATAAGCCCTCTGCGGTGACCTGGACGAGTAAGGCGCACCGAAAATCTATTTGCCTAAACGGGCGCCCTTTTCAACCCGTGATGATATGCCTCGGCGTTGTCTGCCCATAGGGGCCCTTTACTGCGGCGCCAATGGAGAACGATTGTGGCTAGCGAGTGGCTTCGAAGCGCTTAAGTAGCGCTTCCGGTGTGGGCAAATGCCGCCAATGATACATGCCGACCACCGTCCCGTCTCGCCACACGACCAAGCCCGGGTTGGAGCGAATGATGGTTTTGAGCAGCTTGTCGTCGGCGTGATAAAACGGATAGCGCGCACCCACCTGTTCGCGGAAGGCCGGCGCGAATTCGGCATCCTGGAAGGCGACCACAGCGCACACCTTCCATCCGGCCTTTTTGGCGGCTTCCGCCAGAGGATTTAGCCGGTTGCGGAAGAGGTCGCCGTAATCGGCCTCAGGCACAAACGTCTCGCGCACCTCTTTTCGCGGCGTCACTTCGGCAATGCGCGGCTGCAATACAACGGAATCGCGGCCGATGCGCAGAGTATCGAAAGCCCAAGTGGTGTCCTGAACGATTATCGTCTCGGTCTTCTTTTGACCGTACAATTTGTAAGCCACCACCATGAGCGAGTAGCCGGGCTCTTGTAAAATTTCCTCTGTGACGTCGCCCTCCTCGCTCTCGATAAGGAAGTCGCTCACCTTGGTTTCTTGCACCTCCACTCGCTTTCCGTCTATCTCTACGAAGGGCTCCGTTTTGATTTGGTCTTTGATCTTCCACCCTGCACTTTTGGGGTATTGTTCCATGAGCTCCTTGTAGCGCGACATGGGGATCATGGCTTTTTTCACTTCGCCGGTGTTGGTGTTTTCTACTACCCAGCCGATGATCTCGACATTGGCGCGGGCCTTTTCCTCTAAAGCCTTGCGCTCTCGAATGTTAGAACCCACCTTGAAGGGACGGAAATCCACCACAGGCAAATCGTAATAAGTGCTGTATACGCAGAAGAGCAGAGAGAACAGCGCCACAGCACCTGTAAACACGCGCCGATCTCGAGCCGTGAACAACTGATGCAGCCGATTGGGGTATGTTATGAAGAGCAAAGCGGGTATTAAGAGGGCCACATCCTTGAAGAATGAGACCTTAGGGTCGAGCTTGATGAAGTCGCCAAAACAGCCGCAATCGGTTACGCGCATCTGGGTCTTCACGTAAGGCCCCCACTTGGCGAAGTCGAAGAAATTAGCCTCCACAGGTACAAAGCCCGTCAGGTAAGTAAATCCGGTCAAAAAGGTGAAAAACAGGAGTATGAGGAAGAATAGCCACGCCGTCAGGCGGCGCAGGTAACCCAGGACAAGCATCAGGCCCAGTACCATCTCCAGGACAATCATGGCGATGGAAAACCCGGCGCTATGGCGGGCCAATACGGGAAAGAGCGGCGCCAAGCCAGAGAAGGCGTTGTTCAGCCCTCCAAAGGTGCTCTCAAAAGCCGTAAAGTAGTCCTCCATCTTATAGGCGGTGCCGATGGGATCGATGGCTTTTACGGCGCCGGAGAAGAGGAACCAGACGCCGCAGAAGTATTGCAGGAAGCTCAGCCACGCGTATTGGCTTCGCCGCAGTCGGTGCGTGAGAAAGGTCAATACGGCGGCGATCAGAGCAAAAGTTAGGACGAGAGTAGTCAGTGAGGTCATGTGTTATGGATCAATGACTTAGCGATTGAGGAGTGAATAAGGCGAGGCAAAAAAACGGCAATTTATCGAGTTGGTGAAGAAAGCCGTTTGTTCGTTGCTCGTATCGTTACGCTTCGGTTCCCGCAGGGGGAGAGGCGTTTTCCTCTTGGAGTCGAATAAGGGCAAAGACGGCGTAATTGAGGATGTCTCGGTAGTTGGCCTCAAGCCCTTCGGAAGCGGTGGTTAGGCCGGCGTTGTCTTCGATTTGCTTGATGCGCAGAATTTTTTGCAAGATAAGGTCGGTCATGCTGCTGATGCGCATAAGGCGCCAGGCTTCGGCGTAGTCGTGGTTTTTAGCGCGCAAGAGGCGCAAGTTCTCTTTGATGTGGTGGTCGTAGTGCCGCATCACTTTGTCTTCGTCTACGTGAAGGGTGGCGTCGGGGGGGAGTTGCAGCTGGATGAGGGCCAGCACGCAGTAGTTGACGATGCCGATGAATTCGCTTTCTATGCTGTCGTCCACGAGTTGTCGGCCGTGCCGTTCGATATTTCGGATGCGCAGCGCTTTGATGTAGATTTGGTCGGTGATGCTGCTGGGTCGAAGGATGCGCCAGGCGGTGCCGTAGTCGCGCATTTTCTGCACAAACACGGTGCGGCATCTATCTACGACGGCCTGAAACTGTTTTTCTGTTTTTTCCATAGAGTGCTCTGGGGCAAAAGTAGGGGAAGGGCACGAGTCAATCCCGCCCGGTTACATGGGCGTGGAAGCGTCCGTCGGCCAGTTGGGTTTCGACGATGTCGCCGGGCTGCACGGCTTGAGCAGAGGTGAGGATGCGGCCGTTTTTGCGCGTAAGGCTAAAGCCTCGGCGCAGGGCGACGTCAGGATGGAAGGCGTTGCACAGGGTTTCGTCGCGCTCCAGTCGGTCGTACAGGCGGTGCAAGTATTCGCGTTGGAGGCGCGGCAGCGCGGCGTCGAGAGCGGACAACTGTTGGTGGGCTTGGCGCAGGTGTGCTTGTGCGGTCCACCGGATGACGGTTGCGCCGTGGGCGAGGGCGAGTTGCCGATGGTTTAAGTGGCGATAGGCGTGCTCTCGGAGGTATTCGTGTTGTTGCAATAGGGCGTTCTCGAAGAGGGCGTTATGCTGGATGAGGAAATCGGCTACGGCCGTGGGCGTCTTTAGGGCAGCGAAGGCCACCTGGTCGAGCAGGGTTTCGTCGCTTTCGTGACCGATGCCGGTAAACAGCGGTATGGGTAGCTGGGCTGCCGCTCGGCATACCGATAGGCGGTCGAAGCCGCTTAAGTCAAGGCGTGCACCTCCGCCGCGTAGCACCACGGCGCAGTCGAAGAGGTGCGCTTGCCGGCGTACTTGGTCAAGAGCATCTAAGAAGTCGCTTTCCAAATATTCTCCCTGAACGGCTGTACTGAAAAGCCGGCAGAAGAAAGCATAGCCGAACGGGTTTTGGCGCAGGTGTTCCTGAAAGTCGGCCAGGCCGGCCGCTCCTTCAGAAGAGAGGACGGCCACGCGCTGCAGCACTGCCGGCAGGGGCAGCGAGCGATTGCGCTCTAACAGTCCTTCTTGGCGGAGTCGTTGGAGTGCTTGCCGGCGCTGCAAGGCCAGTCGCCCTATCGTATAGACAGGGTCGGCATCGAGTACAAACAATTTGAGTCCGTAACGTTCGTGAAAATCGACGCGCACGCATAGGCGCACTTCGCGGCCTTCCCGAAGCAGTTCATCTAACGCCGCTTGCTGCACGGGAGGCAGCTGTTGGTACTGGCGCTTCCACAATACGGCACCGGCCTGCGCGACAATCGGCTCTTCCGGTTCGCTCCCCTTTTGCACCAACTCCAAAAACAGGTGTCCTCCTCGGGCAGGGCTGACTTGAGCAATCTCGGCGGTAATCCACACCGGCTCGGGAAAATTAAGGGCCACCACCTGCCGCAGGAAAGTGTTCAGTTCGAGCAAGCTGTACGTCGTCATGGTGCAATTGGGACCGGTGGTCAGTTTCTGCCGCGCGCATGCTGAAGAACGGGTTGGTGTTGCAGCACCTTTCGCTCGCCGTTGCCGTACAAGATATAGGGTATGCCGCCTTCTATGAGCAAGGTGTGTAAGGTGCCGTTGCGCAGGTGCTCTTCGTGCAGCACATCTACGCATATGAGGCGCCCGCCGTAAAGAGCCGTCACTTCGGGCATAAGGGTATGGCCTACTACCGAGTATTGAGCTTCGGCAAAGGATAGGGCTGCCTCTAACTCGTGAGGCGCCATTTTACCCCGGGCTGCGGCTCGATACCACAGCAGCCCGTGCTCTCGGCTAAAGATACAGGCCGCCGTCGAGTCGGTAATTTGATCCAAGGGCACGCCCAGATATCGGCGTGCTACTTCATTGAGGGTTTCCAGGTTGTGCCCGGAGGCAGCTACCGTGGGGCTAATGCCTCCGTGGCAGAAAACGTAGGGCCCAATGCGCACGATGACGTTCTTGGTGCGCAGCCAGCGGCCCAGTTCGCTGTTTTCGCCGTACCATTGCGGGTACTGCTCTCCTAACAGGCGCGCATTCTCGGTGTATTTATTGCGCACATACCGATAGTCGCCGCATAAGTTCATCACTTCGTGATTGCCCAACAGGTAGTGCACCCTGCCGCCTGCGCGCTCGGCTTCATCTTCCAATTTGTAGATTAGCCACAGGATCTCCGTAACGTTGAGCCCTCGGTCAAAGAAGTCCCCTAACAGCACCACGTGCCCCTTGCCGAAGGCCCAGCGAAAGGTGCCATCTATGGCACCGGCGGCCTTGAGGAGGCCCTTAAACGCTTCAAAATTTCCCTCAATATCCGAGATAACCAGCAAGCGCTCCACCTCCGGGTAGCAGCAAGGGGTGGGTTGCAGCCGGTTTTTTAGCCGAAAGGAAAAAACATCGCCCGACTCCGAAACCGAGCACGTCAGCAACACCTCCTCCCGGCGCGTGTACCGCTGCGTGCGCACAATGGGTGCCTTGTCGGTGCGCTCAAGGGAGCGAACTACAATCTCGCTTCCGCGGAAAAATATGTGTGGCCCATCGCTATCCGCTCCCGAATGGTCTGGGGCAGGGGCTTGGGCCCACGCCGATAGCGCGGAAAAGAGAGCGGCGAAAATTCCCAGTTTTCGATGCATAATAGTCTTGAGCAGGAAACCTTAATACCCTTCACTTTAGCCGACAAAGGTACTCGGCTAAAATGCACCACACGTCGCCGGTTAAAAATATGCCCTTATCACACACATTGTAAAAGCCCTTCTACCTTTGCCACCTGTCTTTGGACGGCAGGACGTGGATAACGCGCGATTTTTGTCGGTATTTTAAATGCGGCACTTATGGAAAAAGATTTTCTGCGAAAATTGGGCCTAAAAGCGAAAAATCCCGGCACGTGGACGGGGCTAAATGCCTTAAAAGGCAGCGCTCGCAGCCTAAATAGCTTTTCACCGGTAGATGGAGCCCTCATCGGTAGTGTGACCATCACCACCGCCGAACAATATGAGCAGGTAGTGGCTGCGGCTCAAGAGGCCTTTCGCCATTGGCGAGAAGTGCCGGCTCCTAAGCGCGGCGAGGTGGTTCGCCAGTTCGGTCAAATCGTGCGCCAAAACAAGGATGCCTTAGGTCGGCTGGTCTCTTACGAAATGGGTAAGAGTCTGCAAGAGGGCTGGGGGGAGGTGCAGGAAATGATCGACATCTGCGATTTTGCCGTCGGGCTATCGCGCCAGTTATACGGTCTTACCATGCACAGCGAGCGCCCACACCACCGCATGTACGAGCAATGGCATCCTTTGGGGCCGGTCGGAATCATCACCGCTTTTAACTTTCCCGTAGCAGTGTGGTCGTGGAACGCTTGTATCGCTTGGGTATGCGGCGATGTCTGCATCTGGAAGCCCTCCGAAAAGACCCCCCTGTGCGCCATAGCCTGTCAACATCTTTTCCAACAGGTGCTTAAGGCCAATAACTTGCCGGAAGGTATCTCCTGCATCATCAACGGAGATTATCGCGTGGGAGAGTTTTTGACCAAAGATCGTCGTATTCCTCTGATCAGTGCTACGGGCAGCACGCGCATGGGCCGCGTTGTCGGCCGAACGGTGGCCGAGCGCTTAGGGCGCAGCCTGCTTGAGCTGGGCGGCAACAACGCCATCATCGTCACCCCTTCGGCCGACCTCAAAGTGGTGCTCATCGGTGCGGTCTTCGGCGCCGTAGGCACGGCCGGCCAGCGCTGCACCACTACAAGAAGGCTCATCGTCCACGAAAGCATCTACGACAGCGTAAAAGACGCCCTGACCAAGGCGTATGCCCAGCTGCGCATTGGCAACCCCCTCGACCCAAGCAATCACGTGGGGCCTCTTATCGACCGCCAGGCGGTGGAAAACTACCTCAACGCCCTGGAGGAGATTACAAAAGCCGGCGGTAAAATGGTCGTGGAAGGTGGGGTGCTCAGCGGTCCCGGCTACGAAAGCGGCTGTTATGTGAAGCCCTGTATCGCCGAAGTGGAAAACCACTGGGATATCGTCCAGCGCGAGACCTTTGCTCCTATCCTCTACCTCATCAAATACCGCACGCTCGACGAGGCCATCGCCTTACAAAACGGCGTTCCTCAGGGGCTCTCGTCGGCCATCATGACCAACGACCTGCGCGAGGCCGAGCGCTTCTTGTCGGCCTCCGGCTCTGACTGCGGCATCGCCAATGTCAACATCGGCACCTCCGGGGCCGAAATCGGCGGAGCCTTCGGCGGAGAAAAAGAAACCGGTGGCGGACGCGAGTCGGGCTCCGATGCGTGGAAAGCCTATATGCGCCGCCAAACGAACACCATTAACTACTCCGACACCGTACCGCTCGCCCAGGGAATTAAATTTGAAATTTAAACGGCCGCCCGACAAAGCCAAGCCGACGAAATACCCGGCAACGGACATAGTAATACTTCACTTTTCGCGTTAAACGCGTTAAAATAGCCCATCGTTTGCATTTTAGTATAATTGTAACCGCCGTAATGCGCCGGGTCGGCTAATTTTGAACTTCTCCGGCAATACTTTTTTAACCTAAAATGTGAAATATCATGAAACAACGCTCAACACCGTTCCTCCTACTCGCTCTATGGATGGGCATCCAGATGTCGGTCGCTCAAACACCCTTCTGGACGGAGGATTTCTCCAAAGGTATTCCGACGGGCTGGACCAACACCGACGCCTCTGGGCAGAACGTCTTGTGGACGTGGTGCGACAACCCCGGCAAGGGGCAGATGGGCGGCTGTCCGGCCATTTTTGACGACCCAATCAACCAGCAGTCGCCCTTTAACGCCTCTACTGCTAAAAATGGCTTTATGACCTTAGACTCCGACCTTCGAGGAGCCCTGCCGGCCAATCACGTGTCGCGCCTAACTTCGGCGCCCATCAACTGCTCGGGTCGAGCACAGGTTTTCGTTACCTTTGAGACCCACATCGGCGTGTACGATGTTAGTGCAGAAACCGGCGCCATTCTGCGCGTTAGCACCAACGGCTCCACGTGGACGAACTTCACCATATTTCCCGGGCTCACTACCCAGGTACGTTGGTCGGAAAATCCCACCATTCCCGTCATCGACATTTCTTCGGTGGCCGCCAACCAGCCTGCAGTTTACCTCCAATGGCAATGGACGGGTAATTGGGAGTATTTCTGGAACTTAGAC
>Ga0209101_1000379_pt1 | contig 37078 bp, 34 predicted proteins | sample ConPoolayeCmetaG_FD_185481 | JGI IMG/M metagenome (GOLD analysis project Ga0209101, IMG submission 185481) | Hot spring microbial mat communities from California, USA to study Microbial Dark Matter (Phase II) - Cone Pool mat layer C metaG... ...
TCATTCTGTTGGTGTATTAGGTGAACGGGGGACAGGGATTGAAGAGCATTTTGGGATGCCCAATACAATCGATATTAAGATGGGAACGCTGAGCAAAACAATTCCTTCGGTGGGGGGATACGTGGCCGGCAGCAAAGATCTCATTCGTTACTTACGCCATGCCAGTCGGGCTTATATTTTTTCGGCCGCGTTACCACCTGCCCAGACAGCCGCAGCCAAAGCGGCTTTTGAGGTGATTCTTGAGGAACCTTGGCGGGTAAAGAAATTACGTGAAAACACCGCTTTGTTTATTAATGGTCTCAAAGGGCGTGGTTTTGACACGATGTTGACCGAAACAGCGATTGTGCCGATTTTGTGTGGTTCTGATGAAGCCGCGTTTGGCATGACCCGCGCCGCACAACGGAAAGGCCTGTTTGTTTTGCCGGTAGTGTCTCCGGCAGTTCCGCCAGGTCTGGCGCGGTTACGAGCCACGGTGACCGCTGCTCATGAAAAGGATGAGATCGAAACTGCGATGGATTTATTAAGTGAGGCGGGAAAAGAAGTTGGAGTCCTCCGGGTGTGACTACAACGGCAAGAGTTTTCCTAAAGGCTGGTAAAGATAAATCAGTCCTCCGCTTTCATCCCTGGGTGTTTGCCAGTGCAATAGCATGGATAGAAGGAGAAGTCGAACCTGGGGGTGCTGTAGAAGTTTTTTCCCGAAACGGAGAGTGGTTGGCATGGGGTTTATATAGTCCACAATCTCAGATTCGAATTCGTCTCTGGAGTTGGAAGAGAGAGGAACCGATTGGTCGAGAGTTATTGCGGAAACGGATTCATCAGGCTGTCTTTTGGCGAGATGCCTTTATGCGAACAACGGATACAAACTGTCTGCGCTTGATTCACGCTGAATCGGATAACTTGCCTGGATTAATCGTGGATTGCTATGATCGGTACTTGGTGATTCAGTTGCTACACTGGGGCGTTGAACGTTACCAGAACCTGATTATTCAAGAATTGTTAGAACAAACCACCTTTGAGAATATTTACGAACGCTCTGACGGAGAGATCAGAAAGTTAGAGGGACTGGATGAACGCATCGGTATCCGAACTGGAACCGAACCGCCTGAGACAGTGGAGGTCATTGAGAATGGTATTCGCTATGAAGTTGATCTACGGAAAGGTCATAAGACGGGGTTTTATTTAGACCAAAAAATGAACCGTTTACGAGTGATGCGCTATGCGAAGGATCGAGAGGTTTTGGATTGTTTTTCATATACTGGGGGCATGGCGCTTGCAGCTCTTTTCGGCGGTGCGCAACGAATAACCTGTATTGATGAATCTATTGAAGCACTTGAACTCTTGAAGAAAAATCTGGCACTCAATCAGATTGCGAGAGAAAAAGTTGAGTTACAGTGTGGAGATGTGTTTCAAAAGTTGCGCGAATTTCGCGATCGGGGGAAATTCTTTGACATGATTATTTTAGACCCTCCAAAATTTGCGCCGACCGCTGCTCATGTTTCAAGAGCCAGTCGGGGGTATAAAGACATCAATCTCCTGGCGATGAAGCTATTAAGGGAGAATGGTATTTTGGTTACCTTCTCCTGTTCTGGTGGGGTTAGCCTAGAGCTGTTTCAGAAGATTGTTTTTGGGGCAGCTCTGGATGCCAGACGAAGCGTAAAAATCCTGGAAGTTTTGCATCAGGCTCCAGATCATCCGGTTGGAATTCATTTTCCGGAAGGGGCGTACTTGAAGGGATTCATCCTCGCGGTTGACTGAATGAAGAAAAGTGGAGATGGCGGGAATCGAACCCGCGTCCGAAAGATTCGTCCCTCGAACATCTACGAGCGTAGTCCCTTGTTTTTCTCGCCGGACTGTCCTCAAGGGACCCAGAACAGGCCGACCAGCAACTGAAGCCCGAAAGCTTCTCTTTCGCACATTTAGTTGCCTCCTGTGCGGCACTCCAGCTTTATTACGCCCACTCTACCTCCGGCTGGAGGACGGGGTAGGTGAACGTGGTCTCACTTCGGAGACCATCCGCTTTCCACTCGATTAGGCGGCGAGTGGAAGAGCAGCGTAGGATGTGCGATTGGCACTTTTTGTTTGCGCTGATTTATCGAGGTCGGCGCCTCTCGGCTCGCAGTTCGGGGCCAGCCTCTCCCGTCGAAGCCTATCATCCCCGAGCAGGAGTTATTATACCTCGATTCCTGCTTTTTGTCATGATATACTCTGCGTATCGAATCAAGATCAACGGGGTTTTCTATTGCTAGAAACCCCGTGAACGAACGGGTGTTTCGAGTGGAAGAGAAGAGTGAAGAACAAATCTTAGCGTTAGCGTCTGCCGGTGATGAAGAAGCCTTTGCCTGGCTCTATCAAAAATACGTCACCCGGATTTATAACTATGTGTATTTTCGAACAGGCAACGCCGCCGAGGCTGAAGATTTGACCGCCAAAGTTTTCATGCGGGCAATGAAACACATCCGAAATTACCGCGATTTGGGTTTGCCGTTTTCCGCGTGGCTTTATCGAATTGCCCATAACCTGGTCGCTAATTGGCATCGAGATAACGGTAGGAAAAAGGAGATACCCCTGGATGATGCCTTGCCGTTGCCGGTTTTGAGTAAACATCCCGAGAGCGAAGTTGTCAAGAGAGAAGAAACCGAGAAGCTATTGCGCATTATCCGCAAGCTGCCACCTGAGCGACAACAATTGATTATCCTGAAATTTGTTGAGCAACTCTCCAATGCTGAAATTGGGGCGATCATGGGGAAAAGCGAAGGGGCAATTAAAAGTCTCTATCACCGCACCCTATTATCGCTGCGTGAAGAATACGAACGTTATTTTGAGGATTTTGAATAACTTAATAAAGAAATGGCGTATGAAACCAGAAATCAGCTCATTGCAAACCGACAATTTTGATGATCATAGCTCGATAGAATCAACTTTGCGAACCTACTTGCAACCCGTTGTCCCGCGGGATGAGTTTGTTGATCGGCTGCGGGGAAAACTGGAACAACAGGTGTTACCGATTCAAAAAAGGCGCGTCATCTCCTTTTATCGTTTACTGGAAGTTACCCTGCAAACTATGGCTTTGATGGTGATCACGGTGCTTACCGTACGGGTATTTTTGATCATCCTTACAACCTGGAAAATTCTCCGTACTTCAAACGTGCGGTGAGGCTTTGTTTTCACGAGACAAAATATCTCGCAGGGATATAGCGTCTTGAATAAGATCAATCTGATCGGGGAAGCTGAAATCCTGATTGACTTTGAGCAGGAGATGAGCGAGCACTTCCTGAGCTGGATGCTCGGTTGTTAAGTGGTTTTGAAGCCAGCGAAAATTTTGCATTGCGTTCCGATAAGGTTGGATTCCGATAGCGTGAAGATACGCCTGAACAATCGCATTAGCAGCTCGGCGAGCACAGACCCGCGCCATCGCTTCGTTACCGCGTTGACGGGCATTTTTTGCGCTTTCGATTTCTTGATCAAAAATCTGTTCCCAATTCAAAGTGACCTCCGTTGATGGTGTTATGCGGGACTTAAGAAAATACGCTCAACAAACAACAATCCGTTTGGTTTTCGGGGGGATTCTTGTGATTGTTATTGTAGCAGAAATTTTAATTTGGATCTTCTATGGTAGAGAGGCGGCGTTAGCCGGTGCAGTTTGTATCCTGGTTGGTCTCATGCCGCTCTTCCTGACCTGGCTATTTCTGTGGGGGTTGGAGTGGTTTGTCAAAAGCCGACAATAAAAGCCTCAGGTCGATCTCTAATCAACCTGAGGCGACTAAGTAAGGAAGTTGCATTTGGATAACGCTCTACTGTAGCAACCTGGACTTTGAGGGTAAAGCTGGGGCAATCGATTCTTGATAAAGCTGCTCACGAATAAAAGCAAAGAATGCTGAGAGCGGCTTATGGCGCGGACAAACCTGTTCGCACATTCCGCAGCCGGCACAAGATTCTGCCCAGCGAACAATTTCTTCCGTCAGGTACTTACCCGATTCTGAGCGAACAGGGGTTTGGACTGCGCAGAGCGGACAGACCTGCATACACTTCTGACAATCACCGCACTCTACAAAAGTATCAACGAGTTGTTCGATACTCATTGGGAAGACATCTGCCATGCCTTGGCGAATGCGCTCGCTGACGCGATGGTTGCGCTCATTGATTTTTGCTATGGTCAACCGATGGTGTTCGATTAGCCGTGGATCAGCTTCCCGAAGTTCCAGGCCGTTGCCGGTAAGTAGGGTTTCAATATCTTTTTCAGGAAATGAAAGGAAAATGTATTGGCGAATTGGAAGCCCGATAACCCCAATGTTGACCTGCGCTCCTTCACCTGCCGGGGATTGACAAACCTGACAGGCAGAGCGAAAACGATAGGGTACGATTCCTCCGTGCTTTGCGAACTGGATAGCTTCTTGAGTCAATTGATCGACGGAACCTTTTCGCTTAGTTCGCCAGGTATAGTCTTCATTTGGATAGGTTCCCAAACAATCAAATGAAATGGTGAGTAACCCGGCTGTGTTCACCTGATGGTTCTTTTCAAGGCCTCTCAAGGCGCGCAGTTCACAAGGGCGCAAAATGGCTCCGATTCGCTTTTGATTTCCCTGGGATTGCAAAAAATTTGGGACAAATCGGGCGGTGTTGGAGGTCATGAGAGGCTTGAATGGGTTAAAATCCACCAATTCATTGGGTGAATGTAATATGTAAGGTATTTGTTTTATCTCTCCAGAGTCATTGGTCGGAGCCAGCATGACATCAAGCCTGGCGTTCCGCCAAATCGTTTTGAGTACCTGACGAATCATCCCTATCGGATCACCATGAGTTTCAACCATTAACGTGTGAGACATCTTAGACCTCCGAAACACCTTTCAAGTTTGTATTGATGCTGTAGAGCTTTGTATCTATCATGGAAATGCGTCCCATTAAGTTTTGCTTACATTCTTTGATCGATAATTTCAGCAATGTCCATGACTTGAATGGTCTCACCGAGACCCTTTGATCGAATGGCATCATCGAACATATTCAAACAATACGGGCAAGCAGTAGCAACACAGTTCGCCTTTGCATCGATAACTTCATCAAGCCTGCGATGATTGATACGGGTTTCAGCGTCTGTCTCAAGCCACATTTGCCCACCGCCACCACCACAGCAAAAGCTGTTCTCGAAGCGCCGAGCGAGCTCAACGGTGTTGACCTTGGCATGGCTGAGTAACTGACGAGGTTGGGTATAAATATTGTTATAGCGGCCAAGGTAGCAAGAGTCGTGGTAAGCCACTTTTTGAAGCTCGGATTTTCCGTTCGGGGAAATTTTCTCCCAAGGCAGGTTTAGCTCAGCCAAAAACTCTGTATAATGTTGAACCCGATAATTGCCACCAAATTGCGGATATTCGTTCTTCAGCGTATTAAAGCAATGCGGACATTGGGTGACAATGCGATTAAATTTCACCTTGCTCATGGTTTCGATATTTTGCTGGGCGAAGACCTGGAACAGGTATTCATGCCCCATCCGTCGGGCGGTTTCTCCACAACAAGTTTCATCAACACCTAAGGTTGCAAAGTCAACACCGGCTTTCTGCAGGATATGGACAAAGGACTGGGCGACTTTTTTGTTGCGATCATCATAGGCGAAGGCACAACCAAGGAAAAGCAGGACATCGGTCTCTTCGCCAGGAGCTAATTCGCGGATATTCAGATCTCCCGCCCAGGCAACCCGGTCTTCGGCCGGCATACCCCAGGGATTGCCCTGTCGTTCAAGGTTGCGCATGACCTCACTGACCGATTTCTGAACGTTACCGGTCGTCAAGACCTGGTAACGACGCAAATCGATGATTTCATCAATCGGATTGACAAACGTGGGGCATTTCTTCAGACAGGCGCCACAGGTGGTGCAATACCATGGAAAGTCTTCTGAGAGTACTTCACCGATTAACTCATGAGTACCGTTGCCGTTTCCGTAAATCAATGTTTGGGTCATGGCCGATCTCAAGGTTTGGATCAGTGTTTTGGGCGAGTAAGGCATACCGCTGAAGGTGGCCGGACAGGCTTCCTCGCATCGCCCACAGCGGACGCAGGTCTCGAACATTAAGAGTTGCTTGGAAGAAAACTGCTCAATGCTTCCAACCCCAAGAATTTCGGCCTCTTCAATATTCTCGATTTTGGTTAATTCGCCAGCTTTTTTGCGGGGATGGAAGAATACATTAATTGGCGCAAGAACAAGGTGGCGCAACTTGGTGAATGGAATTGTCGCCGCAAAAGTAAGACCTAAACCGACATGAACCCAAAAGAATGCATCATGGAGGGTCGTAGCAGCAGCCGAAGTAACTCCAAAAGCCATCAAAATCTTTGCCCAGAGATTTCCAAAAGGAGACCAGTTCGCCCATTCGACCGGATTGGCTATGAGGCGAAAGGCTTCGGTAGTAAAGCCGGCTAAGGGGATCAGGGTAAGAATGATAAGCGCATAGACATCGTCCCATTGCGTATCCAGGCTTTTGGGTTTCCAAATGAAACGACGCAAAGCAGCCATGACAACGCCAAGCAGGATGAATATGCCGGCGAAGTCCATGATCAGTTCATACCATAAATAAGCTACATTGCGTGGAAAGTTCGTCAATTCAAATGGGGTGAATAACTTCATCTGCATCAGATTGATTGCCGTGCCAATGACTTGAATGGTAACACCCCAGAAGATAAAAGCGTGCATAATGCCGGCATAAGCCTTTTGATAAATACGCACCTGGGCAACGGCATCTACAAAAAGATCGCGAAAATTCGAGCGGTGTTGTTTCAACCAATTGCCAAACCTGATCAACCAGTTTGCGGATAATTTTGAGTTTGCAGGTGTGATGGTTTCAGTTGTCATTGTTGGTTGCCTCCAATATATATTTCACCGTTAATAATGTTGACGGCATAAGACTTTAGCGGAACATCTGTTGGACCATGGATGACATGACCGTCTATTGGATCAAATGCTGCCTCATGGCAGGGGCAGATAAAGGCATTTTTTTCTTTTTCCCACTTAACCAGGCAGGCAAAGTGAGTACAAACGGCAGAATAGGCGCGTAACCCTTCGGGAGTATTAACAACAAGGGCAGGATAGCGACCAAAACCAACAGCCTTGCATTCATTAGGGGGAATTTCCTCTACTGTGCCCACTAAAACTGCTTCGGATGGTTCTTCTTCCAGTTTTGGTGGATAGAAATAGGCGACAATTGGAGCAGTCAAAGCTCCCAATCCGGTGATAGCTACTATACGTTTGAGAAGCTTAACGAATTCTCGGCGGGTAATACTCTTGTCCATGGTTAACTGACTCCTCCCCAGATAGTTAATGCAATTAAAATGAGCATCCCAATTGCCACGACCAATGCACGGATTTTCATTGGCTTATGGTTGGTTTCCTTCTTTCGGTCTAAGAAGGGCCAGAGAGCAAGGATAACAACGCCAAAAATTGGGATTAAAACCCCAGTAGTTTTCGGGACAAACTTTAAGAGCTGGTATAGCCCCAGGAAATACCATTCTGGTTTAACGTGAGCTGGTGTATTGAATGGATCGGCTGGGTCTTCCAGACCAACCGGATTAATCATTCCGATAACACCAATAATGACAGCAATGACGACGATCCCAATTACCACTCGGAATTCGCGCATGAATTGATCAGGAAAGAAGGGAATGGTTTCCTCGTTTTCAAGTTGTTCGTGGCTCATAAGCAACTCCTTAGGGTTCAAGTTATAGTGGGCGCATGACACCTTGACGGCGGACCATCAGGAAATGGGCAAACATGAAGCCCACAGTCAGGAGTGGGATAATCATCACGTGTAAAGCGTAAAAGCGACTCAAGGTCTCGCCGGTGACATTCCAGCCAACACGGAGAAACACCAGGGCAAGATTGCCGATGATCGGGACTGAGCCGGCAATTTCTGAACCAACGGTCGTTGCCCAAAATGCTCGTTGATCCCAGGGAAGCAGGTAGCCGGTGAAACCAAAAGCCAGGGTTAAGATCAAAAGAAGCACGCCACTGACCCAGTTCATTTCGCGCGGGTTCTTGTAAGCGCCCATGATGAAGACTCGCAACATGTGAGCAGTACACATGACGATCATCCCATTGGCTGCCCAATGGTGGATAGCGCGAATCGCAGCTCCGAAGCGCACCTGGGTCTCGATAAATTGAATGCTCGCATAGGCGGCTTCGGGAGTTGGCTTGTAATAGAAGGCAAGCATGATGCCGGTTACTCCCTGAACGACAAAGAGAAAAGCTGTGATGCCTCCCAAGCAGTAGAACCAACGCAGGGCATATTTCGGGACAGGCTTTTTCAAAACCTTCGAAAGCGGTTCAGAAACTTCGTATCTTTCGTCTACCCATTCAACCGTGCGGTTGGTGAGGGGTTTCCAGGTTTTGCGGTTGAGAATCACGCTTCCGGTGCGATACATGCCAAAAGCAAAAATCAAACCCATTGTTCCAAAAATAGCCCAGCGTGCTAAAGGAGTCCAAAGGTTTTTATTTTCACCCGTGATATGACAATGGAGACAAGGGTCTTGTTTCGGCGGCGGTAAGGTTGCCGTTAGAGAACGCTGAGGTTGAAGGCTACTTTTGAGGAGATATTCGACCGAGGTCAAGGAAGGGGTTTCTGCTGATGTTGCAGCAGAAAGCTGATTCTGGGGTGGACTTTGGTTAGCAAGCACATGGATGGTCAATGAAGCCAGTAAGACGGTTGTAAGGAGAAAGCTAAAAAGGAAAACTTTTTGTAGCGACCTGCGGATAGGCGTTCGGTCAAATTGTTTTCTCATACATCACCTCTTCTGAAAAGTTCACTGGTTTTCCAGGATAAGCATAGCAATTTTTGATCATGTTGTCATCCAATCAAAACCTGAATTTCCTCAGGTTAACACCTTAAATCCTGGAGCTAATTGTCTGAATTTTGGGAGGATCCGAAAGGCGATGCAGGTTATGCCTTAGATATCGATGATTTTCTTTTGAATGGCGTATTTGATCAATTCCCCCCGATCGTGCAAATCAAGTTTCTTCATTAGATTGAGGCGATGCGCTTGGACAGTTTTGATCGAGATGGATAGGATGTCAGCGATTTGTTTATTTGTATAACCCTCGGCGATTAATTGCAAAATTTGGCGTTCACGATCCGTCAATCCATCTGAGGCTTCTTGGGCTGATAAATCACCCCAACGCAGGTAATCGGTGACAATTAAGCGGGTGATCGCCGGTGATAAAACCACTTCACCTTTGTGTACTGAGCGAATAGCGCCAAGCAATTCTCGCGCTGCTGCATCCTTTAGAATGTAACCCATTGCGCCTGCAGCCAGCACCTGACGGATATACTCTTCGTTTTCATGCATGGTTAGGATTAAGATTTTTGCACCAGGCTGGTTTTTGCGGATTTGGCGGGTTGCCTCTAGTCCATTAAGCAAAGGCATCGCCAGATCCATTAAGATGACATCTGGTTTCAGCGAATCGGCAAGCTTTACTACCGTAATGCCATCTTCCGCTTCACCAACTACTTCCAAATCCGGTTCATCCTCGATGAGGGAACGAATTCCATCTCTGAGAATTGTGTGGTCGTCAGCCAGCAGAATTCTGATTTTCATTTAGCTCACCTTCTGGAATAAGTGGGAAGGTACGAATACCGATATGGTTGTCCCTTTTTGCTCTGAAGAGTTGACCTGGAATATCGCCTGAATCGACTCGGCGCGTTCTTTCATCCCGAGCAACCCCCATTTCCCATCGCTGAGGGCTTGTTGGGGGTAATTGTCGCTTTGAAATCCGATGCCGTTGTCCTGAATGATCAGGGAAATACCGTTTGTTTCTTGTTGCAGAGAAATTTTCGCTTGCGTAGCTTGAGAGTGTTTTACGATGTTATTAATGGCTTCTTGAGCAATGCGAAAAAGGCAGGTGCTAACCCAATCTGGCAAGAGAGGAAAATCTTCTGGCGGGTTGAAATCGAAGCGAATTCCAGCTTCTTCGAGGCGACTGCGCCCATACCAACGGATGGCGGGGATTAATCCCAAATCATCTAAAATGGATGGACGGAGATCGAGAATAATTTTGCGTAATTCTTTTAAGGTGTCTGCCGCCAGGCTTCGGCAGGAGGATATCTTTTGTTTGAGGTCTGCAGATTCATCTGCCAAGCGATTTTCCAATCGCTCTAAGTTGAAAACCAGCGATGAGAGAGCTTGACCGGTGTCATCGTGTAAGGATTGAGCGATTCTTTTTCGCTCATCCTCTTGAGCACAAATAGCCTGTTGTGAGAGAGCTTGTAACTCCAGATTCCGTTGTTGAACTTGATTGACCAGTAACTTTAATACGGATACCAACTGAGCAATATCTGGATCGGCATGCTCGAAGTTTACCTCCGTTGTATCTGGATTATTTTGTAATTTGATAACGAATTTTTTTAGATCGTCAAGAGGCTTAAGCGCAGTGCGCAAAATTATCACATTCAGGCTAACACTCAGTAAGATGCCAGCAGATGAAAAAAAGAGAATCAAGAGAGGATCGGCTGCTTTAGAGGTTAAATTTCTCGTAATCAGTGTTCCGGCAATAGCCCCAAAGATAATAATTAATGAATTACCGATAATGATTTTTTGTGATATTGTTAAGGAAAATAAGCGCTCTAGCTTCATGTTCTTGAGTGGGCTCTTTTATATAGTATAACACGGTCACACAGAATGACCTTTGCAAATCGGGTGTTTCCTGATGAGGGAGCAGGGGGGAGAACTTCAGGATATAATAGAACAAATTGCATCAGCGAAAATTCGACTGAACCAATTTGTCGGGTTATTTAAGCTGATCGTTCGATTGATGAAAACAATCTAAAGGAGTGTACAAATATCCATGAAACTCAGGTTGTTTGATACTTATACCCGCCAGTTGCGAGCGTTTGAACCTTTGCAAAGTGATTACGTCGGTATGTATGCCTGTGGGCCAACGGTCTATGATTATGCTCATATCGGAAATCTGCGGACGTATTTGTTTGAAGACTTTTTACGCCGAACGTTGGAGTTCAACGGTTACACGGTGAAGCATGTCGTAAATATTACCGATGTAGGGCATTTGACCTCAGATGCGGATACCGGCGAAGACAAAATGGAAAAAGGGGCCCGAAAGGCCGGTAAAACCGCTTGGGAAATCGCAGAAATGTATACTCAAGCCTTTAAGGACGACATCCGCCGCCTGAACATTAAAGAACCAACAATCTGGTGCAAAGCTACCGATCATATCAAAGAACAGATTGAGTTTATCCAGTGTATCGAACGTAAGGGTTTCACCTATCGGACTTCTGATGGGATTTACTTTGATACGTCAAAACTTAATAATTATGGTTATTTAGCGCGGCTTGATATAGAAGGCTTACAAGCAGGAGCAAGAGTTGAGGTGGGTGAGAAGAAATCGCCAACCGATTTTGCCCTTTGGAAGTTTAGCCCTAAAGATCAGAAACGGCAAATGGAATGGGAAAGCCCGTGGGGAATTGGTTTTCCGGGCTGGCACATTGAATGCTCTGCCATGTCAGTTCGGTATTTAGGAGAATTTTTTGATATCCATTGCGGCGGGGAAGATCATATCAATGTCCATCATACCAATGAAATTGCTCAAACTGAGGCCTGTTACGGAACCCGACTGGCGAATTTTTGGTTACACGGTCATTTTTTGCAGCTTGACGCAGAAAAGATGTCGAAATCAGCCGGCGAGTTCTTGCGCTTGCAATCCTTAATTGATCGAGGGTACGATCCGCTGGCATATCGCTTTTTCTGCATGAGCGCACATTATCGGGCAAAATTGAACTTCACTTGGGAAGGTTTAGATAGTGCAGCTTATAGCCTTGAGCGCTTACGGAATCTGGTTTATGAATGGGGCGAGCCCGGTACACCCGACGAAGAATGGATAGAGCGATTCCGCAATGAAGTGAACGATGATCTCAATATGCCTCGAGCTGTGGCGGTGACGTGGGAGCTTACCAAGTCGGCTCTCTCTCCCGCAACCAAAAAAGCAACCATCTTGGTATTTGATCAGGTCTTAGGATTAGACCTGGCAAACTGGACGCCGTTGGAAGAAGCTATCCCACCTGAGGTAATGGAACTGGTTGAAAGACGACAGCGAGCCCGTCAGATGCGCAATTGGGCAGAGGCAGATGCCCTGCGCGCCAAAGTGGGTGAGCTGGGCTATGAAATCGAAGATACACCACAAGGTCCGAAAGTAAAAAGAAAGAAGAGGTAAGAAAGAATGAAGCTGGCGATCACCGGTAAAGGCGGAGTTGGAAAGACAACGCTTGCGGCGCTGCTTGCCCAAGCCTATGCTGACAGAGGGATGCAAGTGTTAGCTGTTGATGCTGATCCAGCGCCTTGTTTAGCAGGTGCATTGGGATTCCCTCCTGAGTTAAGGGCAAAATTGCATCCGATCAGTGAAATGGATGAATTGATTGAAGAAAGGACAGGTGCCAAACCCGGCAGCATTGGTGGATTTTTTACCCTCAATCCTCGGGTCGATGACATTCCGGAACGCTTTAGCGTGGTTCATCGCGGAGTGCGTTTATTAGAGATGGGTTCAGTGGATACCGGAGGAAGCGGGTGCATCTGTCCTGAGAGTGCCATGCTAAAAACCTTATTTACCCACCTTCTGTTTCGGAAAGATGAAATGTTAATTTTAGATATGTATGCCGGGGTAGAGCACCTTGGTCGAGCAACGGTGGATTTTGTAGATGCTATGTTAGTTGTCGTTGAACCTACCCGGCGCAGCCTTGGAACAGCCGCTCAAATCAAAAAACTAGCCAATGATATTGGACTTACGCGTTTGTGGTTGGTAGGAAATAAGGTGAGGAACGAAGAAGAAGAACATTTCTTGCAAGAGAATACTCCTGGTATCCCCCTTTTGGGTGTATTATATGCCGATTTGGCAGTACAAGAGGCAGACCGTTTGGGCATTGCGGTTTATGATTATGTCCCGCAACTTAAGCAGAAAGCTCATGAGATGGCAGACAAACTTTTATTGGTAGTGGAAAAGAAGTGACATTTGCTGTTAGAAACGAGGAGCAGACGTATGACTACTTTCATTGCTTTAGCCGGTAAAGGGGGAGTTGGGAAAACAACGATTGCCGGTTTAATTGTCAAGTACTTAATTCGCAATCACTTGACACCAGTACTTGCGATTGATGCTGATCCAAGCAGTAACTTGAATTTGGTATTGGGCGTTGAACTGGAATGGACGGTGGGAGATATTCGGGAGGATATGCTGGAACAGGTAAAGGAGTCACTGGCAACAACTGGGGCTGCTATTGGCTCTTTACCTGGTGGAATCACGAAACGTGAATATCTGGATTATCAAATTCGCTCTGCCATGATTGAAGGCAACGAGTTTGATTTGATCGCAATGGGGCGCTCAGAGGGTCCAGGTTGTTATTGCGCAGTAAATCATAACTTAAGGAGTGTTATTGATTCGATCAGCAAAAATTATCGCTATGTTGTGATCGATAATGAGGCGGGGATGGAACACCTTAGCCGGCGCACAACACGGGATGTCGATCACCTGATTGTCGTTTCAGACCCAAGCATTCGCGGTCTGATTGCTGCCCAGCGCATAGCGAGTTTTCGACATGAGTTAGACATCCGCATCCATAACGCCTATCTGGTACTTAATCGCGTTCGGGGCGAAATCACACCTGATTTGCAAACATTTATCAGTAAAATGGATATTCCTTTGATTGGTGTATTTCGCGAAGATGACAAACTGAGCACGTATGATGCAATTGGTAAACCTCTCATCGAACTGGAGGATGAATCTCCTTTCTATCTGGAAATAACCCGCGTGATGGAGCGGTTAAATCATCGCCAATAGGGAATGACCGTCAGCCATCCCTATTGGCTGAAATTGTTGTAACTTGGAAGAGGTTATTCGTAATAATGCAGATGCTGGGCGGCGATCACAGACAGCCCGTTTTCCGTTAGAGCCTGGGCTGTGCGATTGGTGGCCTCAAACTTATCTAAAAAGTTAAGTAGCAGATGATCCCAATCTCCAGATGAGATCACTTCGGATTTCTCTCGGAAGTAATCTAAGATATCCGAAGGGTGTTCTCGGGTTAATTCAACTTCTGGGTCACCTCCTTCATGTTTGGCGCTGATGTTTTTGACCTTTCGAGCTAGTTCAACCAGTTCTGCCCGGCGGTTATAAGGTTGACGTACAATGCTCTTCCAGGTTTCAGTGATGTGGTGTTCAAAGCGAACGAGATCTTCGAAGTTTAGTTTTTTGCGGACTTGAGCAGTTAGTTCAATGGTCTGGTTGTTGACCGAGTTGCTCCAATTAAAGCCAACCAGAGGCGTGCTTCCATCTGGGCGAGAGAAGAGCTTAGCTCCAATCAGCGTCCATAAAGCAGCATAGGGGTTGTCATTACCGACGAAGACGGAAATTTTAAATTCAATATCGATCCCAAGACGATGTAAGAGGTAACCTAACAAGATGGTACCGGAATTGAGATTTAATACCTGGCGAATACCGTAGGTTGTGTAATAGTAGAGATATTCATCCACCCATTTCAAAGCGTAGTCATTGGGTTGCCCAACTCCACCAAAGTAGCCAGTAATGGTTTCCGGACCTCCGAGGTGAACGTTCGATCCATCGGTGCCTTTGGTATCTAAGGATTCGACATAGCTAGCGCCAATGATTTGCATGGCGGCTGCCATGGCAACCAGGTCACCATCTTCCTCTTGCTCTTTCATCTTGCGAACCCGAATGAATCGCCCTGGCATAAGCGACCTTTCTTCAAGAGCTTTTTTCGCAATGGATATTACCCAGGGAAAATATTGGGTGGCGCTGATCTCTAAAGTCACCGCGTAGTCATCAGCAAAGGTTATCTCACTGACACGGTCTCCAAGCACCTTACGACGGTACTCACGGATACTGATGAACGCTTTTTTGTCGCGTTGCTCTTCCAGCCACTTCAAATCCTGCAGATAATGCGGACATTTTTGACGAACCAGATTGATGAGATTAGGAAGTGAAGCGGCGTTTTTGGCTTTTTGGTTTATGTCAGCGGGGGTGCCATATTTTTTGACGACATCGAGGAATTGTTGGATGATTTCAATGTTTGGATCTAGAAGAACTGCGTTAATTTCGTCTAATTTGCTTGTTTCGATTATTAATCTCTGGCGTAACTCTTCGGTCATTCGCAACTCCCTTATTTCAAAAACTTTGGTTTTTCAATTAAGGCGGATGGATGATAAAAAAGGAAATGGGAAAACCTGGTTATGGGGAATTGATCGATCGGGATTTGCCTTTGGAGACCTCCTATTCGAATGGTATAGAAACTATCAGCTTAATTATCCGCTAGTTCTATTGTAACTTCAATTTTTCTAAAAGCGATTGAAAAAACAGAGCGAGTGATGGGAAGTCATTACCCCCAATGATGATTTTATAAGTTGGTTTTGTTTATCCACACCCCAACCAGGATAACGAGGATCGTCAGGACACCTAACCCGATAATAATATTTATGGTGATTGGGTTGGGAGGGGTATATTCTAAGATGGGCGTAGGTGTGACTTGAATTTGAGGAATCATTCTCATCTGAAAGGAATAAAATTTTGATTTTCTCTCACTCTTTAACCAGAATATGGGTGATAATATTTGAGCCACTGCCACCGATGTTCTGGGTCATCCCGATCCTGGCATCAGGCACTTGATTTTCGCCTGCCATGCCGCGCAGTTGGAGAACAGCCTCGACAATCTGATATACTCCGGTTGCTCCAACCGGGTGACCACGAGCTTTTAAGCCACCCATGGTGGTGATGGGGAGCTTACCGGTCAATGTAATTTGGCCATCCAGAGCAAGTCGAGGACCATTGCCGCGCTCCGCAAATCCACAGGCTTCGAGAGATAATGCGGACATAATCGAGAAAGCGTCGTGAAGCTCAAAGAAATCGATGTCTTCTGGTTTGATGCCCGCTTGGGAATAGGCTTTCCGAGCAGAAATTTCTGCGGCTTTCAGCCAGAGCGGATCTTTGCGATCATGAATGGCGATGCTATCGGTAGCGGCGGCTGAACCGGCAATCTTGATGATTGGCCGACCATTTTTGCGCAATGTTTCTCTTGGGACAATTAAAACCGCTGCTGCACCGTCTCCAATAGGCGAGGCGTCTAATAAATTAATAGGATAGGCAATCATTTTTGCCTTCGTGTAATCCTGCTCGTCAATTTCTTCTTGTAATCGGGCAAAGGGATTGGTCAGCGCGTTGCGGTGGGCGTTGATCGAAAAAGGAGCAAAATCCTTATGCTGCCAACCATGCTCGTGCATGTAGCGTTGCATTATTAAGGCGTTTAGAGCGACAAAGCTCACCCCGTGAGCGACCTCATAATCGGCATCAGCAGCAGTTGCTAATGCAGCAGTGATCTCAGTGCCTTTGGCTTCAGTCATTTTTTCAACCCCAACCGCAATTGCCGAATCAATAAAGCCAGAGGCCACAGCAATCGCAGCCTGACGCACTGCTGCAGCGCCAGAACTGCAAGCTGCTTCGATTTTGACTGCTTCGGTGTGACGCAGCCCTGCCCAATCGGCAATCAGAGTGCCCAGGTTTTCTTGTTGGCTGATCAGGCCGGAGAGCATGTTTCCGACATAAAGGGCGTCAACGCTTTCAAGTTGGGCATCCTGTAGGGCAAGGATCACCGCTTCTGCAGCCAGATCGCGGATGGATTTATCCCAATGTTCATCAACCGGTGTCATCCCGATTCCAAGAATTGCTACTTCGCGCATTGTATTACCTCTATCTTCGGTGATTCATTCTTTGTTTTTCTTACCTCATTGTACCTTTTGGAACTATCAATAGCTATCAAGTCGGGAAGGGCGGAGAAGGTTAGCTGATGTCTGCATTATTTTTTATTGGCTGACGAAGTAGCTTTTGCAGGCCTGGTCGAGCAGTTCGGGAGTCATGGCAGGTGGGATGCCCTCATAGTCGCAGATGGCTTTAATGGTACGCAATAAATCGCGCGGATGAACGGCTTGCATAACCCGGTTGGATTGTTTGTACCACTTATTGAGCAAATATAGAAAAGCGTCCTTATTGAAGGGAATATTGTGATGCTTGCATTCGAGCAGAAAAATCTGAGCAAACATTTTCTCATCTGGCGATGAGAGTTCGACTTTAATTTGAATGCGACGTAAGAAGGCGTCGTCCATTAATTGATATGGGTCAAGGTTGGTGCTGAATACTAAGAGCAACTTGAATGGAACAACAATGGTTTGTCCGCTTATCAAACGCAAAAAGTCTACCTGGTTTTCTAATGGAACAATCCAGCGATTGAGCAGGTCGCCAGGGCGAACTTGTTGCCGGCCGAAATCATCAATCAGGAACATTCCTCCATTTGCCTTAAGCTGAAGGGGAGCTTCATAAATCTTGGCGATTGGGTCGTAGCGTAAATCTAAGGCTTCCATCTTTAGCTCGCCCCCAACCATTACTGTTGGGCGATGAAACAATGCCCAACGCCCATCTACCCGGCCGAATTCACTCGTTCGTTTTGTGTCCATTTTCACCTGGTGATGGACGAGGCGATCGTGAATTTGGATAATATGTCCTCCAGCAGTAATGGCGTAAGGTATCCAGATAGGATCGGTGCCGGAAATTAGTTCAGAAATTGCTTGTGCAACCGTAGTTTTTCCGTTTCCGGGCGGCCCGTAAAGAAAAAGGGAAGAACCAGAATTTATTGCTGGTCCGATACGGCGATGAAAATCATCAGGCAAAATGAGTTTTCTTAACGCTTCTTTGACCTGGGAGGCTTGAACATGGCGCCGCTGTTGGGTCTGCAATTCAATCCCTTGATTGTAGGCTGGAATCGATACCGGTACTGGCCCAATGTATTGACTGCGCTCAAATGCTCCTCTGGCGCGTTCTTCGCCGGCTTCTGTAAGCGTATAAACATAGCCAAGGCGTCCCAATTCCCCGATGGCTTTGGCAACTTCTACCAGATGTTCTTTTTGCATCCAGGCTAGAATTTCGTCAATGATCCGATTGGGTATTTTGAGCACTTCGACAAAACGCGCTAAGGCAACATTCCCTTCATTGAACAGAAGACGAAAAATAATATCCAACACAATGCTCTGAGGAATTTTTAAGTCCTCGATTTGATTGGGTTCAGCAAGAAGCTCTTTCAGGGTAAGTTGTTGCTCGCTCATTGGTTACAGGACGTAATAGTTTTAGATTAGATATTCCTCGAATACACACGGTGATTTTTGTACGGTTTTCCTCCCAGATTTTCGAGGTCTCTGCGCATCTGGACGGCAGTTTCGGCTACTTGAGTCAGGTCCGCGTGCTTAAATTGATAATTGCGGACAGTTTTTTCCATTTCAGAATATAACAGGGCGTTGCCACCGCGACCGTGAAATTCGGGTAAGATGCCCGCGCCGTTTAAGGAAATCCATTGCGTGCGACGCATTTCAAGCAGGATATCCACGATTGAGATGGGATTAATCCTTCCTTTTGCCCGTTGCATGGCTGCCGAAATATCCGGAAAACCGAATAGAAAACCAACCGCCTCGTCGTTATGGGTGATAACCTTAATCAATTTGGGATCAGCATAGGGAATAATGTTATCCAAGACAAATTGAATTTCCTCCTCGGTTAAGGGATAGTATTCCCAATTATTGACAAAGGCGTTATTGTATGCTTTGCCGATTTTTTGTGCCCATTGACGGAGTTGCGAGCGATTCTGGAAGGATAACACCTTCAAAGTGCCTCGTTCTTGGACCCTTTGAGCAATGTGATGCACTCGTTCGGGTAAGCGAAAAGTGTCTGCAGAGATATAACAGGACACAAAGTCCACCTCTTTAGTGAACCCCTGGGCTTCAAGGAGGTCCTTGTAATAGGGGTGATTGTAGTTCATCATCATCATCATTTGCCGATGCTCAAACCCCTCAACTAAAATGCCATACCCGTCAAGTGGTCCCATCCCTTTCGGTCCTACCATGCGGTTCAAGTTACGTGCTTTTGCCCATTCAAAAGCGCGATTAAAGAGCGCTTGGGCAACTTCGTGATCATTAATTGAATCAAAAAAATAAAATTGAGCGTCCTTTTTCTGGTGATATTCGTTGAAATGCTTATTTTCGAGCACTGCAATTCGGCCAACGTCTTCGCCATCTCTGATGGCGATAAAAAACTCGGCTGTTGAATGGCGATAAAAAGGATGCTTTTTTTGATTCAGGTAGAGTTTTGAATCGTTTAGGAATGGCGGCACCCACTGGGGAGTGTGATGATAGAGACGAAATGGGATTGAGATGAAACGATGGACGTCTTTTGGGTCGGAAGGATTTACTTGCTCAATGTGAATCATCAGAAGCCCTTTCCTGAAGTATTTCTAACAGGTTTATTTTACCTGTTTTCTGGGCGGGTGGTTTGGTTTTAGCTGCTGAAATCAAAAGAATTGCATTATTGAGCAAGTTGATCACTGAGCTGATCCAATATCTGAACCTCCTCTTCGGATAATCGCCAATTAAGCGCGCCGGCATTTTCTTCAGCTTGTTTGCGGTTTTTGGCTCCTGGAATGGGGATGGCGCCCTTGCAGATGACCCAATTTAACGCAACTTGTGCAGCCGATTTTCCACCATGAGCAGCGCCGATCTCTTTCAGCTTTTCCTGAAGTGGCTTTATTTTGCGAAGAAATTTAGCAGAATATAAAAAGCGGCGCGCGCCAGAAGGGGGATTTTGCTCAGAATATTTTCCGGTTAGCATTCCCTGTCCGATGGGACTATATGCGATTATCTGGATATTTCGTTCTTGACAGGCGTGTAAAACGCCATTGCTTTCTATCTTGCGATTGATCAAACTGTAGGGGACTTGGTTAGAGGTTAAGGGAATGCCTCGTTTGGCAAGCACATCATGCGCTCGGCGCAGTTGATCGGCGTTATAGTTAGACACACCCACAGCTTCAATTAACCCTTCTTCATAGGCATCTGCCAATCCGGTGACCCATTTTTCCACCGGCATAGGGGGGAAGGGCCAGTGAATTTGATATAAATGCACTCGCTCCAGGTGTAAGCGCTTCAGGCTGTTCGCCAAGGCTTTGCGGAAATCTGCTGCTCGCCATCGCCAGGGGTACGGAAAGAATTTAGTAGCTATAACCGGGGAAACATTTGCCTCCTCAATGAGCGAAGCAAGGATTTTTTCGGACAAGCCGTTGCCATATACCTCAGCAGTGTCAAAAAAGTTAATTCCTTGTGCGATACTGATGTTAAATGCCTCTCGGATATCGTTGATTCCATAATCGGAGCCAAACCCCCAAAAGCGGCGATCGCCCCATGCCCAAGTGCCGATGCCAAGCGCACTTACTTTTTGTAAAATTGTACCGAGTTTTATATAATCTTCCATTGATGGTTTGCCTTTCGTTTTAGTGTGTGCTTCTTTTTGGGATGGGTTTAGGTTGCCGAACGCAACAGGTTCTGAATTGCGCTTTCGGCAGTTGGATATTCATATTCAAATCCAAGAGCTAACAACCTTTTTGGGATTTGTTTTTGAGATGCCAGGAGTAAATCTGCTTTTTCACCAAATGCCAGACGGAAGAAAAATTCTGGAGTAGGGAAGAAGGATGGACGATTCATTACTTTACCGATGACTTTACTGAGCTCCTGGCTGGTTATTGCTTGCGGTGCGCAGAGGTTAAACGGTCCGTTTGCGGAAGGTTGTTCGATGAGGAATGCAATTGCCCGAACAAGGTCTTGTATATGTATCCAGGATACCCATTGTCGGCCTGTGCCCAAAGGCCCACCCAGGAAAAAACGGTAAGGCAGCAAGATGAAAGGAAATGAACCGCCCTTAAGGGACATGACAACCCCAGCGATCCGAGTAATGAGGCGTCGAATTCCCATCTCTTCCAATTCTGCTGTTGAATGCTCCCATTCAACACACAGGCTAGCTAGAAAATCATTTCCTGGAGGTGCGTCTTCATCCATCTCGCGAGTGAGATGGCTGCCATAATATCCGACTGCTGAGGCTTGAATGAACACTTTTGGTTTAGAAGATGAAGCCTTAATAGCTTCCATGAGCGCTTTGCCGCTTGCAATCCTGCTTCGACGGAGCGTTTCTTTCCGCTCCGGCGTCCAGCGCTTGGTAGCTACCTCTAGAATGTTTTTCCCGCCAATGTTTTCACCGGCTAAATTGATGACCACATCGCTAAGTTCTATTGCTGAAACCCACTCATCGAGATTTTCGCCGTCCCAATAAAGAGAGATTGGGTTTTCCTTTGAATTCAACCGGGTTTTATAGTCTTGGCTGCCGCGCCGTGAAAGGATGATAATCTCATGTTCATTCTGAATGAGCAAATCCGTGAGCCCTGTCCCGATAAATCCAGTTCCACCCGCGATGGTTATTTTCATGAATCACCTCCAAAGGGATAGTATAACAAATTTTACCGAATATGACAATAAATGTCAAGTTATTATGCAGGAATTGTCTAAGAAATTAACAAATTGTAAAGGGTACCTAACAAAAATGTTGATGGTATGGTTTGCTAAACATGCTAAACTGTATAAAAACTAACGAGGATAGGCACTATGAACTTGCGTAACCCTGTCTTACGCTATGCGTTGCTCGGCGTTGGAGTGGGAATTTTAGGTGTATTGGTATCTACCATTCTGGTAGCCTATGATAGGGGGCTGTCTTTTGCCTTTCCAAGTTTCATTGCAGTTCAGAGGACTCAGAAAGTTCTATGGTTTATTGACTTGATGCCTTTCGCTTTGGGAAGTATCTTTGCCGTCTTGGGAAATGTCCGCTACCGCTTACAGGAAAGTGCCAGAGAATTAGAGAGGCTGGTTGAGGAGCGAACCCGAAAGTTATCCGAAAGCAATCAGAAACTGGTTGAGGAAAACCAGGAAAGACAAAAAATTGAGCAGATTCTTTCCCGAGCAAAAAGAGAATGGGAAGTCGTTTTTGATGCTGTTAAAGATATGATTCTGATTGTTGATCAGAGTGGAAAGATTATCCGTTGTAATCGGATGGTGGTTGAGCAATTTCGTAAATCCTTTCAAGAAATCATTGGACTCAATATTAATCGATTATTTTACGGAGAAAACGAGCCTCCGAATAGTAGTTTTGCCTACCAGGGAGGATTTTAGTCAGTTCCCTTCGCTTTCAGGCTGGTATGAGGTCTCTGAATATCCTATCGAATTAGAACCATCTGGAAAAGGTTGTGTATATATCGTTCGTGATATTTCCGATCGACGTCTTGCCGAGATGGAGTTGTTACGCCAAAAGCAGTATTTTGAGGCTGTGGTTTATAACAGTCCGGTCGCCATTGTTATTTTAGACCGAGAAAATAAAATCGTATCTTGCAACCTTGAAGAAGTTCTGCCTCGCTTTGTAGATGATCGGGCGTTCTACTATGAGATGTTGAGCGAATTTCTTCAGAATAGTCAAAATCGCCTGGATGAGATCAAAAATACTATTGAGCACAGAGATGGAAAGCAATTGAATTTTCTTGCCCATCGCTTCAAAGGAATGGCGGCCAATTTAGGGGCAGAAAAAATTGCCCGGATAGCCCAAAGACTTGAGGATTGTGGAAAACAAAATCAATTGGAGGCCTGTCAATTAGCGATAAACGAACTAGAGATGGAGATGCGACGATTGGAAGTATGGTTTAGAGGAATGAAGTCAGAACCGTCAACTCCATAACAAACACAAGCAAAATCCCGGTTTCCATTGAGAATTCTCTTGAAAACCGGGATTTTGCTTAGATGGTGCACGCTGCGGTCCCGACGGGATTTGAACCCGCGCTCTCGGCCTTGACAGGGCCGCATGTTAGGCCGCTACACCACGGGACCATGCGCCGAAAGTTTACTATACTTGTCTTTAGGCGTCAAGGCGTTTTTTGCCTAGAGCCGCTACTCACAGGTTTTTAGCCACGCATCCAGATCGCGGTTTTTCAGAATGGTACTGAAACCCAGGATTTTGGATTGGCGACAAAAAGCTTCAAAATCGCCAGGTAGGTCGGTGTATTCAGCAGCAAATACGGGTTTGCCTGCTTTGATATAAGGTATCATGGATTCAGCCTCACCATAAAAGAAATAGTCTTCAACAATAGCAAAATCGTAGATATTAACGAGATCAGTGACCATATCGGAGGCGTTTTTTTGACCGATAGCCAGACCGCGTTTGTGGGCTTCTTCAGCTAGCCAGAGGGCGAATTGCAATTGGTGGTTGTAAGTTAGGGGAAAGCCGGTGTCATTGTCCCAGATTTGCAGATTATCTGGTTCTATCCCATCGAAACCTTTGGCGGCACAGAGGTCGAGACGGGCTAATAAGATAGGTGCGAGCAAGTCAATGCGACGGATATCTAGCCATCTCTCACCTGCCCAGCCTTCATACTCCTTGCCAAGCACTTCTTTGGGAAACTGATCGGCGTCGGGACGCCAATCTTCCCATGAGCCAACACTGATATAGCAGATAACCTTTTTCCCTTTTGATTTCAATTCATTAATCACAAGCTGATCTACGTATAGGTCAATGTCATAAACGTCTGCTTCGATGGATGTGTCAATATCATCATTGCCGATTTGCCATTGCCAGGTGAGTCCCGCAGATGGTTGCCACCAGTTGATTTTAGATTGTGAGCTGGATGGTTTCTGAGTAGATGTCATGGGAATTGGTCTCATTGCAACAGGAGTAAGGGTCGACGAGAGATCAGGGGACATAGGTGTTGGCGTTATCACCAGAGCGGGTCCGCATCCTGTCGGAAGCAACAACATCAAGAGTAAGACAGCCAGATGCAACGCAGAGGGTAATTTTATCCTATACTGAATGATGTTTAAATTGGGGTAAATAATTTTTATGAACAGCGAATAGTTCATTGGTCATTTCCCTAATCTCAGCTAATGAAAGAACGGCAGCGGTTAATGGGTCGTGACAGATAGCTCGGTAGACCATAGTAGGGTCGCCAGCAATTGAAGCCTGTACAGCCATTTCCTCTATGGTGCTGGAAAGTTGGGTAAGCATAGCGCATTCGGGTGGTAACGCGCCGACGTGGAAGGGGTGGAATCCGGCGCGATCCACCAAAACGGGTACTTCGACACATGCATCTTGCGGTAAATTGGTAATCAGGTGCGTATTGCGTACATTTGCGTTAAAGCGAAATGGCTCACCACCAAGGAGAGCATTAATAATATATGCGGCGTATTCGTGACCGCGCTGGAGGTCTTCTGCGGTCAGCGGGCGGGCAAGTTCGGCCTTTGCCTGGTCTTGCCAGTTTGCTTCATTGCGTTGATATTCCTTCAAAATGTAGGCGTGTTCACCAGGATTCCAGTTTGTACCATGGATACAGTATTTTTCAATCAGGTCGGGACGCTTTCTGAACCACCAGTTATACTCGGAATTGTGTCCACTTGATTCGGTGACATATTTGCCGAGAGCCAGATACATTTCATTTCGCACGGGTTCGGCGTAATAGATTTCTGGGCGGGTTGTAATAGCGTCGTGAATGAGCGGATAGGCATCCTTACCCTTCCACCTGTACTCAAGATACCAGGCTTGATGATTGATTCCAGCACACAAATAGTCTATTTCCTCGTACGGTGCGCCAATCCACCCCGCCAGCATCATGGCTGTCCCTTGCACCGAATGGCATAGACCGGTGACGGTGATGAAGGATTGCTTCATAATAGCAGAGACAAGCATTGCCATCGGGTTGGTGTAGTTGAGCAGGACGGCGTTCGGACAGACCTTTTCCATGTCGCGCACGATGTCCATCATCGGGTTGATGGTACGCAGGAAGCGAAATATGCCGCTTGGGCCACGTGTGTCGCCAACATTAATGTCCACACCGTATTTCTTGGGGATTTCAATATCGTGTCGCCATACTTCGGTGCTGCCCGCCAGGATGGTTGTCAGGACGACGTCTGCATTGCACAGAGCTTCAAGCCGGTCGAGTGTAGCGGTCACTTTAGCGGGATGATTTCCGGCGGTGATCAGTTTTTCAACACCCTGTTTGGCATATTCCAGCCGCTCAGGGTGGATGTCCATCAGCACCAGGTGTGCATCCTGGAGGATGGGGAAGGTTAGAATGTCGCGGACAAGTTCATGGGTAAAACTGAGCGAACCGGCGCCGATAAATGTTATTTTCGTCATATGATCTCCTGTTCGAATAAATACCTTTTTAGCGGTATTGACTGCTACCTCTTCATGCCGCTCAGCGCAATGCCTTCGATGAATTGCTTTTGGGCGATGAAAAAGAGGATTAGTAATGGCAAAATAGAGAGGAACGCACCCGCCATCAGTACGGTGAACTTTCCGCCCATCTGAAGTTGTTGTTGAAAAAACGCCAATCCAACCGTCAGGGTGGTTTTTTGCAAGTCTGTTGGTAAGTACACCAGCGGATGAAGCAAATCGTTCCAAGCATCCTTGAACACAAAGATGGATAATGCTGCAATGGCAGGTTTAGATAAAGGCAAGTATATGCGCCAGAAGATATCGAAGAGCGAAGCACCGTCCATGCGAGCAGCATCCACTAAGTCGCGCGGGATAGTAAGAAAATATTGACGCAGAAGAAAAGTTCCAAACGCGCCGCCCCAAAAGGCGGGAACAATTAGCGGGAGTTGCGTGCCGATCCAACCGAGATACTTGAAAATGATGAAATTCGGGATGAGAGACACCTGCGGCGGAATCATCAGCGTAGCTAAAAGGAGAGCAAAGAGGAACTCGCGCGCTTTGAATTTGACGACAGCAAAGACAAACGCTGCCATTGCGCAGGTCAATATCTGACCGATGACCGACAGGATGGAAATTTTAAAACTGTTGAAGGTTAGATAGAAAAACGCATTGTCAGGAAGGTCGCGGAACAGGTCGAAATAGTTTTGAACGGTGAATGGGTTGGGGATGATGTTGCGAGAAAACTGCTGGGCTGGGACGCGAAATGAGACCGAAATCATCCATACGAACGGAAAGAGCATGGTCAATGCACCAAAGAGCAGAACGGCATAAGAAAGAATATCGAGAACAATTTTATTAATCGATTTGGACATGTGCATCTTCCTCACTCGTACACCACGTAATGACGTTCCCACCAGAACATGATCATCATAAAGAGGGCGACCAAAAGGGCAAGTTGAATCGTCTGCGCGCTAGCATCTCCCATACGGAAGAAATGGAAAGCATTACGATAAATCGAGTATACTGCCACCGGGACAGAACTATCGCCTTGCCCGCGACGGGTTAGCATGTAGATGTAATCGTATGCTTGAAAAGCGTTGATGGCAGAAATGATGATTTGGAAGAAAATGCTGGGCGTAATGAGGGGTAAGGTGACACTGAAAAATTGCCTTAACTCGTTTGCGCCATCCAGCGAGGCAGCTTCGTAGTAGTCGCGCGGGATGGCCGTCAATCCTGCCAGAAAAATTATCATGCCTTCGCCAATGGCTCCCCAAATATTGACAATGACCACCGACATCATGGCGTTGTCGGTGCATAACCAACAGATAGGAGCGAACCCCAGGCTTTCCAGTAAAAAGTTGAGAATGCCTGTTTCCTTACCATAAATCATATTCCACACCAGTGCGGTAGCGACCGCAGAAGTGACAGTCGGTAAAAAATATACCGTGCGGAAAAAGTGCACGCCACGAATTTTGCGATTGAGCAATATCGCAACCATCAGAGAGAGGGTAACCACTCCCGGCACATATAGCGCAGAAAATTTAAGCGTATTGACGAAGGCTTCAATGTAATCCTTATTTTCAAATAACTGGACATAATTTTCCATGCCAGCCCATCTAGGAGGATTAATCAAATCCCAATTGAACAAGCTCAGTCCCAATGTTGCCAGTAAAGAGCCAGCAGTGCCAAACGCCAATCCGATTAGGGTTGGAATCAGCATCAGCCAAAGCCAGAATTTTTCGCGTCCAAGTGGTTTGAGTCCGTAGACCATGGCACAACTCCATTCCCCTCTCCCGTTTCGGGAGAGGGGCTAAGGGGAATGGTTGAATTATTTATTCTTTGCTAATACTTCGTCTGCTGCAGCAATCACTTCATCGAGTGTTGCGTTCAGTTCCGCTTCTCCGTCAAAGACGGGGATCAGCCCATCGCCGACCATGCTTGCCCATTCTTCGTATCCTTTGAAGACGGGCTTCATTCGCGCAAAGGCGAGCGAGTCGAGGAAAACCTGTTGGTTTAAATTACCAGGTTGTTTGAGATAGGCGTCGCTCTCTGCTACAGACTTCAACACCGGAATGGCAAAACCCAACTCAGCCAGGCGTTTCTGCCCGGCTTCGCTCAAGGCAAAATTAATGAATGCAAATGCCGCATCAGGGTGTTTGCAACCTTTCGCAATGACGAAGCCTGCACTATTGACGCTGGTCGCTCGTCCTGCTGGTCCTTTGGGCATGAACGCAACATCGAAATTAATTCCCGATTGTACGTAACCCGGCACAGCCCAATGGCCTATGGTTGTCATCGCTGCCATGCCTGATTGGAACAAGTCGAGTCCAAACTCGCCCGAAGTGGTTGGCGTAGGCATCACGCCTTGCTTGTAAAGGCTATCAATGAATGCCCAGGCATCCCGGGCACTGCCTTCGCCTATCAGAGTCTTAGTATGATCGGCATTGATGATTTCACCACCATATGCCCAGATGACTGAACTCCAAAGCAACTCCATATCCCAGGTGTCCGACCAAAAGCCATATTGGTCAATCTTGCCGTCATTGTCGGTATCCAGGGTCATTTTTTTAGCGGTAGCCAGCAAATCCTCGTACGTCCAATCTGCATTTGGATAATTCACTCCCGCAGCGTCAAACATGTCCTTGTTATAGAACAGGACAATCGTCTGGAAATCGCGTGGCAAGCCATAATAACCGTTTGGGGTCTTGTAGGCAGTCAATGTCTGCGGATAAAAGCCATCCAAAAAGCCAGGATTGGCATCAATGTAAGGTTGAAGGTTTAGCAGGGCACCGCGGCTTTGCCAGTCCAAGAAAAGTGGCGCATCCATAGCAAAGACATCGGGAGGAGTTCCGCCCGCAATCAGTGTGTTTAATTTTGTCCAGTACGAATCCCAATCCGAAACATTCACTTTTACCCGGATGTTTGGGTTGGCTTTGTGAAAATCGTCCACAATTGCCTGCCAGACAGCAAGTTCCTCCGGTGCGCCCCACATCGTAAAATTAATTTCGACCACCCCCTCCTGAGCAGCGGGTTTTGCTCCCCCGCCGCAAGACGCCAAGAAAAGGCTGACTACAACGAAGAAGACCAGGTGTTTATTCATCTTTCTAAGCTCCTTTTTATCGGATAGCCGCGACACCACGCAATCTGCGCGTGCCAGACAGGGAACACGGCTATCGTTCTTGGCGCACCCCGCCGCTCGCACTGCCAATTCTACCGAAGTAATGCTATTGCCTTCAGTTTTTTAAGATAAACGCTGAGACCTCCTTTCTATTTTTTTTAAAGATGAACTCATTTTCAAGCAATTATATTGTTTTGACGCAACCCAAACAGAACGTCAATGTCGTCAGACCCATCAATCAATCCTAAAGACTGTTGATGTGAAAAATTCTTTCTGCATTTGCGCAATAAATTTTTTCCAATGCTTCATCTGGCAAAAAAATGCCATAAGCATACCAGCGTCCCTGTAGGGGAACATCGCCAGCATTATAGTTGAAGTACTCATCATCGGTTTCCAAAAAACGGTAGTAAATCCGATAGGTTTCCAGGTCAGGGCCAAAATCTGAGCCGAATAGAATGCGATCCTGAAATTGAATGAAGAAACGGCGGGCGGTGTATGGTTGGCGACCGAGTTCACCAAGCCGCCCAGCAATGTCAATGTAATAATTCGGGCAATCCTCTAGCATTTTTCCCACCCAGGCCAGGTTTTCAGCATAGCATCCAACGTGCGCACCAATGAAGGTTATCTGTGGATGCTGCTTGACCAAGTCGTAAAAGGCGTTCATGATTTCCATGAAAGTGGGAAAGGGTGGGCTGGTGAAAGCCCAATCGGGGTGATGATTGAGTTCCTCCCAGCGCTCGTTTGTTTCGTCAATCGGGTCAAAGAAAGCTACCGGGTCTGCGACGTGAATCAGTACTGGCAATCCTAATCGACCGATAGTGTCCCAAACCGGGGCAAGGCGTGGGTCATTCACCTTAACCAGATTTCCAAATTGATCGCGCACTTGCAAGCCAAAGGACTTCCAGATTTTCACTCCTTCGGCGCCCCAGGATTTTTGTAATTCAAGACGGCTGGCGGCGTATTCTGGGAAGGCATCACCGAGTTCTGGCCATTTGTTCCAATCCACTCCACCGAAGATTTGAAAGCGTTGAGGGGCTTTGGCTTTGAAATTATCCAGATGCGCTTGCAGGATCTCTTCACCCCAACCACCATCCAGATCCACGTAGTGGATAATACCGGCTTCGTCGAACCGGTCTATCAGTAAGGACAGAGGTTTTTTATCCCATCCACCTCCGAAGGGGGCAGCTAAATGATTGTGAGCGTCTATAACTGGAAAACGGGGTTGGTTAACCAGAGTGAGTTTGGTAACTAATTTGGAGCGAGGGCAATACCGGTTCAAAAGCATAACGTTTGATTAGGCAACAATGACATTAATACCTTGCTCAAGCAAAGCATCCAGATAATCTGCCCCAATCCCTGTGTCAGTAACAAGGATATGAATGGCTGTTAGCGGTGCTAGGAAAGCCGTAGAAACATTGCCAAATTTTGTATGATCGGCTACCACAATAATTTCACAACCAATTTGTAAAATGGCGCGGTCAGTTAATGTTTCGGGTAGGTGGTCGTTTGTCAGCCCGTTTTCCAAGCTTATGGCACGTGTGCCAATGACCACTTTGTCGGCGCGCACCTCGCTCAGGGCTTGCTCTGTAATATAACCAATGAAAGATAACTCACTAACACGTAAAATACCACCTAAAGCAATTAGGGTGATGTTTTCTTTCCCTGCCATTAAGTTAATGATCGGTAACGAGTTCGTTATGACGGTTAGGTTACGATTTATTAGATTTTGTGCTACCTGTAAAACTGTCGTTCCAGAACCCAAGAACACTGTTTCGCCATTTTGAATTAGGCTTGCGGCGGCGCGCCCAATGCGTTCTTTTTCGGCTTCCTGCTCGTGACTACGTCGCAAAATGGGTTCTTCAGGAGCGGCCTGATGCACTGCAATTGCTCCTCCATGTACACGCTGAACCACCCCCCGAGCCGATAACGTTTCCAGGTCGCGGCGAGCGGTAGCCTCGCTTACTCCAAATCGCTCGCAGATTTTCGCGATTGAAATACGGCCTTCCAACTCGATCAATCGCGCTAATTGGGACTGACGTTCATAATTGGAAAGTATTGCAAAATTACTCATAACCAATCGCAATCAATCACTATCAATCATTATTATAATCGATTTTGAAAGAATTGCAATAGTAAATCGCACGCAAAATACAGGACATTCCTGTAATTATTTTCACAATTATCCAGGCTATAAACGTGACAAGGTTTTAATTAAGCTCTGCCATTTAAAGCTAAAAAATCGCGGTTACCACCGGCAAAGGTATGTCTATTATAAATCTATAAAAATTCCCCCTTGGTTTTATCTCCCTGATCGGATTATTTGCTCACCAATTGGCGAGCTATTTGGACAGCTCCCATTGCATCTTCGGCGTATCCATCTGCTCCGATTTCTTCAGCCCAACTGCGGGTTACCGGAGCGCCGCCAACCATGACTTTGACTTTATCCCTGATGCCAGCTTCAGCCAGAGCCTTTATTACCTCGCGCTGCATCACCATGGTTGTTGTGAGGAGTGCAGATAGACCGAGGATATCCGGTTTCATTTCCTGAACTTTAGCTACAAATGTCTCAGTAGGAACATCGACGCCAAGATCATGAACCTTGAAACCGTTAGCCGATAACATTGTGCCGACCAAAGACTTTCCAATCTCGTGGATATCTCCTTTGACTGTACCCAACAAGACGGTGCCCGCCGATTCGATTGCCTGTTGTCTCTTTAGCAATTCAGGTTCAAGGAGAGTCATGGCTTTCTGCATTCCATCGGCAGCTATGATCAAATCAGGCAGAAAATATTCTCCACAGGAAAATTTTTCTCCCACGATGTTCATACCTGGAATCAAACCCTCCTTAATAATTGCCATTGGTTCAATCCCGGCTGCCAGAGCTTCTTTGGTTGCCTCAAAAGTGGCATCTGGATCACCGTCGACAAGGCTATTGGTCAATTTTGCGAATATTTCTTGAGACATTTCCTTCTCCTATGATGGTGTATGGTGATGGCATTTGATGCTTTATGATACCAGATAGCTCATTACTTTGACAATTCTTTTGAAGGGAAAAATAAGGATTTAGAGAATTCATCTGAGAATTTTGGATGGTTAGATAATTCGATGTATTGAATCTGGTTTGACAGTTCAGAGGCAATTTGACGATAGCGCTTTGATAAAAGCATTTGCCTAGCTCCAAGCCCGGCAGCATTGCCTACTTGTTGACATTTCTCAAGCGGAAGAAAAGGAAACATGCCGATTTTCATTGCGCTCTTGACATCGATATAGGTTCCAAATGCGCCTGCGATGATAAAGGCATCTAAATCCTGGGGTTGTAACTTTGCTTCCATGAGGAGGATATTGATTCCAGCTCGAATTGCCCCTTTGGCAAGCTGAATTTCGTTTACATCCCGCCGCGTAAGAACAATATCCTGGTGATGACCGCTTTTCTCTGCCGGGACAAGCACAAATTCCATATTTCGATTTTGAATACGAATATTTGGATGATTGTTTAAGAACATCCCTTTAGCATCCAGTAGGTTGGCTGTGTACATTTCAGCTATGGCATCCAAGATTCCGGAACCGCAGATGCCTACCGGGGCTTGATCGGCAATGGTTTTATAGAGGATATTATTTTCAGGAGTTATTTGCACTTTTTCAATTGCCCCTGGCGCTGCTCTCATGCCAAACTGGATGTGGGCACCTTCAAAAGCTGGCCCAGAGGCGCAGGAGCAGGAAGTAATTTTCTGATTATGTAATAAGGAGATTTCTGTATTGGTTCCAATGTCAATCGCCATTACCGTGGAAGATATTTTCTGAGGATCTGAATAATAGGGATAGATTGTGGGAAGTAACATCGCCACATGATCGGCTCCCACGTAACCGGCGATATTTGGGGGCAGATAGATTAGGGCGGCTGGAGCTATGTTTAATCCCAGTTCTTTAGCAGGAATGTAGAGTGCTTCAGAAACAGCGGGTACATAGGGTGAAATGCCCAATTGTTCGACCGATAAGCCAGCAAAAAGGTGGTGCATGGCTGTATTCCCGACCACCACTGCATCGACAATATTTTCATAGGAAAGTGATGAATCGTTTATCTCCGCTAACATTTTGTCGATGAGTTTGTTGAGACCCTCAATAATCCTTTGATGGAGCAGGTTGTTGCCAGGCTGGTGTTTTTGCTCTGGGTGGGTAATCAAATATGAAATACGGCTGATAACATCTTCTCCAAAGGCGATTTGGGGATTCATGCTTCCTGCCTGAGATAGAATTTCCCCTGTTTCAAGATCAAGCAGATATGCAGCTACTTTTGTGGTGCCAATATCGACTGCCAGCCCCAGGATTTTTGGTTTTGGTGTATTAGGTAAAATTTGAATGAGTTTTTTATCATGAAATACAGCTTGGATACTCCAGTTAGAAGCGCGACAGAGTGAAGGTATCTTTTGGAGAATACTGTAATCAACAGCAAAGTTTTCGCAAAATGGTTTGAGGGCATCGCGCAGGCGGGTTAAATCAGAGCGGAGATCATTGATCGAGGGAGGTGAAATCTCCACCGAGTTATGGTGCACAATTGGATCGATTTCACTAGGTTTTTGTTGGCTTTCGAGTTGCAAGCGTTGGGATGTTGATAGGGATTCAGGCGGAATATCAATTACGATATCGGTACGAGGGTAAGCCTGACAGGCAAGCCGAAATCCTTGTTGAATCTCGGTAACAGAAAAAGCATTTTGTTCATCAATCGTTGGGGGACTCAACTCTCCCTCTATGAGGCGCACCCGGCAAGATTCGCATACCCCAACGCCTCCACAGATTGAGGTAAGTTCTATGCCGGCTAACTGGGCAGCTTCCAAAAGAGATTGATCGGAGCGGATTTGAATCCGCCGGCCAATGGGCTGGAGGTGAATTGTGTGATACCTGAAGTCCATTTTTATACCTGAAGTCATAAAATTGCAGTGAATTTTACCTTACCTTATCAAAGATGAGTCGCTATTGGGATGTAGAATTTTTCAGGACTTGTATAATTATTAAGAAGCAATGCTGTTATATATTGCAAAGACTTTAAAAGCAGTTATCCTATCTGAGAGCTTCTAGATGGTATTTTTTATGCCTTGGCAGATGTTTGGTGTCTTTATGCAGTAGTAAATTGCGACCAAACTGGTATAGAAAATTAGACAAATATTGCCTGATGAGGGTAATAAATGTCACTTGTCTAAACCAATGACATTTGTTATATAAACGGTAAGTTTGCCCATATCCAAATCTCGTGTGCTATCGATAAAAAATCAAAATTAAATACGAAGGAAGGGAACCGTGGAGAAAGTCACTATTGAGATTCCAACCATGTACGGGGATCACCATGTTCTGGAGGTGAGGAAGATACTTCTATCGATTCCGGGCGTTGAGGATGTTTATGCAAGCAGCGCCTTTGGCTTTGTAGAAGTCACCTATGATCCGACCAAAGTCAATGATCTGGAAATAAAAATGAAATTAGATGAAGCCGGTTATCTGGGGGAATGGAGTATCCCCATGGAGGTAAGTATACCGGCGACAGAGAAAACTGATTTACCAAAATATTTCCGACACACCGCAGTTTTTGAGACGACCAAAGAAGTGATCAGTTTCTCACAAAATATTGCCTATAGTGGTAGGCCACTCTGGCCATGTCCGGGTATGGGTGTAATTCGAGAGGTAATGGAGGACTAAAATGGCGAAAGAAAAACGAACACATGAGGAGCGAACGGCAGATCCCGCGGCTCAAGAAATGCTCTATCGGGCGGATGAGCTGGGCTTAAGCACCGCGTTTACCCGCGTCGATGAGTTAGTGCCCTGTAATATTGGTGGCGCGGGAATGTGTTGTAAGCTGTGCGGTATGGGACCGTGTCGCTTAACGAAAGATGGCATGACCGGCATCTGTGGAGCAACCATTGATACCATTCAGGCCCGCAACTTTATCCGCGCGATTGCCGCAGGTGCAGCAGCGCACTCCGATCACGGCCGCGATATGGCCTTTACCCTGAAGGCGGTTGCCAACCATCAAGCGGAAGGGTATTCGATTAAGGATGTCGCCAAGTTGCGCATGGTGGCTTCTTATTACGATATTCCTATTGAAGGGCGATCCCCAGAAGAAATTGCCAATGATCTTGCCGATCTGTACATTGCCCAATTCGGGCAACAAAAAGGAGAAGTGGCTCCAGCGCGGCGAGCCCCGGCAAAACGGCAGGCGTTATGGCGAGATTTAGGAGTTATGCCGCGCGGAATTGATCGAGAAGTCGTGGAGGCCTTACATCGCACCCATATTGGGGATGATCAAGATCCGGTGCATATTTTGCAACATGCGGTGCGAACCGCGCTCTCCGATGGTTGGGGAGGCAGTATGATCGCAACCGATGTGTCGGACATCCTCTTTGGCACACCTGCTCCCATTTTGGGACAAGCCAATCTGGGTGTTTTGAGGGAGGATATGGTCAATGTGATTGTTCACGGGCATGAGCCAACTCTCTCTCAGATGGTTGTAGCAGCCTCGCAGGACCCCGAAATTATTGCTTACGCTCATGCTGCCGGTGCTAAGGGAATTAACCTCTCGGGAATTTGCTGCACTGCTAACGAAATTCTGATGCGCCAGGGCATTCCAGCAGCCGGCAATTTCCTTCATCAAGAATTGGCGATTTTGACCGGTGCTGTCGAAGCGATGGTTGTGGATGTCCAATGCATTATGCAAGCGTTGACGGATTTGGCGTCCAACTTCCACACCAAGATCATTACCACTTCACCAAAGGTGCGGATCAAAGGCGCTTTGCACATTGAATTTGATGAGCACAAAGCCTTGACAATTGCCAAAGAGATTCTGCGCACCGCGATTGACAATTACAAAAATCGAGGCGAAACCCACATCCCGAGAGTTAAAGAAAACCTGGTTCCAGGGTTTTCCCATGAATACATCAACTACATGTTAGGCGGATCGTATCGCGCATCTTTTCGACCTCTCAATGATGCAATCATTGCCGGGCGAATTCGCGGCGTGGCAGCCATTGTTGGTTGTAATAATCCGCGCAGTAAACAGGACTATCTCCATACATACGTAACTCAAGAACTCCTCAAGCAAGATGTGTTAATTGTCGAGACCGGCTGCGGCGCCATTGCCAGCGCGAAACTGGGATTGTTGCTTGGTGAAGCAGGCCTCAATAAAGTCGGACCTGGTTTACGGGAGGTCTGTGAAGCCATCGGCATTCCACCAGTTTTGCATATGGGTTCCTGCGTGGATAACACCCGTATCCTAACCGTCTTGACCCAGATGGTGGAAGAAGGCGGACTTGGTGATGATATCGATCAAATCCCTGCAGTTGGCTTAGCCCCAGAATGGATGAGTGAAAAGGCGCTTTCGATTGGCGTGTATTGTATGGCATCTGGAGCGTATGTAATCTTTGGCGGATCTTCACCGATTAGTGGAATGCCCGATCGGGTTTCAGATTCCGATTTGATTTTGCGCTATATCAGTGAGGGATGGGAAAAGTTATATGGCGGAAAGATGGAGTTTGTTGCCGATCCTGACGAAATGATCCGCCGCACCCTTGAACACATTGATAAAAAGCGAGCTGCGCTTGGGTTACCTGAGTACGACCCCAATCGCTTTGGCAAAAGCGGCGATCGACGGATGCTTGAATTAGAAAGCCTGCCGTTATCAGAACGAGTTAAAGCGCTATATGGCGTAGCTGCAGATTAGGAGGTCCATCTATGTCTAGATACATCGCTAAACGTGCCATCCGCGGCGCCAACGCACTCGTGCGGGAAGCGGAATTAATGCTCAATCGAGCGCTCAAGGAAAAAGGTGGGGATCAAAAGGTTGCTTTTCCAAATACTGCATATTACTTACCCCTGATCTATGGTATGACAGGGATTCCGGTAGAGAAGCTGGACGATTTAGTCCCCGTCATTGAACAGGCAAAACGATTACTACACCCTATTCCATCGGATAACTTGTGGACTCCGTATCTCGGAGAGACTCTGGATTGCGGCATGGCCACCTTACTGGCTGCTGAGGCTATTGAAGCAATTCGCTTTGTCTATGGCCTTCAACCGGAAAGAATGCCAGGCTTTACTCTGGCTGGTGGTACTTCCTATCCTGAGCTAGATTCGCCGAATAATGGACGGGTAGGGCATCTTAATGGGCCAATTGATGATATTCAGCTTCGCTCATGGGGTATTCAATTGGTTGATGGCCGTATGCCCGGCTTTGCTGCTATCGTAGGCGCAGCCAAGTCGAATGAAGTGGCAGTTAAGATTGTGCGCGAATTACAGAAGCGCAATATCCTGTGTTTCCTTTCGGGAAATGTAAATGGACGGAGTATTATCCATCAGCTTATTGAAGAAGGAGTTGAACTTGGTTACGATACGTATACGGTTCCTTTTGGTACGGATACGATCAGTGCCATCTATGCCCTTGGATTTGCTACTCGTTCAGCCTTGACCTTTGGCGGACTGAAAGCGGGACAAGCCCGAGAAATCCTTTTGTATAATCGTGAACGGGTCTTTGCCTTTGTCTTGGCATTGGGAGAAGTGGATGATCTAAAGTATGCAGCCGCGGCCGGGGCGATTAATTTTGGCTTCCCGGTGATCGCCGACACAGTCATTCCCGAAATTCTCCCAACTGGCATAACCAAATATGAACATGTGGTTAGCATGCCATTTAATGAAATTGAAGGAGCAGATGATCTTGAAAGGGCCGAGCGACTGGTCCAAAAGTGTATTGAGGTTCGCGGTGTCAAAGTAAAAGTTGCTGAAGTTCCGGTGCCGGTTCCTTATGGTTCTGCATTTGAAGGGGAGGTCGTTCGCAAGAATGACATGCGGGTTGAATTTGGTGGTAAACATTCGCGTTGTTTTGAATATCTCTTTAT
>Ga0209101_1000380_pt1 | contig 36808 bp, 32 predicted proteins | sample ConPoolayeCmetaG_FD_185481 | JGI IMG/M metagenome (GOLD analysis project Ga0209101, IMG submission 185481) | Hot spring microbial mat communities from California, USA to study Microbial Dark Matter (Phase II) - Cone Pool mat layer C metaG... ...
GGCACACCCCGCGCGAGCAGAGGGAGGCGGCCATCTTGTGCTCGCGCGGGGTGTGCCACCCCGCGCCGGCGGCGGGAGGGAGGCGGCCATCTTGTGCTCGCGCGGGGTGTGCCACCCCGCGTTGGCGGCGGGTCACACTCCCGGTGGTCGCCGCCGCGAGCAGAGGGGGGCGGCCATCTTGTGCTCGCGCGGGGTGTGCCACCCCGCGCCGGCGGCGGTCACACTCCGCGTTGGCGGCGGGTCACACTCCCGGTGGTCGCCGCCGCGAGCAGAGGGGGGCGGCCATCTTGTGCTCGCGCGGGGTGTGCCACCCCGCGCCGGCGGCGGTCACACTCCGCGTTGGCGGCGGGTCACAGACCCGCCGCGAGCAGAGGGGGGCGGCTATCTTGTGCTCGCGCGGGGTGTGCCACCCCGCGCCGGCGGCGGTCACACTCCGCGTTGGCGGCGGGTCACACTCCCGGTGGTCGCCGCCGCGAGCAGAGGGAGACCGTGCTTGCGTGGGGTGTGCCACCCCGCGCCGGCGGGCGGCGCGTATAAAACGCGCCCTACGACCACCTGCGGTCGCCGCCGTGAGCCGGCCGGGGGGCTATTTTCGGAGGGGAAGATGGTCGGGAACGCGATCCGGGTCCTCATCGCTGACGATCACGCCGTGGTCCGCGAGGGCCTGCGCGCCCTCATCGCCACGGAACCAGGGATGACCGTGGTCGGTGAGGCAGCCGATGGTCTGGAGGCCGTGCGGCTGGCCCAGACTCTCGCGCCGGACGTGATCCTGCTGGACCTGGTCATGCCTCGTCTGGACGGGCTGGCCGCCTTGCGCCAGATCCGCGCGCATGATCCTGAGGCCCGGGTGCTGGTGCTCACCAGCTTTGCCGCAGACGACCAGCTCTTCCCGGCCATCCAGGCCGGGGCCTTGGGCTATCTGCTCAAAGACGCCTCACCGGCCGAGCTATTGAACGCCATCCGGCAGGTAAGCGGCGGTCAGGTGGTCCTGGCTCCCGGTGTGGCGCGCCGGGTGATGGACCACCTGCGCCGGCCTGCCACGCGCGAGACCTTGCCGGAGCCTTTGACCGACCGCGAGGTGGAGGTGCTGCGCCTGGTGGCCCGGGGCCTGAGCAACCAGGAGATCGCGGATAAGTTGGTGCTCAGCCCGGCCACCGTGCGCACGCACGTGGGCAATATCCTGGGCAAGCTCGGCCTGGGCAATCGGACCCAGGCGGCCCTGTACGCCCTGCGCGAGGGCCTCATCACCCTGGATGAGATCAGACCAGGTGAGGCTAACCGAAGCTGATTTCAGGTGGCAGAAGCCGGGGCGAGCATATGACCCTCGTCTACCTGACAGTAGCCTTCGTGGTTGGGGTATGGCTGGGTTCCGTGCTGGCCGTGCCGGGTGAGTTCCTGCTCCTGGCTGCCTCTATCCCGGTCGTCGTGGCCGTCCTGTGGTGGCGGGAGCGGCCCGTGCGTCTGGGGGCTGTCTGCGCCCTGTTCGTGCTGCTGGGTTGGGGCCGATTCCAGCTTGTCCGGCCGATCCTCGACCAGAGCGCCCTGGCCACCTATAACGACCAGGGCTGGCTGACAGTGCAGGGGGTGGTCACCGGCGAACCGGATCAGCGCGATACCTACACCAACCTGCGCGTATCCGTGAGCCGGCTCAAGACCCCGGACGACGCCGCCTGGCGTGAGGTGCACGGCGATCTGCTGGTGCGCGCACCCCGTTACCCGACCTACGCTTACGGCGACGAGTTGGAGATCGCCGGGCGCATCGAGACCCCGCCTGATCTGGCCGATTTCTCCTACCGGGAATACCTGGCCCGTCAGGGCATCGGCTCGATCATCTACCGTCCCCGGATCGAGTTGCTGGGCAGTGGCCAGGGCGGCCTCTTGTACTACCTTTATGCACCTCTCTATGCCCTCAAGGCCCGGCTCCAGTCCACCATCGAGGCGATCCTGCCTGAACCACAGGCCTCGCTCCTGGCCGGCATCCTGCTGGGCGTCCGCGCGACCATCCCCCCGGACCTCACGGCTGATTTCTCCGCCACCGGCACCTCGCACATCGTGGCTATCAGCGGGTTCAACATCGCCATCATCGCCGGTGTCTTTGCCAGCCTGGCCCAACGTGCGGTGGGCCAACGCTGGGCCTGGGTCTTTGCCCTGGCCGGGATCGGGCTGTTCACCCTGATGGTGGGGGCCAGCGCCGCCGTGGTCCGGGCCGCCATCATGGGGAGCCTCACCGTGCTGGCCGGCTACTTTGGGCGCCGGTCTGATGCCTGGGCGTCACTGGCCGCCGCCGGGCTGCTCATGGTCGGTGGAGACCCCTTTGTGCTGTGGGACCTGGGGTTCCAGCTCTCTTTCCTGGCGACCCTGGGCCTGATGGTGGTCAGCCCGCCGTTGGTGGCCGGGGCGCAGCCCTGGCTGAAGGCCCTGTTCGGGGAGGGGCCGCCGGGCCAATGGCTCACCGAGATCGTCAGCGACTCGCTCTTGCTGACCCTGGCGGCCCAGGTGACGACGCTGCCGGTGATCCTGGTGGCCTTTGGCAACCTGTCGCTGGTGGCGCCGCTGACCAACCTGCTGATCCTGCCGGCTCAGCCGGCCATCATGCTCTGGGGCGCCCTGGCGACCATCGCCGGGCTGATCTTCCAGCCAGCCGGCCAGGTCTTGGGTTGGGTGGCCTGGGTATTCCTCACCTACACCATTGAGGCGGTGCGGCTCACGGCCCGGCTGCCCTTTGCCGCGCTGAATGTGGGCCGCCTGGATGCCTGGGTCGCGGTGGTCTATTACGCGGCCCTGGCCGGGGGAGCTGTCGTCATGCACAACGATTCCTGGCGCGCGCGCCTGCGGGGCCTGTGGGACCGGGTTCGCGGCCGCATCACCGTCTCCAGCGTCATCGGCGCCCTGGTCATCGTCGCCATCCTCCTCTGGGTTGCGGCGGCGACCCTGCCGGACGGCCGGCTCCACGTCTACTTCCTGGACGTGGGCCAGGGGGATGCCATCCTGGTGCTGACCCCGAGCGGCGGCAAGGTGGTCGTTGATGGCGGACCCAGCCCCGGGGCCATGACCACGCACCTGGGCCGCCGCCTGCCCTTTTATGACCACTACCTGGACCTGGTGGTGCTGACCCATCCCCATGATGACCACCTGGTGGGCCTCATCGAGGGCGTGGAACGCTATGGCGTGGGACAGGTAATAGACGCCGGGACCCCCACGAGCACAGCGAACTATGTTCGCTGGCTGGAACTATTGGGGGAGAAGGGGTCGCCGGTTTACCAGGGCCGGCGCGGCGCGATCCAGCCGGTTGATCTGGGGAACGGCGTGACCCTGACGCTACTCCATCCGCCGCCGGCGCTGCTCACCGGCACTGCCTCCGATACAAACAACAACTCGATCGTGCTGCGGCTGGTCTGGGGACGGGTATCCTTCCTGTTCACTGGCGACATCGAGGAGGAGGGCGAGGCCGTGCTATTGCAGGCCGGCGCGCCGCTCCAGAGTACCGTGCTCAAGGTGCCTCACCACGGCAGCCAGACCTCGCTGAGCGTCGAGTTCCTGGCGGCGGTAAGCCCCCGCCTGGCCGTCATCTCCTGCGGGGCCGACAACGAGTTCGGCCATCCCCATGTCAGCACCCTGGACCGGCTGGCCGGGGCCGGGTGCATGGTCTTGCGCACCGATCAGAACGGCACGGTGGAGGTGGCGACGGACGGAGAGCAGATGTGGGTACATGCAGAGCGGTGAATCAGCTTGAACCATCACGAGGAACTCACATGAGCACATCATTCGTCCCCGATTGGGTGCAGGATGCCATCTTTTACCAGATCTTCCCGGATCGCTTTGCGGCCAGCGCGCGCGTGCCCAAGCCGTCGAACCTGGAACCCTGGGACAGCCCACCCACTACCCTGGGCTTCAAGGGCGGCGACCTGCTGGGCATCGTCGAGCGGCTGGACTACCTGACTGACCTGGGCATCACTGCCATCTACCTGAACCCCATCTTCCAGTCGGCGGCCAACCATCGCTATCACACCCACGACTATTACCGGGTGGACCCACTCCTGGGCGGCGATGGGGCGTTCCGGGAACTGTTAGCGGCCTGCCATGACCGGGGTATCCGGGTGATCCTGGACGGGGTGTTCAACCACGCCAGCCGGGGGTTCTTTCAGTTCCACCACATCCTGGAGAACGGCCCGGCCTCGCCCTATGTGGATTGGTTCCACGTGAACAGCTATCCTCTGCACGCCTACGGTGGAGGGCCATTGAATTATGTGGCCTGGTGGGGGCTGCCGGCCCTGCCCAAGTTCAACACGAACACCCCGGCCGTCCGCGAATACCTGCTGGGCGTGGCGGAGCACTGGGTCCGGCAGGGGATTGATGGCTGGCGGCTGGACGTGCCCACGGAAATCGAAGACGAGACGTTCTGGCAGGAGTTTCGTCGGCGGGTCAAGACTGCTAATCCAGAGGCGTACATTGTGGGCGAGATCTGGGACCCGGCCCCGGACTGGCTGCGCGGGGACCGGTTCGACGCGGTGATGAATTACGTGTTCAGCCGGGCCTGCCTGGGCTTTTTCGGTGGCGAGGCCCTGGCCGTGCAGTTCCGGCCCGGCGGCTACCATCTGCGCCCCCTGGGCGTCCGCGCCTTTGCCCGGCGCATAGCCGGGATGCTGGCCCTGTACGATTGGCCGGTGACCCTGGCCCAGCTCAACCTCCTGGGCAGCCACGACACGCCACGGGCCCTGACCCTGTTCAGCGGCGAGGTGGCCCGGCTCAAGCTGGCGTTTTTCTACCAGATGACGGCTCCCGGCGCGCCGTGCATCTACTACGGCGACGAGATCGGCCTGACCGGCGGCCCGGACCCGGCCTGTCGGGCGACCATGCCCTGGGATGAAGCGCGGTGGGACGCGGGCCTGCGAGATAGCGTGCGCCGTCTCATCGCCCTGCGCCGGCGTCATCCGGCCCTGCGCCGGGGCGATTATACCCGCCTCTACGCCCATCGTGGCATCTATGCCTTTGGGCGGCGTTACCAGGACGAGACCCTGGTGGTGGTCCTCAACAACAATGACCACGCCTGCCCGGTGGCGGTGCCGGTGCGCGGGTATCTGCCCGACGGTACTGTGCTGCGGGCCGTGTGGCCCCCCTCCCCCGCGCTGACAAAGGTGATCCGGGGCCATCTGCCCGATCTCCGGCTGGCCGCCCGCGCCGGGGGCATCTGGGCCTGCCCATGAGCCGCTTTCAGCTTGCGGGAACAGGCAATATATGGTAAGATAACCGGGCTATTCCATCTGCTGCGGAGGATACATGACAGAACCAATACCCTGGCACGCCCGAACGGTGAAAGACGCCCTGGCCGGACTGGAGGTGGACCTCGGCCACGGGTTGACTGGCGATCAGGTGCGTCAGAGACAGGCCGAGTTCGGCCCCAACGAGCTGGCCGAGCGCCCGCGACCCGGCATCTGGCGGATGCTCCTGGACCAGTTCAGCAACTTTTTGATCCTCATCCTCATCGCCGCGGCCATCATCTCGATCCTGTTGGGCGAGGCGGTGGACGCGGCGGCGATCCTGGCTATCGTGGCCCTCAACGCCATCCTGGGCGTGGTCCAGGAACGGCGGGCGGAGGAGGCGTTGGCTGCCCTGAAAAAGATGGCGGCCCCGGAGGCTCGCGTCCTGCGGGACGGGCACCGGATCTCCATCCCGGCCCGCGAACTGGTCCCCGGCGACGTCGTCTTTTTGGAAGCCGGCAACTATGTGCCCGCCGATATGCGCCTGGTGGAGAGCGCAAACCTGCGCGTGGACGAGGCCTCGCTGACCGGCGAATCGGTGGCCGTGGAAAAACGCGCCTGGGCCACCCTGCCGACGGAGACGGCCCTGGGCGACCGGTTCAACTGCGCCTTCATGGGCACCACCGTCACCTACGGGCGCGGCACCGGCGTGGTCACGGCCACCGGGATGCGCACCCAGATCGGCCTCATCGCCGAGCTGCTCCAGTCCTTCGAGGAGGAACCCACGCCCTTGCAGCGGCGATTGGACCAACTGGGGCGCTGGCTGGGCTGGGGCGCCCTGGCAGTCTGCGCCCTGGTCTTTATCGTGGCCGTCGTCACCGATACCGATCTGGGACTGCTGGCGCAGGCCGGACCAACGGCCTACCTGGACCGGTATACCGAGATGGTGGTGGAGTTGTTCCTCACGGCGGTGAGCCTGGCCATCGCCGCCGTGCCGGAGGGCCTGCCGGCCGTCGTCACCATCTGCCTGGCCCTGGGGATGCGGGAGATGGTGCGCCGCAATGCCCTCATCCGGCGATTGCCCGCTGTGGAGACCCTCGGCTCGGCCACCGCCATCTGCTCCGACAAGACCGGCACCCTCACCCAGAACGAGATGACGGCCGTGCGCCTCTGCGTCTCGGACCAGCGGATTGATCTCTCTGGTGAGGGGTATCAGCCGGTGGGGGAGTTTTATGATCGGGGCACGCCCATCAAACCCCAGGACCATCCCCAGATCATGGCCCTGTTGACCGGCGCGCTCCTGTGCTCCGACGCCCAACTGGAACAGGATGGCGACCGGTATCGCATGGTGGGCGATCCCACGGAGGGGGCCTTGGTGGTGGCCGCGGCCAAGGCCGGGCTGTGGCGCCAGGAGGTAGAGGCCGACATGCCCCGGGTGGGCGAGGTCCCCTTTGACTCGGACCGCAAGCGGATGAGCACCGTCCACGAGCTACGGGGGCACGGGCCAGACGGCGTGGCGGATGATCAGCCCGGCCGCTACGTTGTCTATGTCAAGGGCGCGCCGGATGCCATGTTGCCCCGGTGCACCCGGATGCTGGAGGATAGCCGAAACGTCCCGTTATCCCCGGCGCGCCGCCGCCATGTCGAAGACATCAACCGCGATATGAGTCGGCGCGCCCTGCGCGTCCTGGCAGTGGCCTACCGCCTGCTGGACACGCTGCCGGAAGACCCGGACCCGGAGGCCATCGAACAGGACCTGACCCTCATCGGCCTGGTGGGGATGACGGACCCGGCCCGGCCGGAGGTGCGGCCGGCCGTGGAAAAGGCCCGCCATGCCGGCATCCGCTCCATCATGGTCACCGGTGACTACCCGGACACGGCCCGGGCCATCGGCGAGCAGATCGGCCTCTTGCGGCCGGGCGGCGAGGTGATCCCCGGCGCCCGCCTGGATGAGATGGCCGATGCGGAACTGGTGGAACACATCGAGAACGTGGATGTTTTTGCCCGGGTCAGCCCCCATCACAAGGTCCGCATCGTGGAGGCCCTCCAGGCACGGGGGCACGTGGTCGCCATGACCGGCGATGGCGTCAACGACGCGCCGGCCCTCAAACGCGCCAACATCGGCGTGGCCATGGGCATCACCGGCACCGACGTCTCCAAAGAGGTCGCCGACATGGTCCTGGTGGACGACAACTATGCCTCCATCGTCTCGGCCATCGAACAGGGGCGGATCATCTACTCCAACATCCGCAAGTTCGTCTACTTTTTGCTCTCCTGCAACATGGCCGAGATCATGACCATCTTCCTGGCCGTGTTGTTCGGCTATGTGCCGCCGCTCACGCCTATCCAGTTGCTATGGCTCAATCTGCTCACCGACGGCGCGCCCGCGTTGGCCCTGGGCCTGGAAAAGGGCGATCCCGACATCATGGACCGGCCCCCCCGGCCACCCAAAGAGCCGATCATCAACCGGCCCATGATCCGGGGGATCGCAGTGCAGACCGTGGCGATCACAGCGGTAACGTTGGGCGCGTTCTTCCTGGGATTGAACTGGGGCAACGGGCACGCTGAGCTGGCCCGCACGATGGCCTTTGTGACACTGTCGGCCTCAGAGTTGGTGCGCGCCTACACCTCGCGTTCGGAGCGGTATCCGTTGTTCCGGCTCGGTGTCTTGACCAACCGCTTCATGCAGTATGCGGTGGGCCTCTCGTTGATCTTGCTGCTCGCCGCAGTCTATGTCCCCTTCCTCCAGCCGGTATTTGACACCGTGCCGTTGGGCGTGCGGGAGTGGACGTACATCTTCCCGTTGCTGTTCGTCCCGGCGATCGTGGCGGAGATCCACAAGTGGCTAGAGCGGCGGTGGAGCCGATAGACCTTACCGGGCCAGCCTCCCGCAGGTTCTGAACCTGCGGGAGGTTTTTCCCAGGGGGTGAGACGATGAACAGGAGCCTGCTGGCGGTGATGGTGATCCTGGTGACGGGTATGGGTGTCCTCGCCGGGGTGTGCGACACGGAACCGCCCCTGGTTCTGCCCCCGGCCACCCTGGCGGCGACGGCGCCGGCCTCGCAGGAGATCACGCTGCCTCCGCCCCATACCGACGGCGCGGTTTCCCTGGAGACCTGCCTGGCGCGGCGCCGTTCCGTGCGCAGCTACACTGCTCAGGACCTCACCTGGGACCAGATCGGGCAGTTGCTCTGGGCAGCCCAGGGCCTCACGGCCGAATGGGGTGGACGCACGGCCCCTTCGGCCGGCGCGCTTTATCCGTTAGAGGTCTATATGGTCACGCGCCAGGGGGTCTACCATTACGTGCCGGCGGGCCACCGGCTGATCACCCTGGCGACGGAGGATCGTCGGGGGGCCTTACAGGAGGTTTGCCTGGGCCAGAGCGCGGTCGGGGCGGCGCCGGCCGTCTTTGTGGTGACGGCGATCTATGCCCGGACTGCCAGCAAGTACGGCGACCGGGCGGCCCGCTACGTGCACCTGGAGGCCGGTCACGCCACCCAGAACCTCTTGCTCCAGGCCGTGGCCTTGAACCTGGGCGGCGTCCCCATCGGCGCGTTCGATGACGCCGGCATCCAGCGCGTCCTGGCCCTGCCGGCCGACCACGAGCCGTTATATGTCATCCCGGTGGGATACCCCCTTTGAACGTAACTACCCACCTTCCCGCAGGTTGGGGCGCAATGGGCAGACCAGACGCCGGTGGGCGTGCCCCAATGACCGGCGGCCTCGGTTGCCCACCTGCGGGAGGGTTCAGGATGGGTAGTTACCTTTGAACCCATATCCCACTCCCCAGCGATTGACCACGTACTGCGGGGTCGAGGGGTCGTCCTCGATCTTGCGTCTTAAGGTGTTCACGTGCACTTTGAGCTGGTTCTTGGGCGCGACGACGCCGGTGGGGAACAGGATGTCTAGCAAGGTCTCGTAGGGCACGATCTCGTTTATATGACGCACCAACGTGGTCAACAACAACCACTCCTTGCGAGTAAGTTGGAGCGGTCGTCCCCGTTTGGTCACCTGGCCCCGGGCCTGATCGATCTGCAGGATACCATCGTCATAATATACCGGTGGTGGGGATGGTTTCGCCGGGCCAGTGCGCCGGAGGACAGCCTTGATCCGTAGGATCAGCTCCTCCATATCAAAGGGTTTAACCACGTAATCGTCAGCGCCCAGGTTCAACCCTCGCAAGCGATGGACCAGCTCGCGTCTGGCCGTGAGCATGATGATGGGCACATCCATCGTCTCGCGGACGCGCCGACAGATCTCCCAGCCATCCTCGCCTGGCAACATAATATCCAGCACGATCAGGTCTGGCTGCAATTCGTATATATATCTTAACCCGGAGAGACCGTCATAAGCTGCCTGGGTCTCATAACCTTCGGCCTGCAAGGCCAGGGTCATCAGATCAACAAGAACGGGATCGTCGTCAATGATCAGGATCCGTGGGCGCGCCATCTGGCTCCTCCGAAAATAACCCTCTCGCTCGCGGCGGCGACCGTAGGGAGTGCCACCCGCCGCCGGCGGGGCCGTTGCTCGCACCCACGCTCTGTGTGGGTGCGAAACGCCGGGTCGCGCGCTTGCTCGCACCCACGCTCTGCGTGGGTGCGAAACGCCGGGTCGCACGCTTGCTCGCACCCACGCTCTGTGTGGGTGCGAAACGCCGGGTCGCACGGTCAGGGCCGTCTCGTCTGCTGCCTGCCCACGCGGAGCGTGGGCACGAGGCCAACCCCCTCGCCCTGGGCCGGGTTGCTCGCACCCACGCTCTGCGTGGGTGCGAGGCCAACCCCGCACGAGTCGTAGGGCGCGTTGCTCGCACCCACGCTCTGCGTGGGTGCGAAACGCCGGGTCGCACGGTCAGGGCCGTCTCGTCTGCTGCCTGCCCACGCGGAGCGTGGGCACGAGGCCAACCCCGCACGAGCTTGCTCGCACCCACGCTCTGCGTGGGTGCGAGGCCAACCCCGCACGAGTCGTAGGGCGCGTTGCTCGCACCCACGCTCTGCGTGGGTGCGAAACGCCGGGTCGCACGCTTGCTCGCACCCACGCTCTGCGTGGGTGCGACACGCCGGGTCGCGCGGTCAGGGCCGTCTCCGTGCCCACGCGGAGCGTGGGCACGAGGCCAACCCCCTCGCCCTGGGCCGGGTTATGCGGCGGGCGGCGTTGCTCGCGGCAGGGTGAAACAAAACTGGTTACCTGGTCGGTACTCCTCATCCACCCAGATCTGCCCATCCATGGCCTTGACCAATGACTGGGCGATATACAGGCCCAGGCCCAGGCCATAGACAGACCGGGAATCCGAGTTGTCAATGCGATAGAACCGCTGAAAGATCAGTTCCCGCTGCTCGGCCGGGATGGGAGGGCCGGCATCAATGACGGCTACCACCACCTGGTCCGGGTCTCGCAGCGAGAGCCGCACCGTGATCGCCCCGTGCGGCCGGGAATATTTAACGGCGTTGTCCAGCAGGTTGTTCAGGATGATGCCCACCTTGTCGGCATCCCCCAGGACCCACAGGGTCGGCTCGTCGGCGACTACCACCTGGAACGGCCGGCGCGGCTCACGGACCTGGAAGAGCTGTACCAGGTCGTGCACCACGGGGGGCAGGTAAAAGGTCGTGAGCTGCAGATCCGGGTAGCCGGTCTCGAACTGGGCCGACTCTTCTACGCTCTGAACGAGTTGGTCCAGCCGGTCGCATTGGGCGACGATGATGCGCGCTAGGTTAGCGAGAGTGGCTTCGTCTCGCTGTGGCCCCAGCCGGAGGATGGTCTGCGCGGCGGCCTTCAGGTTGGTCAAGGGCGTCCGGACTTCGTGGGAGATCATGGCCATGAACTCGCTTTTCAGCCGTTCCATCTCGGCCTCGCGGGAGGCGTCCCGGAAGGCCAACACCCCGCCCAACACCGCGCCGGCCGAATCGGTTAATGGCCCGGCCACGCTCCAGATGGGTATGCGCAGTCCACCGCGCGTGCGCAAGAACACCATCCCCAGGTGGGGATATTCGTAACGCTGCTCCTGCATCGCCACTCGCAGGGGACACCCGGTCTCGCACAACGAACTTTCTGCGGCATCATGGCACTGCAAGACGGTGCGGCAGGGCTGACCGATGGCCTGGTGCTCCGGCCAGCCCAGCAGGCGCGCTGCCGCCCGGTTCAGGGACAGCACCCGCAGGTCATGATCGGTGGTGCACACGCCATCACCCACGCTATGCAGGATGATCTCGGTCTTTCGCTGTTCTTCGGCCGCGGCCGCGTAGAGGCGGGCATTGGCGATGGCGATACTCACCTGCTGGGCGACGGCCCGGGCCAGGGAGAGGTCCGCCGCCGTCAACTCCTGTTCCAGACGCAGACCTAACCCCAATACGCCCACCGGTTCATCACGGGAGACCAGCGGCACGGTGCAAAAAGCCTTCAGACCCGCCTCGTGGCAGGCAGCAAGGGCCGGGTAGGCCGCATCATCTGGTCCCTGCGGGGAGTATATAGACGCCTCCCACATGGTCATGACCGGTGGTGGCGACTGGATCAGTTGCTGAACCTCGGCCGGTGAGAGATGGCTCAGCAACTCCATGATCGGGCGCGCTATCTGGTGGCTGACGGTCGGGGTGAGCCGGCCGTCCTCGTTCACCAACGCGATCAGCCCCGCATCAAAGCGGGTGCTGCCCAGGATATGTTTTAGCGCGCGGTCAAGCACCTCGTCCAGGTCCAACGTACTGTTCACGGCCTCGGCGATGGTGTGCATGGTGGTCAGTTCCCGCACTCGCTGGCGTAACTGTTCGTCGGTCTCCTCCCATAACCGCGCGTTCTCGATGGCCAGGGCGGCCTGGTAGGCAAACGTGCGCAGCATCTCCACCTCTGGCTCCGGCACATCGGGTCTTTGCGTGCCCACGATCAGCAGCCCGAGCAGGTCTGAGCCGGTCAACAAGGGGATCAGCACGTAGATCTGGTTCTGGCTGATCTGGCGGGCCCGGTCCGCCTGATCCGTATCCCACGGCAACCCCGGTAAATCCCGCAGTTGGCGCAGCTTCTGGACCCGGCCCTGGAGAATAGCCTGGATCACCGGGTGTTGGCCGTCCCGCAAGTCCAATAGCGACCCTTCGACGGGGTGACCAAGCTGTTCCAGGATCTGCACCTGTCTCTGCGGATCAGCATGGGAATAGATAAAGGCCCGGATCGCGGTCCGCGTCTCATCCACCAGGCCCACCGCCGCTGTAGAATAATCACCACTTTTGAGCAGGCCCCGGAGCACCTGGTGCAAGACGTCACGGAGCGCCAGTCGCCCGGTCAACGAAACGCTGCTCTCTTGCAATGCTGCCAGGCGCCGGTTTGTCTCCTGTAGCTCTGCCACCATCTGGGTAGCCTGGGCATAGAGTTGAGCATTGGCGATGGCGATGCTGGCCTGGTTGACCAGGCTGACCAGCCAGTCAATCTCGCGTTCGTCATAACTGCTGTGCCCCCCTTGTGCCCCCAACGCGATCCAGCCTGCCAGGTCATCCCGTCGGACCCGCACCGGGAGCACGATCTCTGGCTCCAGACGTTCCATCTGCTGACGCTCCGTCGGGGGCAGGGATTCCAGGATGCGTGCCCACTGGTGGGGCAGGCATATCCCGGCCTGGCGCAAGTGCGTTTCCAGGCTTTCCGGGAGGGGAAAAGTCATGGGGGCTGCGATCTCGGGTGTGCCGATGGCGCTGACTACCCGGTAGGGTGTATTGGGGGCATCGCGCAAGGCGATAACCAGGCGGGTATGGGGGAACAGGGCCAGGATCTGGCCCGTCAGCGAGTCTATGAGTGCCGGTAAGTCTTGCAGGGCCGCCAGCGTCCGGCCAAAGGATTCCAGGGCCGCATATAGTTCCACCCCCCGCCGGTCCAGCCGCTGTTCTAACTGCCTTTGGATATACCGCCGCGTCGGCTCAAAGAGAGCGGCGGCCGCCACCGTCGCGGTGATCAGCGCTCCCTCGCTCACAAATCTATCAGTGACGAGGGATAGCAGGGCGTGGGCCAGAAGATAGGTGGTGGATAGAACGGCGACGGTGATCCCCAGCATCAGACCCAGCAGCAACCCCTGTCGGACGGCCACCCGCACGCCCAGGAATGGGTAGCGCAACACCACATAGGCCAGCGCCACCGGCTCGGTGAGGGCCATCAGGCCAGCCAGGCGTGGCTCGAAGGTGTGCAATCCTCGCCAGAGGGCCAGCGTTACCACGATGGTTACCGGGAGTGCGCCCAGGAGCAGCAGGACGACGGCCCCCCGGTAGCGGTCACGGGCCGTCCCCCGTGGCAGTCGGCGATAGGTCAGGAAGGCCATGCCACCGGCGATGACCAGGCCGAGGGCCTGGTTGCCCAGGATCAGCCGGTACAGAGGGATATTCCATTCGTTCACCAGCACGGCCGCTACCGCACCGGCCAGGCCCAGGGCCAGACTGAGCAGGCAGTACACCAGGCGGCCATACCATAGCGGCCCACGCTGCCAGCGATCATGGGGCAGGGACACGATCAGGCCGGTGAACAAACAGGGGACGAGCACGCTCAAGGTCAGTCGCCGCAAGGCCGCATACCAGGGGTCCACAAACAGGGAGACGTTGCCCCATAGGCTCATGGCCCCCATCAGGCTGAACAGCAGGAACAGGCGCACGCTGGTGCTCTGAGGTCGCCGGAGGAAGGCATATAGCCCCAAACTGGTGAGGAGCAAGCCGCCCACATAATCGAGCAGGTGCCCTTCCAGCGTGAGGTCCATGGGCACCGGCGTGACGAGGAGGGTTTGCACCGTACCAGCCCGTATGACAACCACCTCGGCGGGCTGGCCGGGGCGAACGGTTTGGATGATCTGCCCCACATCGCCGGCCGGGATGAACGACAGGCCATTCATGGTGCGCAGCCGGTCACCTTCGCGCAACACGCCGTCAGCCGGCCCCCCGCGCTGGACGACATTGACGATGCCTTCATCCAGGGTCCAGGCCAGCCCCAGCGAGGGTAGTTGGAGGCATTGCCAGAAGGTGACCAATCCGGCCAGCAAGACCATGCCGGTCAGTCCCAGAAACGCCGCCGAGATGGCCTGTTGCAGACGGCTGGCTCTGAGCGGTTGCCTCATGTGCCAGGTTCCTCCGAAGTTGAGGGTTCACTACCGGACACTTTTCAATCACGAATGATGCGAATGGACGAATGGCACGAATTGTGAAAAACATTCGTGAGATTTGCCAGATTCGGGTCATTCGTGATGAAACTTGCGAAAATGTCCGGTAGTAAAATTGAGGGTTAGCCCGGCCCGGCTGTCAAGGGCAGGCTGGCGCGCAACGCCGCCACGTTCTGGGCCACCGGGGCCTGGCGGTTATAGATGCTGGACCCAGCCATCAGCACGGTAGCCCCGGCCTGGACGGCCAACGGCGCCGTGCCGGGGTTGATCCCGCCATCCACAGCGATGGGGATGCTCAGCCCCCGTTCGGCCAGTAGCCGCCGCAGACGGCGGACCTTGTCCAGTTGGCCGGGCAGAAACGGCTGCCCCCCCCAGCCGGGGTTAACGGTCATAATCAAGATCAGGTCTGCCTGCTCCAGGACCTCCTCCAGGGCTGACAGGGGCGTGCCGGGGTTGATCGCCACCCCGGCTTCCAGACCCAGACCCCTGATGGTCTGGAGGGTCCGATGCAGATGTGGACTGGCCTCCTGATGCACGATCAGGCGGGCCGCGCCGGCGTCGGCAAAGGCGGCCAGGTGGCGCTCTGGCTCGACGACCATCAGATGCACATCCAAAGGCACATGCACCAGGGGCCGCAAGGCGCGCACCACACCCGGCCCAAAGGTGATGTCCGGCACGAAACGTCCGTCCATCACATCCACGGTGATCCCGTCTACGCCGGCCGCCTCGGCGGCCCGGGCCTCCTCGCCCAGGCGGGCGAAATCCGCAGCCAGGATTGAGGCTTCGATAGCGATCACCAGACCCTCCTGAGATACAGGCAGCGAAACTATCGGCCTGGCGCGCTGAACAGGTTCGGCAGCTTCATCAGCAGGCTCATGTTGCCCTTGACCGTGAACTTGCGGGTCATGAAGGCCTTGGTCGCATCCAGTTTGCCCAGGGCGATGTCGCGCCAGACATGGTCCGGCGTGATGATGGTCAGTGAGGGATTCGGGGCCGGGCCAGCCTGGTAAGTACAGGTCCCGTTCTCGATGACCAGGTGGTGCGTGCCGGCTTCCTCACCGGTCACGTCGAACTGGAGCACGGCTTTAATGTCACCGGCCGCCTCCGGCTTGAACATGGCCGCCATACCCTGAAATATCTCTTGCAATGTGTACGTCATCGTGTGCAACTCCTTATCTGATCTGAGAATCGTGGCGCGGTGGTCATTCTGGTCGGTGGTGACCGCCTGTCCCCTATATCTTATCACAATCGGCGTATTTCGGCTAGCCCCTGACCTGCCTGCCACAGGTGGCTGACATCCGTGCATAACTTTTGTCAGGGAAGGAACGAGAGGGAGAAAGCCTTTCTGGGGGTTTTTGCGGCGGCTTCGCCGCCGCAAAAACCCCTAAGAGGCATTTTCCCCCCGCACCGCGTAGCGGTGCCCTCATGCGTTTAATTACGCACGGATTGTCAGACAGGTGGCAATTGACACCCCCACTACCAGAGGATATAATGTCCTCATTCCTTGTGGCGTGATCCAAAGTCCAAAATCATTACAGCCAGGTATCTGCCTACCCCTACCCTCCCGCAGGTTAGAAAGTGGCAGGCAAGAGGGTAAGCAGCTCATTGCGGCGCACTCCAATGCGGAGATTGCGTCCAAACCTGCGGGAGGGTAGGCAGTTACACAGCCAGGAGAAATTTATGGACGAACTCAAAGACCGCATCCGTCGTGAAGGCAAAGACCTGGGCCGGGGTATCCTCAAGGTGGATAGCTTTATCAACCACCAGGTGGACCCGGACCTCATAGTGCGCGTGGGGCAGGAGCTGGCCCGCCGGTTCCGCCGTCAGGACGTGACCAAAGTGCTCACGGCTGAGATCTCCGGCATCGCGCCGGCCCTCACCACCGCCCTGGCCCTGAACGTGCCGGTGGTCTATGCCCGCAAGACCCGACCCGTCACCATGCCCCCGGCCGTCTTTGTGGCCCAGGCCCCCTCGCACACCAAGGGCGGCCTGGTGGACCTGATGGTCTCGCCCGAGTTCCTGGGGCCAGGAGACAGGGTGCTCATCATTGACGACTTTCTCGCCTCCGGCAGCACCATCTCCGCCCTGGCGAACCTGGTCTCTATCTCTCGCGCCACCCTGGTGGGGATCGGCGCCGTCATCGAGAAGGCCTTCGAGGGCGGCCGGCAGGAGTTGGAGGCCCTGGGCGTGCCGGTGGAGGCCGTCGTCACCATCGTTGCGATGGACGGCGGCCGCTTCGTCTTCGCTGACGAGGAGAGCGCATGACCGACCAGGCCCGCGAGGCCGTGGCGATCCTGGACTTTGGCTCGCAGTATGCCCAGCTCATCGCCCGGCGCGTCCGCGAGGCCCACGTCTACTGTGAGTTGTTCCGCTGGGACGCGCCGCCGGAGCGCGTGCTGGCCCTGGCCCCGCGCGGGTTCATCCTGTCCGGCGGCCCGGCCAGCGTCTATGCCCCCGGCGCGCCCACGCTCCCGGCCTACGTGCTGGAGAGCGGCCTGCCGGTCCTGGGCCTCTGCTACGGGATGCAACTGCTGGCCCAGGCCCTGGGCGGGCGCGTGGCCCCGGCCCCCGGCCGCGAGTACGGCCCGGCCCGGGTGAAGGTGCTGGACTCAGACTGTCCCCTTTTTGCTGGTCTGCCGCACACGCTGGACGTCTGGATGAGCCACGGGGACCGGGTGGAGACGCCGCCACCCGGTTTCGTGATCGTGGCCCGCACCGCCGATTCCCCGGTGGCCGCCATGACCGACGTATCGCGCGGGCTGTATGGCCTGCAGTTCCACCCGGAGGTCACACACACCCCCCAGGGGCCGCTCATCCTGGCGAACTTTCTGACTCGTGTCTGCGGGCTGCGCGGCACGTGGACGCCCGGCTCGTTCGTCCAGGAGGCCGTGGCGCGCATCCGCGCCCAGGTGGGCGACGACCACGTGCTCTGCGCCGTCTCCGGCGGCGTGGACTCTACCGTGACGGCCACGTTGCTGGCCCAGGCCATCGGCGAGCGGCTGGTCTGCGTTTTCGTGGACCATGGGCTGCTGCGCAAAGACGAGGCCCGGCAGGTGGTGGAGACGCTGAACCGCCACCTGCCGGCCGAGGTCATCGCGGTGGACGCGCGGGAGCGATTCCTGGCGGCTCTGGCCGGCGTGGAGGACCCGGAGACCAAGCGGCGCATCATCGGCGAGACGTTCGTGCGCGTGTTCGAGGAGGAGGCGCGCCGGCTGCGCACCCGTGACGCTCGCCTGACGTTCCTGGCCCAGGGCACGCTCTACCCGGACGTCATCGAGAGCAGTGCCGCCGATACCCGCGCCGCCGACCGGATCAAGACCCATCATAACGTGGGGGGCCTCCCGGCCGACATGGACTTTCAGCTCATCGAGCCGCTGCGCTACCTGTTCAAAGACGAGGTGCGGGCTGTGGGGCTGGAGTTGGGATTGCCGGAAGAGTTGGTCTGGCGGCACCCGTTCCCTGGACCGGGCCTGGCAGTGCGTATCCTGGGCGAAATCACGCCGGAGCGCGTCGCCACATTGCAGGCCGCCGACGCCATCGTGCTGGAGGAGTTGCGGGCGGCCGGCTGGTACCGGCGCACGGCCCAGGCTTTTGCCGTTCTGCTGCCGGTGCGCAGCGTGGGCGTCATGGGCGACGAGCGCACCTATGCCCACGTGGTGGCCGTCCGGGTGGTCACGTCGGAGGACTTTATGACCGCCGACTGGGCGCGCCTGCCCCACGACTTGCTGGCCCGCATCTCATCGCGCATCGTGGGCGAGGTGCCCGGCGTCAACCGCGTGGTCTATGACATCTCGTCCAAGCCGCCGGCCACCATCGAGTGGGAGTGAAACGCGGAACGTGTTGCTTGATTCGTGCCACGTAGCACGAATCAAGCAACACGGCCTGACATCCGTGCATAACTCCTGTTAGGAAGGGAACAAGGGGGGGAAGGCCTTTCCCTCCCTGCACAGCGTAGCGGCGAAGGGACACGAAGTGGGGAGTGGATCATTATCCTCATGCGTTTAAAATTACGCCCGAACACGGCCACTTGATATCCGGGCGTGTTGATAGTATAATACATGATGTCTTAAAGACACAATGCCCGAACAGGAGAAGGTACCGATGACCACTCAGGTGATCACCGTGGCCCAGGCGCGCAGTGATTTCTCCAACCTGTTGGCCCAGGTAGAGTTGCTACAGCGCCGGTTTGTGATCGCCCGGCGGGGCCGGCCCAAAGCTGTCCTGATCAGCGTGGACGACCTGGCGCGCCTGGAGGCATTGGCGGCGGCAGCCCCGGCAGAGCCGGATCGGGCGGTGCAGGTATTGCAGGAGGCCGGCTTGTTGCGGCCGGTCAGCCCGGAACTGGTAAGCCGGTACGTCCATCTGAGCGCAGCGGAGCGGGAAACCGCACGCCAGGCGTTGGCCGGCCGCTGCTTCGAGCCACCCCTCAGCCAGCAGATCGTCCAGGATCGTGGGGCGTAACCCATGACGACCTATTACCTGGACAGCAGCGCCGTGGTCAAACGCTACGTCGCCGAGGCCGGTAGCGATTGGGTCCGCGCCCTTTGCCAGAACGCCCATAATACCATATTCCTCGCGGAGTTGACCCTGGTTGAGGTGAGCAGCGCGTTCGCCCGACGCGGCCAGCGCGGCGAAATCACTGACGAGGAGCGGCGGAGCTACCTGGATCTCTTCATTCACGACTGCACGCAAGACTACCATCTGATCCCCATAGAGCGACCGATCATTGATCGCGCCGTAGACCTGGCGCAACAGCACGCCCTGCGCGGCTACGATGCTGTGCAGTTAGCCTGCGCCCTGGCTGCCAACGACCTTCTGACCGCTGCCGGCCTGCCACCCCTCACCTTCGTCTCTGCCGACGACGACCTGGTGGCGGCCGCCATCGCCCAGCATTTGTTCGCCGAAAACCCCAATCGGCACTGAGCGGGGGAGCAGGGGAGGCAAAGGAGTAACGGAACATACGGAATGCGCAACACGCAAGAGAGAGAGGTAAAAATCACCATGTCCAAAGAACGCCAGCACTACCGCACGTTGTACCGTATCGCCAGGATCATCAATTCCAGCCTGGATACCGAGGAGGTGTTAAATGCCATCGTGGAGCAGACGGCGCAGGCCATGAACGCCAAAGGTTGCGCCATCCGCCTGCTCAGTGCGGACGGCTCGCGCCTGTTCATGAGCGCCACCTACGGCCTGAGCGAGGACTATTTGCGCAAAGGCCCCATCTATGTGGCCAAGAGTACCATTGACCAGCAGGTGTTGCAGGGCCAGCCGGTCATCGTGGCCGATGCCCAGACAGACAAACGGCTCCAGTACCCGGACAAGGTCCGCGCCGAGGGCATCGCCTCCATGCTGGTGGTGCCGCTCACCGCCCGCGAGAAGATCATCGGCGCGATGCGGATCTATACGGCCGAGCCGCGCGCCTTCACTGAGGACGAGATCGAGTTCCTGCAGGCCATCGCCAACCTGGGGGGCATCGCCCTGGAGAACGCCCGACTCTACCAGGCCCTCAAGGCCGACTATGAGTCGTTCTCCGACTTTCACTACCGCCTGTTTGACGCATAGGAGGGAGACATGGCTGTTCGAGTCGGCATCAACGGGTTCGGCCGCATCGGCCGGCAGACGTTCCGGGCCATCAAGGCCCGCTACCCTCACAGCCTGGAGGTGGTCGCCATCAACGATCTCTTTGACACGGAGACCAATGCCCGGATGCTCAAGTACGACACCAACTATGGCAACTACCAGGGCACCATCGCGGTGGATGGCGACACGATGATCGTGGACGACGTGCCGATCCGCTGCTTCGCCGAGCGTGACCCGGCCAAACTGCCCTGGGGCGACCTGGGCGTGCGCATCGTCATCGAGTCCACCGGCGTCTTCGCCAAGGCATCGCAGGCGGCGGTACACCTCACCAACGGCGCCAAGAAGGTCATCATCACCGCCCCGTCCAAGGGCGAGGACATCACCATCGTCATGGGCGTGAACCACGAGCGGTACGACCCGGAGAAACACCACATCATCTCCAACGCCTCGTGCACCACGAACTGCCTGGCCCCCTTTGCGAAGGTGCTCCTGCGCGAATTCGGCATCGTGCGCGGGCTGATGACCACGGTCCACGCCTACACCAACGACCAGCGCATCCTGGACCTGGCGCATAAGGACCCGCGCCGGGCCAGGGCCGCCGCCCAGAACATCATCCCCACCACCACCGGCGCGGCGCGGGCCGTGGCCCTGGTGCTGCCGGAACTGGCCGGCAAGTTCGACGGCGTCTCCCTGCGCGTCCCCACACCCACCGTCTCCATCGTGGACCTGGTGGTGGAACTGGAGCAGGTGACCACCGCCGAGGCCATCAATGCGGCCTTCCGGCAGGCGGCCAAAACGGATTTGCGCGGCATCCTGGCCGTCTCCGACGATCTCCTGGTCAGCTCGGACTTCCGGGGCAGCGCGCACTCGTCTATCATTGACGCGCCCAGCACGGCGATCATGGACGCGCCGGGGAACGGCCGAGGCAGCCTGGCGAAGGTGATGAGCTGGTACGACAACGAGTGGGGCTACTCGTGCCGGGTGGCGGATCTGGCCCACTACATCGTGGAGCGGGAGCTATAGGAGCAGGGGGCAGAGGTGCAGAGGAGCAGAGGGGCAAAGGTGCGCCGGTGGGGGCCAGACGCGCTCTTGCTGGCGGTGCTGCTGGCCGGGGGCCTGGCGGCAGTCGGGTTTCTCCTACGGAACGACCTGTACCTGTATGCGGATAACCCCGGCCAGTTCGCCCGGCTCTGGTTTGCCGCAGACTATACCCTGCCCACCCAGGGCCGGCTCATCGGCTGGGTGCCGTTCTGGTACGCCGGCTCGCCGGAGCTACAGTTCTACCCGCCCGGCGCGGTGCTGCTGGGCCTGCTGATCAAGGCCCTCAGCCTGGGGCTGCTGCCCACCGTCGCCGCGTACCAGCTCACCATGGTCGCCGCCTACCTGCTGCCGGCGATCACGGCGTATGCCTTCGTGCGCTGGGCCGGGTTCGGCCGGGCCGGGGCCACGCTGGCCGGCGCCATCGCCCTCACCTTCCCGGAGCTCTGGGGCGGCGTGGAGGGCGTGCTGGTGGGGATGCTGGGAGATAGGCTGGCATTTGCCCTGTTCCCGGTGGCGGTGCTGTGCGGCGTGGCGGCGCTGGATGCTGGCGCAGAACGGCGGCGGCTCGCACTCGGTTTGGCCTGCGGGGTCGTGCTCAGCGCGATCTTCCTGCTGCACCCGTTCCACGTGGTGGCCCCGTGGCTGGCGGTGGCGTTCTACTGGCTGGCAGAGGGTATAACGAGGCTCCCAGGCGGTCTGCGACCGCCGTTTACCCGGTGGGCATCGGGGTCACCCAATCAGGCCCGGGTCTGGCAGACCCCGACGGAGCAAAAAGAGGCATGGCTGCGCCGGGCGTTCGTGGGCCTGGGGCTGCCGGTCCTGGTCACGCTGGGCCTCACTGCCTGGTGGTTCGCGCCGCTGGCGGCGCACGGGAGCTTCGCCGCGCCGGCCCTGCGAGCCAACCTCGACGGCTTTCTGTACTGGCTCCAGGCCGGGCAGTTCCCGCTCTATGCCGTCCTGGCCCTCACGTCGCTCCTGGTCCTGCGCCGGCCCGGCCAGGCGCGCGCCCTGGTCATCTCGCTCATTGTCCTGCCGCTGGTGCTGGTCGCGTTCATCCTCTTCAGCTACGTCGTGCTCATTGACCGTTTCGGCTTCTATACCCTGGACCCCATCCGGTTCATTGACGAGGTGTATTTCCCGGTCCTGCTCCTGACGGCGATGGGAATAGGATGCATGATGCAGGATGCAGGTCGCAGGTCGCAGGTCGCAGGTCGCACGCGACACGTTTCACGCATCACGTTTCACGTTTCACGTTTTACGCTCTTGGTGCTGATCCTGACGCTGGCAATCTCATGCTGGGGAGGAATGGCCCGGTTTCGAGAAGGGTCTCAGCCCCGGTTTCTAAGCCAGGCGAATGAGGAGTACCGGCTGTCGGAACTGTGGGCCGAACTGGCGCGCGAGCCGGCCGGCCGGGTGCTGGTCACGTCGTCCCAGGTGCACTTCCGCGACGCCATCGAGGATTGGCCCTCTTATCTGATGACGACGATCCCGGTCTTCACCGGCCGGGAGACCATCGGCGGCACGTTTCACCACTGGACGCCGGTGGCCGTGACGTACTGGTACGGCGCGGAACGCCCGGCCGTCATGCGTGAGTTAACCCACTTGCTGGACGATCAGCGCCTCTTCGGGCAGGCGTGGAGCCAGATGGACGACGCCGGGTTGTACGAGATGTGCCGTCGCCTGGACGTGACGACCGTCCTGTGCGCCGACGATGACCGGAACGCGCGGGCGTTCCTGGATCGGTCAGCGCGCTTCCAGAGCTACTGGAACAACGGCAAGTTCTTCCTGTACCGCGTGCGAGACTATAGCCCGGCGGTGCTCGACTACGATCCGGCCGCCGCATCCGCCCGGCTGGTGGCCCGCGACGCCACGGGCCTGACGATCCACGTGGACCGGGCGACGGCCGGGGCGCGGCTGGGGGTGAAGATCACAGCCTATCCGCTATGGCAGGCCACGGCGCAGGGCCAGTCACTGCCCGTCATGGCTGATACCCTGGGGCTGATGAGCCTTTTGCTGCCGGCCGGTTCAGACTATGACCTGCTCTTGAGCTACCGGGAGGGGCCAGGTGAGATAGCCGGTGCCATCATCACCCTGATCAGCCTGGTGGGTATCGGTGGATGTGGAGCGGCGATGATCGGTAAAAGATAAGTGCTGACATCCGTGCGTAATTTAAACGCATGAGGACACATCCACTTCCCGCTTCGTGTCCCTTCGGGGGAGGGAAAAGAATGCCTCATAGGGGTTTTGCGGCGGCGAAGCCGCCGCAAAACCCCAGAAAGGCTTTCTCTCCCCTTGTTCTCTCCCTAACAGGAGTTATGCACGGATGTCAGATAAGTGCCCTTGTACAGCATTGCCATCTTGTGGTATACTGTAAGTGAACAAGAGCGCATTGGTTGGGAGGGCTGGAACATGGCAGGCAGCGAGCAATCCCGCAAGGAAAAGATCCGGGTGATGGTCGTGGATGACCATCGGTTGTTCCGCGAGGGCGTGCGTTGGGCCTTGGAGCTGGAAGATGACATTGAAGTCGTGGGAGAAGCTGCGGACGGGCGGGAGGTCTTGCACCTGGCGGACGAGCTAAACCCCGACGTGATCCTGATGGATGTGAACATTCCAGACATAGATGGCCTGGAAGCCACGCGGAGCCTGAAACTCAACCAGCCCCGCATCGGGGTGATCATCCTCACCGCGTATGACGACGAGGAACAGCTTTTCCAGGCGATCCGCTCCGGCGCGGCGGCTTACTATTCCAAAGGGATCGAGCCAGGCGAGCTGGCCCGGGCCATCCGACGTGTGGCCCAAGGCGAATACATCATTGACAACGCCCTGTTATCCAAACCCCTGCTGGCCTCCCGGGTGCTCAAAGAGTTCAGCGATCTGAGCACCATGGATCACAGCATCAAGCCGCTTTTCGCGCCCCTGTCTCCCAGAGAGATGGAAGTCCTCACCCGCATCGCCCACGGCGACAGCAACAAAGAGATCGCTCGCACGTTGAACATCAGCGATCAGACGGTCAAAAACCACATCTCTTCCATCTTGCGCAAGCTGAACGTGAACGACCGGACCCAGGCGGCCCTGTATGCCTTGCGGCAGGGCTGGGTGAAGATGAGGGACATCGAGATCGGGGCGCCGGTAGAGGAGCGTAAAAGGTAGGATCCAGAGGCGCGACGAGGCAGGGGAGCACGCCACAAGTATCACGTATGACGGTACGGAGGTCGCATGGCGGAAGACTCGAGCATCCTGGTTCAGCTCCGGGACATCGCCACGGAAAGCCAGGCTGAATATGAGAAACTACAACGTGAACTGAGCGAGCTGACTGTCTTGCTGCGCCAGACCATCGCCGAATCGGAAAAGATGGCCCAGCGCAACAATCAGGTGATGCAAAAATTGCGCGAGATGGAGATGAGCATAGATACCTACTCCCGGGCGGACATCCGCAGCATCTATGCCACGGCCCAGGAATCGCAGATGCGCCTGTTCATGATGCGGGAGCAGGTGGAGCAGTTAAAGGCCAAACGGGCCAACCTGGAACGATACGCCCAACATCTGGTGCGCCTGTTGGGTGTGATCGGCCATCTGCCCCAGCAGATCGACAGTGCCGGGAACGGCAGGGACGTGGCGTTGTTGCAGGACACAGCCCCGCAGCAGGCGATCATCAAGATCATCCAGGCCCAGGAAGATGAACGCCTGCGCATCAGCCGCCAGATGCACGATGGCCCGGCCCAGGCCCTCACCAACCTGGTACTGCAAGCGGAGATCTGCGAACGGCTGTTCGACCGGGACCCGACCCAGGCCCGCGCGGAGCTGAGCAACCTCAAGAAAATGGTGAACATGGTCTTTCAGCAGACCAAGGGCTTTATCTTTGACCTGCGTCCCATGATCCTGGACGACCTGGGGTTGCTGCCTACAGTGCGCCGCTATATCCAGGCTTTTCAGGATGCCTCTGGCATCCAGGTGGACCTCCAGGTTGCCGGGCGGGAGCGCCGCCTGCGCCCCCACGTGGAAGTGGCCCTCTTTCGTATCATCCAGGAGGCCCTGACGAATGCCAATAACAGTGGCCACGCCACCAGGGTCAAGGTGAACCTGGATCTGGAGGGGGACACCATCATGGTTATGGTCGAGGATGACGGGATCGGGTTCAACGTGGACGAGGCGTTGGCCAAAGCTCGTGAGCGACGTAGCCTGGGGATGGCGATGATGATGGAGCGGGTGGAGATGCTGGGGGGCAAGATCGAGTGGCAGAGCCAGCTCGGTCAAGGCACGCGGGTCCGCCTGGAGATCCCGGCCGGGGCCAATGTGGAGCGCAGCACCACGTGAACCGGGTTACCCCTAATGCCCGCCTGAAGGCCCCGGCACGCATGATGGCCGCCGCAGGCTTCCGGCCTGATGCATAACTCACCCGGCGAGTCTGACATCCGTGCATAACTTCTGTCGGGTAGGGAACAAGGAGGGAGAAAGCCTTGCTGGGGGTTTTTGCGGCGGCTTCGCCGCCGCAAAAACCCCCTACCAGGCATCCCCGCATCGCGTAGCGGCGACGAAGTGGGGAGTGGGGCAGGGCCCTCATGCGTTTAATTTACGCACGGATGTCAGGCGAGTGGGTTTCAAAGATCGCCCAGGTATGCTATAATACGATTTGGACCCGGCGATTGGCCGGCTCAGAATTGCCCTTTGGGGTGTGCATGACCATCGCTATCTATCCTGGCTCTTTCGACCCGATCACCAATGGCCATGTGGATATCGCGCAACGGGCGGCCCGGCTCTTTGACAAACTCATCGTCGCGGTGTACGCTACTCCGGCTAAAGACATCGCCTTCTCCGTAGCCGAACGGGTGGCCCTGGCCCGCCAGGCCCTGGCCCATCTGCCCAACGTGGAGGTGGAAGGGTATCACTCCCTGACGGTCGAGTTTGCGGCGGACAAGGGAGCTATCGTGATGGTGCGGGGCCTGCGCACTAACGAGGACCTGGCGGCCGAGTACCAGTTGGCCCTGACCAACCGCCAGATCGCCCCGAACATTGACACCATCTGCTTCATGGCCAATCCAGCCTATTCGTTCCTCCATTCCAGCACCGTCAAGGAAGTGGCCCGGCTGGGCGGACGGGTGGACGACCTGGTGCCACCGCATGTCGCGCAGGCCTTGCGCGAACGTTTCCCCCGGCCGACTTCAGGGAAAGGGGGCGGTTGAGATCGATATCCTGTATCTTGTGGATCGCCTGGAAAACCTGCTCAATGATGGCTGGCATCTGCCCCTGAGTGCCCGCGTCCTGATCCATGAACGCGATTTCCTGGACCTCATTGACCAGATGCGCATCGCCGTGCCGGAGGAGATCAAACAGGCCCGGCGCATCTCCCAGGAGCACGATCAGATCATCGCCCAGGCCCGGGCAGATGCCGAACGGATCATCACCGAGGCCCAGGAGCAGGCCGCCTTTTTGCTACAAGATAATGAGTTGCTCAAGCAGGCCGAGCAGCGCGCCCGTGGGATCATCGCAGAAGCCCAGAAACAGGCCACCGAGATCCGTCAAGGGGCAGACGAGTACTCCCTGGAGGTATTGCAGCGGCTGGAATCGCAATTGGAAACGCAGATGACTACGGTGCGCCGGGGCATCGAGGCCTTACGGCGGTCGAGTTGAACCCTCCTGATCAGGAAACGAGGCCCGGTTTCCCCGACCGGGAGCGAGGACTTATGCAATTCCATGTCGGGCAACTGCTGGTTGGGCCTGTCGGCACCACGCGACAATATGAGCTGAACAATGACCTTAGTGGGCTGGACCCGGACCTGGATCCAACCCAACCTTTGACCGGGACGGTGCATTTCCTGCGTACAGCCAGCGGAGTCCTGGTTCAAGGCACTCTGTTCACTCAGGTTCGTGTACCGTGCGCGCGTTGTATGGGGGACGTGCTGGTCAACCTGGAGATGGCCCTGGAAGAAGAGTTCCTCTGTAGTTTCAACCCGCGCACGGGTGTGCCGATAGCCATCCCGACGGATAGTGATGCCTTTCTTATTGACGAGCATAATATCCTGGACCTCAGTGAGGCCGTGCGCCAATATATCTTTCTGGCGTTGCCTATGCAACCCCTCTGCCGGCCAGATTGCGCCGGGCTGTGTGTCCATTGTGGCCATGATCTGAACAGCGGGCCGTGTGCCTGCCCGCCGCCCCCCTTGGACGAACGCTGGGCCACCCTGGCCCAATTATTGATCGGGTAGCCGCCGTGAACGTAGCTGGCCCGTGAGAGGCCGAGGCCCCTGGCAGGTTGCCCTTGCTCAGCCGACCCTACCGCAGGTTGATGGGAACTGTGATTCGGGTTTGCGCTCCGTCTATCAGGGCGATTGTCGGCCGCGAAAATGCCCGAACCTGCGGGAGGGTGAGCAGTTACTCACCCTTTACAAATTATTCAACAAGGAGAAAGATATTATGGGAGCTGTACCCAAGCGTAAACTATCTCGCCGCCGACGCGGTAACCGCCGCAGTCACCAGGGCCTGTCCCCGGTGGGCCTGGTAGAGTGTCCCCAGTGCCATGAACTGCGTCCCCCGCATCGGGTCTGTCCTCATTGCGGGACTTACCGGGGCGTAGAAGTCATCAAGACCGAGAAATAGTCTCTGATGGTTCAGATGGTAACTACCTACCCTCCCGCAGGTTTGAGCGCAATGACTAGACCAGACGCCGGTAGGCGCGCCCAGGTCCGGCTGCATCGGTTGCCAGTCCCTTTCTAACCTGCGGGAGGGTTCAGGGTAAGCAGTTAGGTGTTAAAATTCCGCCTGGCCCTCTCCCCTCCCCCTGCCCTCCCCTCTCCCGCTCGCCTGCGGCGGCGGGCGAGGGGAGGAGGTGGAAAGCTGGGTTTTGCGGCGGGCGGCTAAGCCACCCGCCGCAAAACCTCCTCCTTTCATCCGCGCCGGCCGACCACGCGCTTTCAGTTGGGGTGTCCCCCGCGTGATGGGAGGGTGCCAGGCCCAAGGCCCCTGAGTCGTGCTCCCGGTCACCAGCTTTGATAATCAGGGCCGTCATGATCCGAACTGTATTATGTGATCTATTGGGCATTAAACACCCCATCATCCAGGGCGGCATGGCCTGGATTGCCACTGCCGAGTTGGCTGCTGCCGTCAGCGAAGCTGGCGGGTTGGGTATCATTGGGTCTGGCAGTGCCACCGCTGACTGGGTTCGCGATCAGATCCGCCAGGTGCGGGCACGCACTGACAGGCCCTTTGGGGTGAACATCCTGCTCATCTCGCCCCATGCGGATGAGGTGCTGCGGGCGGTATTGGAAGAGCGAGTGCCGGTGGTCACTACCGGCGCCGGCACCCCCAGCGCCTATATACCGGCCCTGAAGGAGGCCGGGATCAAAGTTATCCCGGTGGTCTCGTCAGTGGCTCTGGCCCGGCGGTTGGTACGCCAGGGCGCGGACGCGGTGGTGGCAGAAGGGATGGAATCCGGCGGTCATATCGGTGATGTGAGCACCATGCCCCTGGTCCCCCAGGTGGTAGACGCCGTATCCGTGCCGGTCGTCGCTGCTGGCGGGTTCGCCGATGGGCGGGGCCTGGCTGCGGCCCTGGCCCTGGGGGCGGCCGGCATTCAGATGGGCACGCGCTTCATCTGCACCACCGAGTGTATCGCCCATCCCAATTTCAAACGCAAGGTACTGGAAGCCCAGGACCGCTCCACCACCGTCACCGGCTATAGCCTGGGGCACGCCGTGCGCGCTCTGCGTAACCCCATGACCCGCGAGTTCGCGCGCATGGAACTGGCCGGCATCAGCGAGGCCGAACTCATCGAGTTCGGCACCGGCAAGATGCGCCTGGGGCTGATCGAGGGCGATGTGGAACACGGCTCGTTGATGTGCGGCCAGGTAGCGGGTCTGGTGAATGATATTGTGCCATGCCGCCAGATCATCGAACGTATCGTGGCCGAGGCCGAGCTGGTGATCAACCGGCTGCCGGGCCTGATCGCCCAACCCGGTGATCAGCAAACCCCGCCCTGACCCGGATGCCCAAAGGTGTCAGGCACTTTGGAATCCACCCCACCTTTCATCCACGCCGAAAACCTCACCAGACGCTACGGCTACAAGGTGGCCCTGCGCCAGGTGAGCCTGGCTGTGCCGGCCGGCCAGTTCGTGGCCCTGTGCGGGCCGAACGGGGCCGGCAAGACCACCCTCGTCAAGGTACTCGCCACCCTGCTCCAGCCCTCTGCGGGCCGCGTGACCATCGCCGGGTTGGACATCCGCCGGGATGCCCGGCAGGTGCGCGCTCAGATCGGGCTGGTCTCCCATGCCAGCCTGCTTTACGAGGCTCTCACCGCAAAGGAGAACCTGGTTTTTACTGGCCGGTTATACGGTGTGGCAAACCCGGCCGCACGGGCCGCTGAACTGCTGGCCTGGCTGGGTCTGACCCCGGTGGCTGATGACCCGGTGCGCACCTTTTCGCGGGGGATGAGGCAACGCCTGAGCATCGCCCGGGCCCTGGTGCATCAGCCCTCGTTGCTGCTCCTGGACGAGCCTTTCACCGGCCTGGACCAGCCCGCCACGGCCATCCTGCGGGATTGGCTGGCGACTTGGCGCGCCGAGGGTCGCACTGTACTCCTGGCCACCCATGACCTGGAGACCGGGCTGACACTCGCGGACCGGGTGCTGGTCTTGAGCCGGGGCCGGCTGGTCCACGATGGGACCACGGCCGGGGTGAGCGCCACTGCCTTCCGCGCCATCTACCAGGAGGCCGTCAGCGCCGAGCGGGTGAAGCAAGCACCATAGTCCGTCATTCTGAGCGGAGTGAAGAATCTCGTTCACGCATGATCGAGGCCCTTCGCTCCGCTCGGGGTGACGAGGTGGAGTGTTGACTCGATGACCTTCCCCCGTGTCACCTGGGCCATCACCTGCAAGGACCTGCTGACGGAGTGGCGTAGCCGGGAGACGGTGGCCACCCTGTTCACCTTCACCCTGCTGGTGATGGTGATCTTTGGGTTTGCGGTGGAGGCCCCTACGACGGAACGGGGGGCAGTAGCCCCAGGCATCATGTGGGTCTCGCTGTGCTTCGCCGGGGTGCTGCTGCTGAACCGCTCCTTCCAGAACGAGGGCGAAAACGAGTGCCTCGCCGCGCTCATGTTGGCCCCGGCAGACTGGGCCGCCATCTACTTCGGCAAGGCCCTGGCGAACCTGGCGCTCATGGCCGTGGTGGAGATCGTGGCCGTACCATCCTTTGCCATTCTCTTTGGGTGTGATCTCCTGGCCGGCTTGCCTCTGCTGATCCTGGTCTTGGCCCTGGGGACGGCCGGGTTCATCCTGGTGGGGACGTTTCTGGCGGCCCTCACGGCCAACGTCCGGGCCAGCGCGGTATTACTGCCGGTGCTGCTGTTCCCCCTGACCGTGCCGGTGCTCATCGCCGCCGTCCGGGCCACGGCAATCGCGCTGGCCGGCGGCCCGCTGTCAGACGCCAGCCAATGGGTGGCCCTGCTCCTCATCTACGACCTGCTTTTTGCCACGCTGGCGTATATGTTGTTCGACTATGTGCTGGAGACATAAAGCGTAAAACGTGAAACGTCATATTCTCCATTGATAGTAACTGCCTACCCTCCCGCAGGTTCGGGCGCAATCTCCGCACTGAAGTGCGCCGCAATGAGCTGCTCGCTCTCTTGCCAGCCGCTTTCTAACCTGCGGGAGGGTGGCGGGTAGGTATTTACCATTGATAAATCATTTCGTTTTACAGGCGGGAGGGGAAATGATCAACCAATCAACCGGACGAACGATCCTGGGGATAGCAAGCTTTATCTGCATCCTGCTGGCCCTGGTCCTGGTGTTCCTCTATGCGCCGCTGGCCGCCGATCCCCTGACCGGCCGCGCCTTGCCAGAGCAAAAGATATTCTATTTTCACATCGCCTCGGCCTGGAACGGGTTCCTGGGATTCTTCCTGGTCTTTGCCTTCAGTATCGCCTACCTGTGGCAGCGCGCCCGGCGCTGGGACCGGCGGGCCTCAGCCGCGATGGAGGTCTCGTGGTTGTATTTCACCATCGTCATGGTGACCGGGCCGCTCTGGGGCCGGGTGGCCTGGGGCGTCTGGTGGACCTGGGACCCGCGTCTCACCACCAGCCTGGTGCTGTGGTTCATCGCCACGGCTTACCTGTTGACGCGGGCCCTGGTTCATTCGGGCGAAAGAGCCGCCATCATCTGCGCGGCTTTGGGCATCCTGGGCTTTGTGGACGTGCCCATCGTCTTTATGAGCATCCACTGGTGGCGGACGCAGCATCCGGTGCTCATCACTACTGAGAGCATGGGCCTGACCTCGCCCATGCTGGTGGCCTTCATCGTCAGCCTGTTTGCCTTCACGTTGTTCTTTTTCTACCTGCTCTGGGTTCGGGCCTCGTTGGCCTCTGTCGAAGACACGGTAGCCCACCTGCAAGAACGCGCCCGCGAGCGGCTGTGAGAGATTAGAAATGAGACCTGTGAGCAGCGACTTACCTGCAACATGAGGAGGGGCTTCCATGACCATCGAGACCGGACTACTGGCCGCATTCGCCGCGTATGCCCTCATCTGGATTCTGCTGGGTGGTTACCTGTTCTTCATAGACCGGCGCGTCCGACGGCTGGAACGCGAGCTGGGAACATTGCGCCGGGCGCCGGACTTGCTGCCGGATCACGAATCGGGTGCAGTCGCAAGGCTGGCCCAACCTGGTGATGCGCGGCAAGCGGGACCATCCGGGTCAACTTGACCGCTTTGAATTAGCGACCGAGGTCGCGCCTGGCTGGCCTGGCGGCCGGGCGTCCTCCCGTTACGCATTGGACAACTGATCGCACACCACAAGGAGTAGAGGCTTTAGCCGGTCGTGCCCACAAGACCTGAAGGCTCGACTCCAGACTGGTGCGCGCCGTGGTGCAGGACGAACAGGTGCAGATGGTCTTCCGGCACGCCCTGTGGCTGATCGTGATGGGTTCACGGCGGGGTGAACTCTCATTGGTGGCAGTCTGGGAGGTCTACGACCAGCGCTACGACCTGGAGCACTACTTCCGCTTTGGCCAGCAGCGGCTGCTGCTGGCCGCTTTTCAAAAGAGTTGTTGCTCAATAAGCCGGGGCAGGTTTCTGGACGAGGAAGCTCCCCTCCCCGACGGGACGCGAAGTGGGGAGTGAGGCAGTGCCCTCATGCGTTTAATCACGCCCGGATGTCAGGGGGTGGCTTTGCAAATCCCCGCCAGGTATGGTAAACTAAACCCGGCTGGTTGTCCCATGAGGTGCACAGCCGTGCCCATCGAAAATTAGACAGCGAGGTGTGAGATGTTCAGGCTCGCGGCGGGTGTGCCCGGCCCAGGCCGGACTGGGTCACTCGCCGCCGGGCGCGGGGTCGCAGACCCCGTGCGAGCACATATTATGAGGGAGGTATCTGAAATGGAGTGGTCTCAAAAGGTCATCAATGGCGTGGGTGTGCTGACCGTCAGCGGGCAGATTGACGCTTATTCAGCCCCGGAGATAGAAAAGGCCCTGACTGCTATCATCAACGATCAGGGCCGGGTGGTGGTGGACCTGGCCGCCGTGGACTATGTGAGCAGTGCCGGGTTGCGCGTCCTACTGGCCGGCCTCAAACAAACCCGCAGCCAGGTAGCCAAAGCCGGCGACCTGCGCGTGGTCGGCTTGCAACCCCAGGTGAAAGAGGTCTTTGACATCGCCGGGTTCACGCCCTTGTTCAAAATCTACGATGATGTGACAACGGCGGTCAATTCTTTCTAGCCTGCCAGAGGCCCGGTCTTTTCATGGACGGCGGAGCGCCGACCGCTGGGAATCTCCTCGCCGTCGGCGCTCTGCGGTCAGGATCGTCAATGTGCTGAAGGAGTGCCCACGCGCGGGGCGCACCCCGTAGGATGAAAATATGCTGCACGACCGTGCTCGCGCGGGGTGTGCCACCCCGTGCCGGCGGCGGGTCACCCAGTCAGGCCTGGGCCTGGCAGACCCGCCGCGAACGGGGTCTATTTTCGAAGGAGCTCCCCACGCGCGGGGCGCACCCCGTAGGATGAAAATATGCTGCACGACCGTGCTCGCGCGGGGTGTGCCACCCCGCGCCGGCGGCTATCTTATGATCGCACGGGGTGTGCCACCCCTTGCCTCGTGCCCACGCTCAGCGTGGGCACGAGGCAGACGAGACGGCCCTGACCGCGCGACCCGGCGTTTCGCACCCACGCAGAGCGTGGGTGCGAGCAAGCTCGTGCGGGACTTGAAACCCCACCGCGAGCAGTAAGGCCGGTGGCTATTTTCGGAGGAGAAAGCCATGCTGGAAGACACCATCGCCGTGGCCCGGGGCGAGGCGCCGGCCGATCTACTGCTACGTGGCGGGCGTGTGGTCAACACCCTGGCCGGCGAAGTCATGGCCGCAGATGTGGCGGTCTATGACGGCCGGGTGGTGGGGCTGGCCAGACCGGGGGAGAGCTACCAGGCCCGGCAGGTGGTGGACCTGGATGGCTCCTACGTCTGCCCTGGCTTCATGGATGCCCACGTGCACCTGGAGAGCAGCATGGTGCACCCGGCCGAATTCGCCCGGGCCGTGGTGCCCCAGGGGACCACGGCCGTCGTCGCCGATCCCCACGAGATCGCCAATGTGTTTGGGCTGTATGGCATCCGTTACATCATGGAGTCCAGCGCCGGCCTCCCCCTGGACGTTTACATTATGGCCCCTTCCTGCGTGCCGGCCACGGACCTGGAGACCGCCGGCGCGGTCCTCTCTGCCAGTGACCTGGCCTTGCTCCTGCACGACGACCGGGTCCTGGGTATCGCCGAGATGATGAACTACCCCGGCGTCCTGTTCCGTGACCCGCTAGTCATGGAAAAGATCGTCGTCGCCGGCAACCGGCCCATTGACGGCCACGCCCCGCTCTTATCCGGCCAGGACCTGAACGCCTACGTGGTGGCCGGCATCGGCTCCGATCACGAATGCACCACCGTGGCCGAGGCCCAGGAGAAATTGGGCCTGGGGATGCGCATCTTTATCCGCGAGGGAACCACCGCCCGGGACCTGGAACCGCTCTTACCCCTGGTGACGCCACTCAACGCGCGCCGCTGCGCCTTTTGCACCGATGACCGTCACCCGGCCGACCTGCTAAACGAAGGGCACATAGATTCCATCATCCGTCAGGCCATCCGCCTGGGCTGCCCCCCCATCACCGCCATCCAGATGGCCACCCTCAACCCGGCCGAATACTTTGGCCTGCACCACCACGGGGCCGTGGCCCCGGATTTCGTCGCTGACCTGGTGGTGTTTGACGACCTGCAAGCGCCGGTGGTCCGCCAGGTCTACAAGGCCGGCCGGCTGGTGGCCGAAAACGGCGTGCTCCTCCCCACTGCCATAACTGCTGCCCGGCGCATCCCCATCCGCAGCTCGATGAACGTGGACTGGCTGGGGCTTGACTTTCGCATCCCGGCCCAGGGGGACCGGATCAAGGTTATCGGTGTGATCCCGGACCAGATCGTCACTCAGAAGCTGGTGCTGCCAGCTCGCATCCAGGATGGCCTGGCGGTGGCTGACGTGGACCATGACATCCTCAAGATGGCGGTGGTGGAACGACACATGGCCTCCGGTAACGTCGGCCTGGGATTCGTGCAGGGCGTGGGCCTGAAGCGGGGGGCTATGGCCTCCTCTGTGGCCCACGATTCCCATAATATCGTTATCATTGGCGCGAACGACGGGGACATGATGACCGCCTGCATCGAGGTGGTGCGGATGCGCGGTGGTCAGGCGGTGGTGGCCGACGATGAGGTACTGGCCCGGCTGCCTTTGCCCATCGCCGGCCTCATGAGCGAGGAGCCGCTGGAGAAGGTACGGGCGGGTAACGAGGCCCTGGCCCGGGCCGCGGGGGACCTGGGCTGTCGCCTGCGCGACCCCATGATGGCCATGGCGTTCCTGGCCCTGCCGGTCATCCCGGCCCTCAAGCTCACGGACAGGGGGCTGGTGGACGTGACCCGGTTCGAGTTTGTGCCCTTGTTTGGGGAGGAGTAGCGAGGCATGACTGATTTCACCCCCTCTGAAAGCCTCACCGATCTTTACTTCCTCCACGAACTGGCCAAACTTTTCTCCTCGTCCATCGAGCTGGATGCGGTGTTGGATCACGTGACCGATGGCGTCTGCGGCTTGTTGGGCACGGAGGCCAGCTTTGTCTATCTGGCGGACCATGCCGGCGACCTGCATCTCCGCCTGGTACGGGCCTTGCGCCAGGATGAGGAAACGCAGGGCCAGCTGAAAGAGTTGGCCGCGCGCGTGGCCCGGACCTGTGCCCCCGTCACCGTGACCCACGACGAGCCGCCAGCCGGCCTGTCGCTCCTGGCCGTGCCCCTGGTGGCGCGCGATGAGGTGCGGGGGGTGTTGGGCCTGGCCACACGCACGCCGCGCCGGTTTACCGCGCATGAGATGAACCGTCTGGTCGCCATCGGCAACCTGGCCTCTCTGGCCGTGGAGAATGCCCGACTCTATGCTGCTGTGCAACGCGAGCTGGATACGGCCCGCGCCATCCAGCGGTGCTTCCTGCCCGAGGTGGTGCCCCAGGTCCCCGGCTACGACCTGGCCGCCGTCACCGTCCCCGCCCGCCAGGTGGGGGGCGATTTCTACGATTTCATCCCCCTGGCGAATGGTTGCTGGGGCCTGGTGGTGGCCGACGTCTCCGACAAGGGCGCGCCGGCCGCCCTGTTCATGGCCCTGACCCGTAGCCTGTTGCGCGTCTATGCCCTGGGTGGACAATCCACGCCCCTGGAGACTCTGGGTCAGACCAACCAGTTCATCCTGGACAATACCCCTTCCAGCAATATGTTCGTCACCCTGGTCTATGGGGTGCTGGACCCGACCCGACGCACCTTCACTTACGTGAATGCCGGCCATAATCCACCCCTGCTATATACTGACCAGGCCTTCACCATGCTACCGGCCGGCGGCCTGGCCCTGGGCATCCTGAAAGACAGCCCCTGGCAGCAACACGAACTGATCCTGCACCCGGGCGATACCCTCCTGCTTTACACCGACGGGGTCACCGAAGCCACCAACAAGGCCCGGCAGCAGTTTGGGATCGGACAATTACGGGCCTGTCTGCAAGAGGCGCGATCCGGGTCGGCCCAGACGCTCCTGGACGCGGTATTGGCGGAAGTTGCGCGTTTCATGGATGGCACACCGCCCGCCGACGACCTGACCCTGATGGTCGTGCGCGCCGTGGAGCAAGCCACATGAGGTTGACCACGCCACCACCCATCCCCTCATCGGCGCATAGCCTGAGGGTTGCCTCCCAGATCGGCTGCCTGCCCCAGGTTATCGCTTTTGCCCAGCGGGCATTGACCGATCTGGGTGTGCCGGTCTCACTGGGCTACGAAGTCCTCACCGCCCTGGATGAGGCCGTCACCAACGTGATCAAACACGCCTATGGGGAATCGGATGAAGGGACGTTCGCCGTCCACGTGTGGCGCGAGGGGGAGCGGGTCGTACTCTCCATCCGGCACTGCGGCACGCCGCCAGACCTGCGGCAGATTCCGCCGCCGGACCTGACCTCAGACCTGGAACACCGGCGCGTGGGCGGCCTGGGCATCTACCTGATGCAGCGGCTCATGGATGAAGTGCATTTCCTCACCTACGAGGATGGGAGCAGTGAGACGCGACTGGTCAGGCGGGTAGCCTGACTGCCAGGTAAGCGGAGCCGTCGCCACACCCCTAAAAACCCTTTCCCCTGTTGTGGGAGCAGCAGGTTCATCCACACTGAACGGAGTGACCACACCCTTTTGACCGGGCATGTAATAAGGCGGTGATTATGAAAAATAGTAACTACCTACCCATTTCCCATTCTGCGGGAAATGTGCTAAACTATGGCTATGGCCAGACAATTGCTGGAAATAGAAGTCCTGCTTAGTCGGATCGCTTCTCTTGAAGCCCAAGTCGCCTCTCTCC
>Ga0209101_1000381_pt1 | contig 36805 bp, 34 predicted proteins | sample ConPoolayeCmetaG_FD_185481 | JGI IMG/M metagenome (GOLD analysis project Ga0209101, IMG submission 185481) | Hot spring microbial mat communities from California, USA to study Microbial Dark Matter (Phase II) - Cone Pool mat layer C metaG... ...
ACCTCGGCCCCGAGGGGGGGGACGGCGGGGGGCGGGTCGTCGCGATGGGTACCCCGGAGCACGTTGCAGCAACCGCCGCATCGCACACGGGCCGCTTTCTTCGCGCCGCCCTCGAGCCCGCGCGGCAGCGCCGTGCGAGGACGGCCACGGCTCCAGCGAACAGCTGCGGGCCGGGGATGGCCTGTTCCGACACCATCGAGATCGTCGGGGCACGCGAGCACAACCTTCGCGACGTGCACCTCGAGCTTCCGCGCGATCGCCTCGTGGTGTTCACGGGCCTCTCGGGATCCGGGAAGTCGTCGCTGGCCTTCGACGTGATTTACGCCGAGGGACAGCGACGCTACCTGGACAGCCTGTCTGCGTACGTGCGGCAGTTCCTCCGCGTGCTGGCGCGGCCCAATGTGGACATCGTGCGCGGCCTGCCACCCACGGTGGCCATCGAGCAGCGCCTCTCCCGGGGAAGCTCGCACTCCACGGTCGCAACGGTCACCGAGCTCGCACACTACCTCCGGCTGTTGTGGGCCCGCCTGGGGGTCCAGCACTGCACCCGCTGCGACGCAGTCATTCAGCCGCAGTCCCGTCGCGCCATCCGCGATCGGCTCGTGCACGAGCTCGGCAATCAGCGCGTCACCTTGCTCGCACCCGTAGTCCGAGGTCGGAAGGGGTACCACAAGGAGGTCCTGGCTGCGGCACGAAAGCTCGGCCTTCGCGAGGCGCGGATCGATGGTCGCCTCCTCCGCCTCGACGCAGTGGATCTCCTCGACCGGTTTCGCGAGCACGATATCGACTTGGTCGTCGCGAGCGCGGCCGCCGTGGGAAGCGGCACCTTCGACGAGGCGCTCGAACGTGCCCTCCGCCTCGGTGACGGCAGCGTCGTCGTGCTGGCCGCGGCTGGCGAACGGTATTTCTCGGAACGCCTGTTCTGCGTCGAGTGCGGCCTCGGGTATCCTGCCCTCGACCCGCGGCTCTTCTCGTTCAATACGCGCCAGGGGGCCTGTCCGGACTGCGAAGGCACAGGCGTCCGCCTCGAGGCGGATCGTGCAGCGCTCGTCGACGCCACCCGTCCGCTGGAGGGCGGGGCGATTCGCTGCGCGAATCCGCCTTCACGCGCGAGCGCCTCAGGGCGACTGCTGCGGAGCCTCGCCCGGGCCGGGATCCCGACGACGGTCCCGGTCGGGCAGCTGCCCGCTCGGCAGCGGCGAACGATCCAGGACGCCGCTGCCGCCTTCGCCCAGGAGCTGGCCGACACAGCGCCCGAGGAGGCGAGAATGTATTTCGTCGAACGGCCCTGTCGCGGCTGCGGAGGAAGCCGGCTCGCGGCGCAGGCACGGGCTGTGCGCCTTCACGGGCACGGGTTCGCCGATTTCTGCGCGCTGGCCGTCGGCGACGCTGCCGCGCACGTGGGGGGATGGCGTTTCCGGTCGCGCGAACGCCCCATCGCCGAGCCCGCATTGCGCGAGATCCTGCCACGACTGGCCTTCCTCGAACGCGTGGGGTTGGGCTATCTCACGCTCGATCGGCGTGCCGACACGCTGTCGGGAGGGGAGACGCAGCGCATCCGCCTCGCGGCGCAGCTGGGGTCGACCCTGCGCGGCGTATGCTACGTGCTCGACGAGCCGACCATTGGCTTGCACGCACGCGATACGGCCCGCCTCCTCGACGCGCTCGAGGAGCTGCGCGAGCGCGGCAATACGGTCATCGTCGTCGAGCACGACGAGGCCACGATTCGGCGGGCCGATCTCGTCGTCGACCTCGGCCCCGGTGCAGGGACGCACGGCGGCCGCGTGGTCGCGGTAGCTCCGCCGGACGTGCTCGTGCGCATGCCCGAGTCCGTCACGGGGCGCTACCTGGCAGGGCCCCGGCCGCTGCTCCGTCCCCGACGGGCGCTCGACACGACCTCATGGCTCACGGTACGCGGCGCAGCCGAGCACAATCTGCGGCATATTGACGCAGCGTTTCCCCTCGGGGCCTGGACCTGTGTCACCGGTGTGTCGGGCTCCGGGAAATCGACCCTGGTGCGCGATGTCCTCTACCGGGGCGTCCGCCGCGCGCTGGGCTTCCCGGCCGGGCGGGTCGGCGCGCACGCGGCCATCGACGGCCTCGGACCCCTCACCCGGGCCGTCGAGGTGGACCAGACCCCGATCGGCCGTACCCCGCGATCCACGCCAGCTTCGTACGTCGGGTTCTTCGACGAGATCCGACGATTGTTCGCTCTTCTCCCGGAATCCCGCCTGCGCGGCTGGAGGCCGAGCCGCTTCTCCTTCAATGTCGCAGGCGGCCGGTGTGAAGCCTGCGGCGGCCAGGGGCGCGTGCGGATGGAGATGAGCTTCCTGCCCGATGTCTACGCGACCTGCGAGCTGTGCGGGGGCAAACGCTTCACCGAGGAGACGCTCGCGGTCCGCTACGACGGCCACACCATCGCGGATGTCCTGGAACGGACGGTCGAAGAAGCGCAGCGCCTTTTCGCTGGCCAGCCTTCTGTCGCTCGGCCGCTTCGCGTGCTGGCAGCGATGGGTCTTGGGTACCTCACGCTCGGGCAGCCCTCCAACACGCTGTCCGGCGGCGAGGCGCAGCGCATCAAGCTCGCCTACGAGCTTGCCAGGCCCTCGCGCGGTCACACGCTGTACGTGCTCGACGAACCGACCACGGGACTGCACTTTGCCGACGTCGAGCGACTCGTCGCCACCCTGCACCGACTCGTCGACCGAGGGAACACCGTCGTCACGATCGAGCACAATCTCGATATCGTGCGCGAGGCGGACTGGCTCATCGACCTCGGGCCCGACGGTGGAGCAGCCGGGGGGGCGCTGGTCGCTTGCGGCCCGCCGGAGGCGGTCGCGCGGGAGGCGACATCGCACACGGGCCGCTGGCTTCGCAGCCTCTTTGCCCCTTCAGCGGCGTGAGTCGATGGAAGCGAGCTAGAGGAGCGACAGGACAGCCTGCCGAACGGTCGACCAGGCAGAGGAGCGCGGATCGATGAGGTCGTCGTGACCGACACCCGTCAGCGTGATCAGTCGCGCCTCGTCGCCGCGCCGCACCGCCGTGGCGCAGTAGTCGCGACTCAGCGCTGCAGGGACTACCCGATCCTCCGTCCCGTGAACGAGCACCTGGGGGATCCCGAGCGGCAAAAGCTCGGCGGGCGACGCGCTATCGTAGCGCGAGGGTACCTCGTCCGGCGTCCCGCCCATGAGCTCCGCCACGCCAGGCACGCCCATCGCCCAGGCCCTCCCGAGATCCACGACGCCGGCGAGTGCGATGGCTCCGCGGACGCGCAGCGGATTGGGATGCAGGAGCTCGCCATCGCGAATCCAGCGTCGTCCGGCGAGCCACAGACTGAGTTGCCCGCCCGCCGAGTGCCCGAGCACTACGACCCGTCCGAGGTCGAGCGCGTGGGGTTCCGCGACACGCCGCAGGTGGTCGGTCGCCGCGCCTGCATCGAGGAACGTATTCGGCCACCCGCCGCCCGGATCGCCAAGACGCCGATACCCGACGTTCCAGGTCGCGATCCCATCGTGAGCCAGCGCCTCGCAGACGGGCACCATGACCTCGCTTCCCTGGTCTGCCCGCCAGAGATCGCCGTGCAGCACGACCACGATCGGATGCGGGCCTGGTGCGGGCGGCACTCGGAGCTCGGCGAATTGCTGCGGGGCGCCACCGTAGGCCACGCGGACCGTCTGCGACGCCGGTTCCGCCGATGGGGGCGAAGGCCGGGGAAGCTGCGACGGGCGCCCGCACGCTCCACCGCTCGCCACACCCCCGACGGCCCAGGCCATCATCCGAAGCGCCTCGCGCCTCGACACCCTCACCGTTGCGGCCTTCTAGCCAGGGAACCGCGCCAGTGCAATCGACAGCGCATCCCGCACAGCAGCCGGCTCCTCGAAGGTCGTCGATTTCCCTTGCACTGCAGCGCCGCCCGCGACACTATCCGCGGTCGATTCCTACGACGGCAGCCCCGACCTGGCCACGCCCACCGGCTCCATCCTCCCCGCGCGCACGGGGGGCGACCGCCGGCGCGCTCAGGGGGGCGGCCAAGCACTCACGAGGTTCTCCATGCTGACGATGCCCTCCTCCCTGCGAACCGTGATGTGGCTCCTCGTGATCCTGGGGGCGCTGTCGCAGGGCGGGCTCGTCGGCGCGCAAAGCACGGATCCGAACGCGTACGTGCTTCTCGCGCGCGACGGGATCCGGGTGACTGGTCTGCAGGTGACGCCGGGACGTGGCGGGCACGTGGGTGTCATCGGTAACGGTGCTGTGCTCGTCGGACGCAGCGCTGTCGACGCTGCGGGATACCAGATCGTCGCGCCGGTCGTGCGCTTCGACGGTACCGCGAGCTGCAGTGGCCTGTTCGCGCACGAGGTTCGCGGGGCCACCCCGAGCTGTGGCCAGGTGTTCGACTACGTGCAACCTTTCGAGGAGCTCGGTCCCGCCTGCGAGTTCCCGCCTGCCTTCCCCCCCTGTGATCCGCTCGCCGTGCCCATCATCGTCCGGCACGGGGAAACCCGACGGCTCGAGCCCGGCACCTACGGCGACCTCAAGGTGGAAGGCGGAGGCGCTGGGCCCGGGACGCTGATCCTCGGCGGGGAGTACCGATTCTGCAACGTCCACGTGTCCCGTCGCGGGCGGATCGTGGCAGAGGCCCCCACCAGGCTGTTCATTCAAGGCGTGCTGACCACGAGCAACTCCGCCCAGGTTGCACCGGCTGCGGGCCGTGGCCTCGAGGCGCAGGACCTCCGACTGGTCGTCGGCGGATCGCGCATCCGCCTCGCGCGGCGAGGCAAGCTGCGCGGTCATGTGTGCGCTCCACGGGCACGCATGAACGCCACGAGCGCGACCGTGGTCGGCCGACTCGTCGTAGGCTCCCTGCGCGCGCGGCGACTCACCCTCGAGCTGAGCCCCCTGGTGACGACGACCACGACGACCACGTCGACGACGCAGCCGTCGCTCGTGACCACGACGACCTCCACCACCGACCCCTGCGCCATCGCCTGCGGGAAGCCGGAGTGCAACCCGGTGTGCCAGCCGGAGGACGACAGCCCGTGCAGCGCCTTCACCTCCTCGAAGATCATCGAAGAGCCGGGCTCGTGCGAGGGGGCCATCCTCGGGCTCGAGTGCTCCCGCGATTGCTCCGATGACTGCAAGACGGTGACCTTCGCCCGCTGCGAAGCCCCGTCCACGACGACGATCGTCCCGACCACCAGCACGACGACCGTGCCTGCGGTGACGACGACCTCGACCACGGCCGCGACCTCGACCACGGCTCCACCGCTGCCGTCCCCCGAACTCTGCGGCAACTGCCTCGACGACGATGGGGACGGACTCGTCGATCTGGCTGACCCGGATTGTTGCGCGGCCGCCAATCGCTTCGTTTCCGAGATACGCCGGGCGAAGATTCGCACCCTCAAGAGAGGCAGCGGGCTGCGCCTCCGCGCAATGGTGGCACGGGGCGGGCTGAGCATCGATCCGCGCGCCGACGAGGTCTCCTTGCTGCTGAGCGGCCCGAACAACGAGTCCTACCTGTGCGCTGTGGTCCCGGCGGGAAAGATGCGCAAGGTGGGTCGGACGCTGCGGATCAACAACAAGCGCGCCACGGTGACGAGCCTGCAGGGAATCCAGCGCCTGCGATTCAAGCAGCGGAAGAAAGGACAACTCCTGCTCCGGGCAGCCGGCAAACAGGTTCGCTATGCGGTTTTGCCCAAAGCCGGGCAGCTGGCTGTCACGGTCGGCTTCCGATCGACGACCGGCACGACCGTCCCGAACCGCTGCGCCCAGGCGGCGATCCGGGTCCAGCCGAGCAAGAACCGCAAGGCGCTGCGCTACCCCTGAGCCGAGCACAGGCCGCACGGACGACCATCCCGCAGCCCGGGGGGCATGCGTCGCGCCTTGAGGCGGCAGAGCGCGCCGTGCTAGGCGAAGACCATGCTCTCGATGTGCGAACGCCTCGTTTGGAAAGGCGCGCTCTCGATCCTCCTCGCCGTCTGCGCCTATGCGCCGTCTCCGGCCCTTGCGCATCAGGGAAACGCTCCCGCAACGATTCCGGTCAAGACCGGGGCGATCACGCTCGGGACGGGCGATCGTCCGCGGGTCGCGCTCAGCGGCGTTTGGGTGGGGGAAGTGCCCAGCTTCGATCCGTTCCGGCAACCCGCCACCGTGCGGATCTTCGGCGCCTTCGGCGGAGACAGCGGAACCCTTCGTCTCGACTCGAGCCGCTGGTCGCGTACGAAAAAGGGGTGGCGCTATACCGACCCGACCGGCAGTGTCGGCGGCATCTCGCTCGTGGAGCTGAAGCTCGGCAAGCGAGGTGGGCGGATGCGCATCCGGGGCGGTGGGACGCGTTGGCTCTACGCACTGCGGGACGGCGCGGAGCCCGGCGTTCTCTCGGCGACCCTGCAGATCGGCGATCACGCCCTGTGTCTCCAGTTTCGCGCCCCGAAGCGGAACAAGAGAGGTCTGATCTCGGCCAAGACCAGCAGCCCCCCCGTCGTCTACCAGAGTACCTGGGACGGCGTGCTGGCCATTTTCGAGCGCAATGGCTGCACCGCCGCCGTGTGTCATGGGGCGGCGGCGCAGGGCAACCTCGATCTCCGCCCGGAGAACGCCTACGGGCAGCTGGTCAATCGGCCCTCCACGCGTGGCGGCAAGCTGCTCGTGCAGCCCGGATCACGGCAGGATAGCTTCCTGTGGGAGAAGCTGGCTGCGGCGACCGAGGGCTACGACCTCGGGGGTCGCGGGTCGCCGATGCCCAGCGGTCTCCCGCCCCTCACGGCCGAAGAGCTCGAAGCGATCCGCCTGTGGATTCAGTTCGGCGCTCCGGAACGCGGCGTCGTTGGCGGCACCGAACAGCTGCTCGGGGCTTGCCTGCCGCCTGCGGCGCCGCAAAAATCCCAGGCGCCCGCCCCCCCGCGCGCCGACGAGGGCGTACAATTTCATGCCCCGCCGTGGGTGATTCCGCCGGCCGATCCTGCGAGCGGGCGCAATGGCGAGGGTGAGGTCTGTTACGCAACGTACTTCAACGTCGCCGATCGCATCCCGGCCGACGTCAAGGTGCCCTGCCCGGAGTTCTGGGGAGGGCCCACGAAGACCTGCTTTGTCTACAACCGCACGGAGCTCACCCAGGACCCCAACTCGCATCACAGTCTCATTCATGTGTACCGCGGGGCGTACGAGCCGACCTGGGAGCCATCCAAGCCCGGCGATACCACGGGCTTTCGCTTCCGGTGTGCCGAGGGGCCTCGGGCAGGTGCGCCCTGCGATCCGCGAGTCCCCGACGTCTGCGGCGACGGGGGGACCTGTCGTGGGGAGGTGATCACGGCCCTGGCCTGCATCGGCTACGGCCCACCGGACTACGGCGCTGGGGGGATCGTGAACGGCGCTCCGGGCGGCAACAACTCGCCGAACGTGGGAGGCTCGCAGCAGCCGTTCTCGCGGAACGTCTTTCCAGAGGGCGTGTATGGCGTGCTTCCGGCCGAAGGCGTTCTCGTGTGGAATTCCCACGCCTTCAATCTCTTCGAGACCCCCCAGACGAACGAGCAGTGGTGGAACATCTACTTCGCTCCGCCTGGGGATCGGCGATTCCCCGCTCGGCCGATCTTCGACGCCACCGATATCTTCTGGTGTCCACGGGGCGAACTCGTGTGCGACGTCCAGGTCCCGCCCTTCCAGCAGCGCGAGTTCTGTCGCACGATCACGATGCCGGTGGGCGCTCGGATCTTCGAGTTCAGTGCGCACACGCATCAGCGGGGATCCCTCTTCCGCATCTGGGGACCGGGCATCGCGGAGAGCTGCCGGGCCTCCGGTCCGAAGCCGTGTCTTCCCGAGACCAGCGCCCCGTTCTTCATCAGCACAGATTACAACGATCCGACTGTCCTGACGCGTCGAGAGAACCCCTGGGTGCTCGATGATCCCGCCCCCGTGGCGCGCCGTTTCAAGTTCTGCGCTGTCTACGACAACGGGTTCACGGATCCGCTGACCGTGAAGCGGAACTCGACCTCCGTGGTGCCTCCGACCTTCGGGAATCTCGCGCCCGGCGGTAAATGCTTCTATCGCGCCCTCGGGGGAAGCATCGTCGATCGGGGAATCGCCTGCCTCAACGGTCCTCGGCGCGGTCAGCCCTGCCACGGAGACGATCGGGCCTGTGACTCCCGCCCTGGGGCCAACGATGGCATCTGCGACGCGTGCCCTCTCGAGGGCGGGGTCACGACCGACGACGAGATGTTCATTCTCCTCGGGACCTACTTCTGCCAACCGGGCAGCGATTGCGACGTTGGCGTGTGTGCTGACGGGCCGAAGGCTGGCCAGCGCTGCGACGGCGACCACCGCAGCTGCCCGGAGAGCTTCTGCGGACCGTATGCGAACTGAGCGGTCCCCCGGTTCGAACACAGGACGAGCATGGAGAGGCTGCACGCCGCCGCCGTGTTTTCACGCATGGCGCTGCCGTCCTCTGCGCAGGCCATCGCGTGCCGCGGGGTGCACCGGCGATTCCCAAACGCTCTGCGTGCAGGAGTGGCCGCGGCGGGTAGTCCGGCCGACCGGGCTCAGGGCGGCCCGGGCTTCCACGACACGCGGCGTGCGGCTGTCATGAACCTCGTCAGCGCTCGCGTGCTCGTACACGAGGCCATGCAGTTGACTGGGCGTCGGCCGAGGAGCCCCGGGGGCTCGTGCGGCTTGCTGTAAGCCACAGTAAAGCCACAGGGCGCCCTCGGCCCGGCGAGCCCTCGGCTCGTAACGCCTCGATTTCTCGGGGATTTTCGAGAGCGGGTGATCGGGGTCGAACCGACGACCTTGTGCTTGGCAAGCACACGCTCTAGCCAGCTGAGCTACACCCGCGACGGTTCTCCTACTAGGCGGACGGGCCGCAGCTGTCAACCGCTCGCGAGCCTGCGCGCCGAGTCGTCAATCGAGGGCGAGTCGGCGAAGGATGCGAACGTGGTAATCGACGGCTGACCACACCGCCAGCACCGTGGCGATCCCCAGCAGGCGCATCCCTCCGGCATGGAAGTCGATCGCGAGAGCGGTTCCCGGAATGGGATAGGTTCCGTGCAGCAACAGGGCCTCGACGGCGAAGGTCTGGAAGACCATCTTGTACTTCCCGAGCTCCTCGGCCGGCAGGATCACGCCGCCGATCGAGGCAATGCCGCGCAGGCCGGTCACGGCCAGCTCGCGGGCAGTGATCACGACCACGATCCATGCTGGAACACGCGGTTCCGGCGGCACTGCCGCGAGCATGATCAGGACCGCCACCACCAGAAGCTTGTCCGCGAGAGGATCGAGATACTGCCCGAGCGCAGTCGTGATGCCGTATCGGCGGGCGATCCAGCCGTCCAGGACATCGGTAATGCACGCGACCAGGAAGAGGACCGCCGCCCCGACTCGCGCGTGCGGTGATGCCACCAGGATCAAGGCCACGACCGGCGGCATCAGGGCAATCCGGAACAGGCTCAACCAGTTGGGAAGCCGCGCGTACAGAGGCGAAGGGGTAGACGAGGACTCAGCGGCGGGCAAGGACACGGGCCCCACCCTCTCGCAGGTACGCGGCTCGGTACCGCCACACCCGTGCCAGGTACTCACGCGTCTCGGCGATGGGTGGAATCCCGCCGGCAGCGTCCACCCGGGCATGGCCCGCGTTGTACGCTGCCACGGCAAGCGCTTCGTTCCCACCGTAGCGGTCGAGGAGCATGCGCAGGTGACGCACCCCGCCTTCGATGTTGTCCGGGGGATCAAAGACGTTGCGGACCCGGTGCTGGGCAGCGGTAGCCGGCATCAGCTGCATGAGCCCGCGGGCCCCGGCACGGGAGACCGCATAGCGATCGAAGTCGGACTCGGCCTTGATGATGGCTTTCACGAGCGCGTACTCGATATCGTACCTGGCAGCAATGGCGCGAATGAGGGCGTCGTAGGCTCGCGGTGTCCCAGTGCTCGGCCCCGAGAGAGCGAACGCGCCGCGAGGAGGAAGCCCGAGCACCGGGGCACTCGGGATCAGGGGCAGCGGGGGGAGTCTCGCCGGCTCGGCTGGCGCTGGTGGGGCATTGGTGAACACTCTCGTTCCTCCCGAGGTGCGATAGGTGTAAATCTCTCCCCAGCCAGCCGCCGGGAGGAGCGCCACCACCGCGACAACGACCGGCCCCGCCAGACCCATCCCAATCGAGCGTACGAATCCGCGGGGCGGATTTCAACCGCGACGGCGACAGTCACGAGCGGGCAGATCGTGGCTCCCTGCTTGACCTCGGGCGACCAGCACGGGAAGCTCCCGATTTCCCATGCCTGTCACCACCGATGTCCTCGTCATCGGCAGCGGCATCGCTGGCTTGACCGCCGCGATTCGCTGCGCTGACGCAGGTCACCGGGTCGTCCTTGTCACCAAGGATCGTCTTCCCGAGAGCTCGAGCACCTACGCCCAGGGCGGCATCGCCTCGGTGTGGAGCCCGGCAGACAGCTTCGAATCGCACGTGGAGGACACCCTCGTCGCCGGGGCGGGCTTGTGTCATCGAGACATCGTCGAGCTCGTCGTCCGGGAAGGCCCCATGCGCGTGCGGGAGCTGATCGCGCTCGGCGTCCATTTCGACCAACGCGAGGACCCCGAAGGCGTCGCCTACGATCTCGGGCGAGAAGGGGGGCACTCGCAGCGTCGCATTCTGCACGCGCTCGATGCGACCGGGCACGAGATCATCCGCGTCCTTCTCGACCACGTCCGCACGCGCGAGCGCATCGAGGTTCGCGAAGGCGCGCTCGCCGTCGATCTGCTTCTCGACCGGCGGCGTACTCCCCCTGCGGTCTGGGGGGCGTACGTCCTCGATCGGAACGGGCATACCGTCCACCGTGTGCTGGCACGGGCGACCTTCGTCTGCACCGGCGGTGCAGGCAAGGTCTACCTGTATACCTCCAACCCGGACATCGCGACGGGCGATGGGATCGCCATGACCTATCGCGCCGGTGCCCTCGTCGCGAACATGGAGTTCGTCCAGTTTCATCCGACCTGCCTGTACCATCCGGCGGCGAAATCGTTTCTGCTGACGGAAGCGCTACGCGGGGAAGGCGCCATCCTGCGCCGTCCCGATGGCACCACCTTCATGGACCGCTACCATCCTCAGGCCGAGCTCGCGCCCCGCGACATCGTCGCCCGGGCCATCGACAACGAGATGAAGGTCCATGGCTTCGACTGCGTGTATCTCGACATCTCGCACCGGGACGCGGACTGGATTCGCAGCCGCTTCCCCACAGTGTACGAGCGATGCCTCCGGTTCGGCTTCGACCTCACCCGCGATCCGGTGCCCGTGGTCCCCGCTGCACACTATACCTGCGGTGGGGCGGTGACCGATCGCGATGGCGCGGCCTCGCTTCCCCGGCTCTACGTGGCCGGCGAAGCGTCCTGCACGGGCCTGCACGGCGCGAATCGCCTCGCGTCGAACTCCTTGCTCGAGGCGCTGGTCTTCGCGGTCCGTGCCGCCCAGCATGCGTGCAGCCAGCTCGCCACCGACGCGGAGCCGGTGCCCGAGCTGGCGCCCTGGAACCCAGGGCATGCCACCGACAGCGATGAATCGGTAGTCGTGGCCCAGAACTGGGACGAGATCCGGCGTTTCATGTGGAACTACGTGGGGATCGTGCGCAGCGATCGGCGCCTGGCGCGTGCACGCCAGCGGATTCTTCTGTTGCAGGAGGAGATCCGAGCGTACTACTGGGACGTCCTCCTGACCGCCGACCTCGTCGAGCTTCGCAACATCGCCGACGTTGCCGAGCTGATCATTACCTGCGCGAGCGAGCGTCGGGAGAGCCGGGGGTTGCATTACACGATGGACCACCCGACGACCGATCCGTCGTGGTGTCACGATACCGTCTTGCGGCGGGGGCCAACCGGTCGGCCCGTGCTTGTGCCGACCTGAGGCGTGACGCCTCAGGCGCGATCGCACGCTTCGAAGAGGTGGAGCTGTCGCACGCGGTGGTCCTCGTCGAGCGGCACGGGGTACCGCCCGGTGAAGCACGCGTCGCAAAAGCCCCCCGCGTCCCCCCTGGCGAAAGCGTAGAGCCCTCGCTCGCTCAGATACGCCAGCGAGTCGGCGCCCAGAAACTGCCGCGTGTCCTCGAGCGAGTGCGTCGAAGCAATGAGCTCGTCCCGAGACGGCGTATCGATGCCATAGTAACAGGGATTCGTCGTCGGGGGCGAGCTGATGCGCATGTGTACCTCGCGCGCCCCAGCATGGCGGATCATCGCCACGAGCTTCTGACTGGTCGTCCCGCGAACGATCGAGTCGTCGACGACAACCACCCGCCGATTCGCGAGGACTTCCCGCATCGCATTGAGCTTCACCTTGACGCCGAAGTGCCGGATCGACCGGGATGGCTCGATGAAGGTGCGCCCCACGTAATGGTTGCGGATGAGTCCCATCTCGAAGGGGAGGCGCGCTTCTTCGGCATAGCCGATGGCGGCAGGGACGCCCGAATCGGGCACCGGAATGACGATATCGGCAGGAACCCCGCTCTCCCGAGCGAGCTGGCGCCCAAGAGCCTTGCGGATCTCGTAGACGTTCCGCCCGAAGACCAGACTGTCGGGCCGCGCAAAGTACACGTATTCGAACACGCAATGATGAACGGCGGCAGGGGTGAAGGGCCGGACCGATTGCAGCCCGGCCGCGTCCACGATCACGATCTCGCCAGGCAGGACCTCCCGCCCATACTCCGCCCCGACGAGGTCGAGCGCACACGTCTCGGAGGTAATCACCGTCGCGTCCCCGAGGCGACCGATGACAAGGGGGCGAAAGCCGTGCGGGTCGCGTGCCGCGATGAGCTGGGTCTCCGTCAGGAACACGAGCGAATAGGCCCCGCGCACTTGGCGGAGCGCATCGATGATCCGGTCGACCAGCGTCGTCGCCTGGGAGCCGGCAATGAGGTGAATGATCACTTCCGTATCGGATGTCGACTGGAAGATGGAACCGCGCGCCTCGAGCTGCTCCCGAAGCGCTTCGGCGTTGACGAGATTGCCGTTGTGCGCGATCGCCAGTGCACCGTGTGCCCACTCGACGACGAAGGGTTGACAGTTCTTGAGAATGGTCGAGCCGGTGGTGGAGTACCGGTTGTGCCCGATCGCGAGCCGCCCCGCGAGCTTGCGGAGGATGTCCTGCGTGAAGATGTCCGCCACGAGGCCCATGCCGCGGTGGGCAATGAGCGCCGCGCCATCCGAAGCCACGATGCCGGCGGACTCCTGCCCGCGATGCTGGAGCGCATACAATGCGAGATAGGCGAGCGTCGCCGCTTCCGGATGGCCGAAGACCCCGACCACACCGCACTTCTCGCGGAAGGCGTCGCGCACCGGCTCCGCCATCGCCTCAGGCTCCCAGGCTGCGCTCGAGCGCTCGTCGCCATCGCTCGCGGAGGTCGTCCACGGGCAGATTGATCACATCGCCGATGACGATGGCATGGCCTCGCACTTCTCCGAGGACCGTACAGGGCACCCCCTCGCGACGGGCAATCTCCTCGAATCGTCGCAGATGCCGTCGGCGCAGCGAGACGAGTATGCGCGACTGACTCTCGCCGAAGAGAAACGCATCAACCCGGACGTCCTCCTCGAGCCGGACGCGGACGCCGAGGCCGACGCCGCCGAATGCGCACTCGGCAAGCGCCACGGCGAGGCCACCCGCTCCGACATCGTGCGCGGACCGGAGCAGCCGTTCGCGCGCTGCAGTCAGCACCACCTGATGCAGACGACGCTCTGCCTCGAGATCGATCCACGGCGGCGTACCCCGCACCTGGCCGTGGACCACCGCGAGGTACTCGCTCCCGCCCAGCTCCTCCCGCGTCCGACCGAGCAGGACGATCACATCGCCTTCGTTCTTCCACCAGGGCGTGAGAAGCTGGTCGAGATCCTCGAGGAGGCCGACCATGGCGATCGCTGGCGTCGGAGGAATATTCCGGCCCTCGGTCTCGTTGTAGAAGCTGACGTTGCCGCTCACCACCGGGGTCTCGAGAGCCAGACAGGCATCGCGAATGCCGGCGATGCCGTGCTGGAACTCCCACATGACCTCGGGCCGCTCCGGGTTCCCGTAGTTGAGGCAGTCGCTCACCGCCAGGGGCCGGGCACCGACTGCGACGCAGTTCCGCGCGGCTTCGACGACGGACAGCACGGCTCCGAGATACGGGTCGAGTTGGCTGTAGCGCTGGTTGCAGTCGAGCGTAAGGGCGAGGGCCCGCCGCGTTCCCTCGATCCGGACCACTGCCGCGTCTCCGCCGGGACGCAGAACCGTGTTTCCCCCCACGAACTGATCGTACTGGCGGTAGACCCACTCGCGGGAGCAAAGGTTCGGGCTCTCGAGCATGGTCAGGAGGGTGCCGCCGAGGTCGGCGGGAATCGGAACCGTCGCGAGGTCGAGACGCTGCATCTCGTCGAGCCGTTCCGGCTCGTGGGCAGGTCGCCGATAGACCGGGGCTTCCGTCGTGAGCGCGTCGACTGGCAGGGCGCAGACCTCGTTCCCGTGCCACCGCGCACGAAAACAGCCGTCGCCAGTGATCTGCCCGATAACCACTGCTTCGAGATCCCAGCGCGCGAAGATCTCGGCAACCGCCGCTTCGGCCCCGGCGCGCGCCACCAGCAGCATGCGCTCCTGCGACTCGGACAGCAGGATCTCGTACGGGGTCATGCCTTCCTCGCGAAGGGGCACCCGGTCGAGATCGAGGACGATCCCCGCCCCTCCCCGTCCAGCCATTTCGATGGCACTCGAGGTGAGACCGGCGGCGCCCATGTCTTGAATCGCCACCACATGGTCGGTGCGCAGGAGCGCGAGGCACGCCTCGAGCAGGAGCTTCTCCGCGAACGGGTCCCCGACCTGCACTGCGGGGCGCTTGTCGGGTGCCGAGGCGTCCAGCGCGGCCGACGCCAGCAGACTGGCGCCGTGAATCCCGTCCCGTCCGGTCCGCGAGCCGACGTACATGACCGGGTTACCCGGACCCGCGGCTCGGGCTCGCACGATGCGATCCGCAGGCACCAGGCCAATGGTGAAGGCGTTGACAATGATATTCCGCTCGTATCCGGGGTCGAACACCAGTTCGCCGCCCACTGTAGGAACACCGACGCAGTTGCCGTAGTGGGCAATGCCTCCCACCACCCCCTTGACCAGATAGGCCGTGCGGGGCTGGTCGAGCGTACCGAAGCGGATCGAATCGAGAATCGCGATCGGTCGCGCTCCCATCGTGAACACGTCGCGCAGGATCCCGCCGACGCCCGTGGCCGCACCCTGAAACGGCTCGACGAAGGACGGATGGTTGTGGCTCTCTACCTTGAATACTGCGGCGAGCCCGCCGCCGACATCGACCGCACCCGCGTTCTCTCCCGGCCCTTGCACGACCTGTGGGCCCGTCGTCGGAAGCTGCCGCAAGAAGAGCCGCGAGCTCTTGTACGAGCAGTGTTCGGACCACATGACGCCGAAGACCCCGAGTTCCTCGACGCTCGGCTCGCGGCCGAGCAGCGCACGGATCCGCTCGTACTCCTCGGCGGTGAGCCCTTGCTCGGCTGCGATCGCCGCCGTACCAGCGATCGCCATGCGCTACGGTCCCGGCACCAACGCGGGCTCGCGGCGGGCGCCGGCTGCCGCCCGGCCGAGCCATGCCCGTGCCGAGCGAAAGAGCCGCAGGCCATCCTCGCTCCCCGTCAGGCGCTCGACGGCATGTTCCGGATGCGGCATCAGACCGACGACGTTGCGTTCCGCATTGCAGAGACCCGCGACATTCGCGAGCGAGCCGTTCGGGTTCGCCGCTGCCGTCGCCCGACCGAGGCGATCCGTATAGCGCAGGACGATGCGGTGCTCGGCTTCGAGCGCCGCGACTGTGGCGTCGTCGGCGACCCAGCATCCCTCGCCGTGCTTGATCGGCAATTGCAGGAGCTCGCCTGCTTTGCAGCCGTAGGTAAAGGGCGTCTCGCTCGTCTCGACGCGCACGGTCACGATATCGCAGAGGAAGCGGAGTCCCCGATTGCGCACCAAGGCGCCGGGCAACAATCCGGCTTCGCAGAGAATCTGGAACCCGTTGCAGATGCCCAGGACCAGGCCACCAGCCCGGGCATGGGCGCTCACGGCCTCCATCACGGGCGAGAAGCGGGCGATGGCTCCGCAGCGCAGGTAGTCACCGTACGAAAACCCGCCGGGCAGGACGACGCAGTCCACGCCGTGCACCGTGCGGTCCTTGTGCCAGAGGGGTAGCGCCTCGTCACCGACCACCTGCTCGATGGCTCGCAGTGTGTCGCGGTCGTCGTTCGAACCGGGAAAGATGACCACCCCCCAGCGCATACCTCAGCGCGGTTCCTCGTCGATGTCGATCCGGAAGTCCTCGATGACGCCGTTCGCTAGCAGCTGTTCGCACATGGCCCGCACGCGCTCGGCTGCAGCGTCGCGCCCGAGCTCCCGCAGTCCGATCTCGAGGTACTTCCCGACCCGCACCTCCGCGACCTCCGTGAACCCTAGCGCATGCAGCGACTGGAGGACGGCCCGGCCATGCGGATCGAGGATGCCGCGCCGGGGCGTGACGATGACCCGCGCCTGCAGACGCGCCGTCATGCCGCGATCCCGCAGATGCGGCGCGCCGCTTCCTGATAGGCATCTTCGACCCCCCCGAGGTCGCGACGGAACCGATCCTTGTCCAGACGGTATCCACTCGCCTTGTCCCAGAGGCGACAGGTATCCGGGCCGATCTCGTCGGCCACGAGCAGTGCGCCGTGATGGCGGCCGAACTCGAGCTTGAAATCGACCAGCACGAGATCTCGAGCGGCAAGGTACTCGCGGAGAATCGCGTTCACCTCGAGCGCCCGCTGATTGATCTGCGCCAGCTCGTGCGCCGTGCACAGTCGCAGCATGCGAATGTGCCAGTCGTTGATCAGGGGATCGCCCAGGGCATCGTCCTTGAGATAATGCTCGACCACAGGTTCGGACAGGACCTCGCCCTCTGGACGGCCGAAGCGAGCCGCCAGGCTTCCCGCGGTGAGGTTCCGGATGACCACCTCGATCCGCACGATCTCGCAGGCCCGAACCAGCATGTCGCGTTCGCTCAGCCGACGGACGAAGTGCGTCGGCACATGGTGCGCTTCCAGGAGCTTGAAGAGCACCTCGGAGATCCGGTTGCTCACCACGCCCTTGTTCAGGATCGTGCCACGCTTCTGCGCGTTGAATGCCGTGGCCTCGTCGGTGAAGTGCTGGATCAAAAGATCGGGATCGGCCGTGCGATAAACCAGCTTCGCCTTGCCCCGGTAGAGGAGCTCACCCTGGTGCATCGGCATCGTCGAGGGCTCGCTGGAGCACGGTGCTCGTATGCCGAAGCTGATGCCGGATGTCAAAAAGCGTCGCCAGCTCAGCTTCCGAAAGCAGGGACCGCACCTGCGGATCGGCGGCGAGCGCCGCCTGCAGATCCCCTCCAGCGAGCGCATGCCGCTGGACCACCCGGTAGGCGTCATCCCGCCGCATCCCGCGGCGGACGAGCGCGAGAAGAACCGCCTCCGAGCAAATGGCACCTCCCAGCCGCTCGAGGTTGGCGCGCATGACTTCGGGACGCACGTCGAGCTCGCTCACGATTCGCGTCAGGCGATGGAGCATGAAGTCGACCAGGGTCGTCGCGTCGGGCCCGATTACGCGCTCCACGGACGAATGGCTGATATCGCGCTCGTGCCACAACGCCATGTTCTCCAGCGCCGCGAGCGCGTAGCTCCGCGCAAGGCGCGCGAGGCCGCAGACGTTCTCGGCCAGAATCGGGTTCCGTTTGTGCGGCATCGCTGATGAGCCCTTCTGGCCGGGCCCGAAGGGCTCGAGCACCTCCCCCACCTCCGTGCGCTGCAAGTGACGGATCTCGGTGGCGATGCGCTCGCAGGTTCCTGCGAGGATCGCCAGCTGGGCGAAGAAGGTTGCGTGGCGATCCCGTGGCACGACCTGCGTCGCCACCGGCTCCACCCCTAAGCCGAGACGCTCGAGCACCTCGCGCTCCACCGCGGGGGGCGTATGCGCGCAGGTCCCCACCGCACCGGACAGCTTGCCCATGGCAATGGTCGCACGGGCCGCGCGCAGGCCGCGGCGCGCACGCGACAGCTCCGTGTACCAGCTCGCGCACTTGAGGCCAAAGGTAATCGGTTCGGCGTGGATGCCGTGGGTCCGGCCGATCATGATCGTCTCGCGATGGCGCTCGACCTGCATCCGGACGACCTGTCGGAGCCGATCCAGCTCTGCCAGCAGGAGGTCGCTCGCATCCCGCAGCTGCAGGGCGAAGGCGGTGTCGACCACGTCGCTCGAGGTCAGCCCGAGATGCAGCCAGCGCGCCTCGTCGCCGAGCCCCTCGGCGACGGCCGAGAGGAAAGCGATCACATCGTGCTTCACCTCGGCCTCGATGGCCTGCATGCGCGCCACATCGATGCGGGCATCGCGGCGAAGCACGCGGGCGTCCGCCTCGGGAATCTCGCCGCGAGCGGCCAGCACATCCACGAGCGTGAGTTCGATCTCGAGCCAGCGTCCGAGGCGTGCCTCGTCGCTCCAGATGCGCGCCATGGCCGGCCGGGTGTACCGGCTAATCATGGTCCACACGGCCCCCCGGGCCGCGCGCTGCCGTCCCCCGTGCTCCCGAACCCTCCAGCCTGCCGGAGGGTTGCGGGGAGCGCAGGCGCCTCGTTCCAGATGGCCCGTACGATGGGCGCGATGACGAGCTGCGCGATGCGGTCGCCGCGTCGGATCGTCGCCGGCCGATCGCCGAGATTCACGAGCAGCACCTGAATCTCCCCGCGGTAGTCGCTATCGATGGTGCCCGGCGCGTTCGCCACGGTGAGCCCTTCGCGAAACGCCAGGCCGCTCCGCGGGCGGACCTGCCCCTCGTATCCCCAGGGCAACGCAATCGCGATGCCGGTCGGGACGAGCACGCGCTCACCTGGCGCCACGGTGAGCGGTCGCTCGATGTCCGCAGCGAGGTCGCATCCGGCTGCGCCGTCGGTCATGTACTGCGGCAGGGGCAGCGGCTCCGGGCCGGGGCGCAGCCGGACGATGTCCACGCGCAGCTCGGGGCTCACAACCCGAGGACCTCATCATCCAGCCGCCGACCCTGCAGATTGCCGAGCACGGTACAGGCGACGATCCCCTGCCCAAGCAATCGCTCGGCAACACGCACGATATCGTCGTGCGTGACGGCATCGATCATTCCCCGCACCTCGTCGATCGAAATATCCCTACCATGGTAGATCTCGTTCTTCGCAATGCGGCTCATGTGGCTGTCACTGGTTTCCAGCCCGAGCAGCAGGCTGCCCTTCACCTGCTCCTTCGCCCGTTCGAGCTCGGCTGGCGCGAGCCCGTCCCGGGCGAGCCGTTGGGCTTCGGTGCGCACGACGTCGATGACTTCCTGGACCCATGCTGCGCTCGTTCCGACGTAGACGCCGACGTAGCCCGTGTCGCGAAAGGAGGAGAGAAAGGAGTACACGTTGTAGGCCTTCCCGCGCTTCTCCCGGATTTCCTGAAACAGCCGCGAGCTCATGCCACCGCCGAACGCGGTGTTGAGAAGATGCGCGGCATAACGCTCCGGGTCGCTCTGCGCGAGTCCTGGCACCCCGAGACACACGTGGAGCTGCTCGAGCGGCTTCTCGTGCACATGCACGACCCGACGTGGCGCGGGTGCGGAGTCGTGAAACGCGGCCGATGTCCCTTCGAGGCACTCGAAGGCCCGCTCGACGGAGGCCACGAGCCGCGCGTGGTCGACACCCCCAGCGGCCGCGATGATGACGCGATCCGGACGGTACCGAGCCGCCAGGAAGTCCAAGAGCTGCCGTCGCTCGAGCCCCTGGACGGTCTCCACCGTGCCGGCGATGGGGCGGGCCAGCGCGTGTCCAGCCCAGAAGTCCAGGCTGAACAGATCGTGAATCCAGTCGTCCGGCGTATCCTCCAGCTGCGAGATCTCTTGCAGCACCACCGAGCGCTCGCGCTCGATCTCCTCGTGCGCAAAACGGGAAGCAGTGAAGAGATCCGCCAAGAGGTCCGTCGCGATCCCGAGATGCTCCGGGAGCACCTTCGCATAAAAGCAGGTGTATTCCTTGGTCGTGAAGGCGTTGAGGACCCCGCCGACGGCGTCGATCTCTTCGGCGATCTGTGCCGCCGTGCGGCGCGTGGTGCCCTTGAAGAAGAGATGCTCGAGGAAATGCGAAATGCCTCCCTGCGACGGCGCCTCGTGCCGCGAGCCGGTTTCCACCCAGATGCCCATCGTGACAGACCGGAGATGGGCCATCGGCTCGGTGAGGACGCGCAATCCGTTGGAGAGCCGCGTGGCGTGCATCGACCGCTACCGCCCCGCCGTTCCGCCCTGCGCGAGCTCTTTCAAGGCTTCCTTGCGAGAGAGGCGAATCTTGCCGGACTTGTCGATCTCCAGCACCTTGACATCGATGACGTCGCCTTCCTTGACGACATCGCTCACCTGCTTGACGCGCTCGGGGGCGAGCTGGGAGATGTGTACCAGCCCATCGGTGCCCGGCATGATCTCGACGAAGGCGCCGAAGTCCACCACGCGGCGGACGGTCCCACGATAGATTCTGCCGACCTCCGCTTCTGCCGTGAGACTGCGAATCCGTTCGATGGCCCGCTGCATCGAGCTGCCATCCGCTGAGGCGACAAACACGGTCCCGTCGTCCTCGACATCGATCTTGACGCCGGTCTCTTCGATGATCCCCCGGATAGTCTTCCCGCCCGGTCCGATCAGGTCCCGGATCCGGTCCACCTTGATCCGCAGCGTCACGATGCGCGGGGCATGGGTCGACAGCTCCGCGCGCGGTCGGGCGATGGTCCGGTCCATGATATCGAGAATATGCAGCCGCGAGGCGCGAGCTTGCTCCAGCGCCGCCGCCATCACGTCCCGCGTCACCCCGCCGATCTTGATGTCCATCTGCAGGGCAGTGACGCCCTCGCGGGTTCCGGCGACCTTGAAGTCCATGTCGCCGAGGTGGTCTTCGTCGCCGAGAATGTCCGAGAGAACGGCGACCCGCTCCCCGTCCTTGATGAGCCCCATGGCCACACCCGCAACGGCGGCCTGCACCGGGACGCCCGCGCCCATCAGGGAGAGCGAGCCACCACAGACCGTGGCCATGGACGACGAGCCGTTCGACTCGAGCACCTCGGAGACGATGCGGATCGTGTACGGGAACTCCGCCTCGCCTGGCAGGACGGGAGCCAGGGCCCGCTCGGCGAGCGCGCCATGGCCGATCTCGCGGCGGCCAGGACTGCGCAGGAACTTGACCTCCCCGGTGCTGAACGGCGGGAAATTGTAGTGGAGCATGAATTTCTTGTACTGCTCCCCGATCAGGGCATCGATCTTCTGTTCGTCCGACGAGGTCCCGAGCGTGGTGACCACGAGCGCTTGCGTTTCGCCGCGGGTGAACAGCGCTGACCCATGCGTCCGCGGGAGCACGTCGATCTCGCAGCTGACCGGCCGGACGTCGGCGAGTCCACGGCCGTCCAGACGTCGCCCTTCGCTGAGGATGGCCTCACGCACCACCGCCTTCTTGATGCGGTCCACGAGCGACGCGACGGCTTTTCGCCGTTCCGGATCCTCCCCTCCGAGGGTCTGCTGGAGCTCCGCCTGAACCGCATCGAGCGCAGCGTAACGCTCCTGCTTCACCGGGCACGCTAGCGCTTCGCGCAGCTTCGGCACCGCCACGCTGCGAACCTCCGCCTCGAGGACCGCGTCGACAGCCGCCGCGGCAGGGAGGCTTCGCTTGGGCTTGCCCGCCGCACGCACGAGCTCCTCCTGCAGCGTCACCAGGGGCTGAAGCGCCTCGTGCGCCACGTACAACGCATCGAGCATGATCGGGTCGGGGAGCATGCGTGCCCCACCCTCGACCATCACGAGAGCATCGCGGGAGCCGGCGACGACGAGGTTGAGGTCACTGTCCTCGAGATCGCTCGTCGTGGGGTTCACGACGAACCGGCCCCCGAATCGCCCGAGGCGTACTGCGGCGATCGGTCCGTTCCAGGGGATATCCGAGAGCGAAAGCGCGGTCGACGCTCCGACGATGGCGAGCACGTCCGGGTCGTTCTCCCGATCGTGCGAGAGCACGGTGGCGATCACCTGCGTCTCGCAGGCAAAGCCCTTCGGGAACAGCGGTCGCACGGGCCGATCGATCAGCCGCGAGGTCAGGATCTCCTTCTCCGCAGGCCGTCCCTCCCGCTTGAAGAAGCCGCCAGGGATCTTGCCCGCGGCGAAGGTCTTCTCCACGTAGTCGCAGGTCAGCGGAAAGAAATCGATCCCCTCGCGCGGCGACCGGCTCGCCGTGGCGGTGACCAGCACCGCCGTTTCCCCATACTGGACGAAGACGGCTCCGCCGGCCTGCTTGGCCAGGCGGCCCGTTTCCATGCTGAAGCGCCGCCCGTGAAAGTCGGTCTCGACCTTGTACATGCATTCTCCCCCGCGGCAGAGCCGCTGTGTGCTGAGGCGAGTGACGGGGAGAAAGAGAGGGGACGGCGCCGCAGCGTGTTACCTTCGAAGGCCGAGCCGCTCGATGACACTCTTGTACCGGGCGAAGTCGCTTCGCTTGAGGTAGTCGAGCATGCGACGCCGTTGCCCTACGAGCTTGAGCAGGCCACGGCGGGAGTGGTGGTCCTTGCGGTGCACCTTGAAGTGCTCCGTCAGATACGCGATCCGATCCGTTAGCAACGCGACCTGCACCTCGGGCGAGCCCGTGTCGGTGTCATGTCGGCGATACGCCGCAACAAGCTGTCGCGTCCGCTCGGGGAGCACTGCCATCCCGCCCTCTCCGTTTCCGTTGTTCTCGCTGTGTTAGATCGGGCAGGACTAACATGCTCATCACCGCCTCGCAAGCTCGGAACTGCTCGCGCTACCTCTTCTCGGCGGTAAGGAGGCGCGCGAGGCGCCAGCGGGCTGCCGGCGACGCCTCGAGCAGGCCGATCACGGCGCCGCTACGGTCGCAGGCGAGCGCGGCCTCTCCGGCCCGCTGCGGAGCGGGCAGGGATTCGAGCGGTCCCTGCTGGCCACATCGGAGGCGCGCCACGGCGTCTCCGGGCAGGGCAAAGGCGCGCAGCCCACCGAGCGCCTCGCGCAGGCCTAGGACCGGCAGCGGATCGTCTGGCGGGAGAGCAAGCAGTGCCGCAGGAGTCCAGGCGTCCTCGACACGAAAGGCCCCGACCTGCGTCCGGCGCAAGCTTTCGAGATGCGCAGCACTGCCCAGGGCCTGCCCGATATCCGCTGCGAGGACGCGGACATACGTGCCCTTGGAGCATTCGACGGCGAAGTCGAGCCGCTCGGGATCCCGTACCGCCAGCTCGAGGCGCATGATCGACACCTCCCGCGGTGCCCGTGCCACGTCGATCCCTCGCCGCGCCAGTTTGTACAGCGGCACCCCGTCGCGCTTGAGCGCAGAATACATGGGCGGTACCTGCCTGATCGTTCCCGTGAAGCGGGCCTGAAGCTGGGCGAGTACGGCAGTTTCCAGGATGGGCACGGGGCTGGTCCGGGTGATCTGTCCGGTCCGGTCCAGGGTGTCTGTCTCGCTGCCGAACCGAATGGTGCCGGTGTAGGCCTTCCGCTCGAGCAGCAGCCACCGAGCCGCCTTGGTCGCCGCGCCGACGCACAGCGGCAGCAACCCGCTCGCAAACGGGTCGAGAGTGCCGAGATGGCCGACCCGGCTTCCCTGGAGGCGCCGCGCAAGCATGCGAATGACCGCTGCCGAGGTGACGCCCTCGGGTTTGTCGATCAGGAGAATGCCGTTCACCGGTCCTCGTCCGCTCCGACCCGGTCCGAGCCGATCGTGCCGAGCAACGTCTCCACCCGGGCGGCGGTGTCGGGCACCGTGTCGAAAACAAAGCGGAGCTCCGGGATCGCGCGCAAGCCGAGCCGCCGCCCGACCTGCGTCCGAAGAAACGCCGTGGCGCCGCGCAGGGCCCGCGCCACGCCAGCGCGCTCGGCGCTGGCCCCGAGGATGCGGTAGTAAATCCGCGCCAGGCCCAGATCGGCTGTCAGCCGCACGGCCGTGATGGTGACGCCGGCAAGCCGTGGATCGCTCGTCTCTCGCAGCAGGAGGTCGGCAAGCTCGTGGTGCAGGAGATGCGCCACGCGATCGCGTCGGTGGTCGGCCATGGCCCGTATGCCCTCTGCCATTCAATAATGCAGAAACTCGAGCTGTTCGGCACCCAGCTCGGCCAAGTGCAGCTCGTCGATGAAGCGCACCACGGCGCGCAGGCAGGCGTCGACATGCCGCTGCTCGCTGCCGACCTGAGTGACACCGAGCACAGCGCGCTGCCACGCATCGTGGGCATCGCACTCCGCGATCGAGACGTTGAACTTGTTCTGCACCCGCGCCTTGATCGCCCGCAGCACGCTTCGTTTGCCCTTCAGCGAAGCGTTGTCCGGGAGCCGCAATTCGAGGCGCAGCACCCCGACGACCACGGCGGTAAGCCCTGCTCAGGCGGGCCGCTCGGCGGCGTGCGCCCCGCGGCTCGGCGTCGGGGTGAGCCGACGGGCAACCTCCTCGATCTCGTACGCCTCGATCACGTCGCCCACCTTGATGTCGGAGTAGTTCTCGAGGCCGATCCCACACTCGTATCCGCTCACCACTTCGCGGACGTCCTCCTTGAAGCGCTTGAGGCTCCCGATCCGACCGTCGTGGACGACCACGTGATCGCGCAGGAGACGGGCACGCCCGCCGCGGACGATACGCCCGTCGATCACGAAGCTGCCGGCGATGGTTCCCGCGCCCGAGACCGTGAAGGTCTGCCGTACCTCGGCGCGCCCGACGACCTTTTCCTGGACGGTCGGCTCGAGCAGCCCTTCGAGGGCGTCGCGGACGTCGTTGACCACGTCGTAGATGATGCCGTAGAGCCGGATGTCGATGCCCTCCCGCTCGGCGAGACTGGCCGCCTTGGGCTCGGGCCGCACGTTGAAGCCAATGACGATCGCGTTGGACGCCGAGGCGAGCAGTACGTCCGACTCGGTGATCCCCCCGACGGCCCCGTGAATGACCGTGACACGCACCTCGTCCGTCGAAAGGCGCCGCACCGCCTCGCTGACCGCTTCCAGCGATCCCTGGACATCCGTCTTCACGACGAGCTTCAGCTCGCGCACTTCGCCGGACTGCACCTGCTGGTAGAGATCGTCGAGGGAGACCTTGGCGGTCTTCGCCATCTCCGCCTCGCGCTGTTTCGTTCGTCGGTGCTCCGCGATTTGGCGCGCCTTCGTGTCATCCGCGACGCAGACGAACACATCGCCAGCCTCCGGCACGCCGCCGAGGCCCAGAATCTCGACCGGCGTCGAGGGACCGGCCTCGGCGATGCGCTGGCCCTTGTCGTCCATCATCGCGCGAACCCTGCCGTACTGCGTTCCGCAGACGAAGCTGTCGCCGACCCGAAGGGTGCCTTCCTGCACGAGGACCGTCGCCACCGGGCCGCGGCCACGATCCAGGCGCGCCTCGACAATCGTGCCCTTGGCCGGCCGATGGGGGTTCGCCCGGAGATCGAGGACGTCGGCCTGCAACAGCAACATCTCCAGCAGCTGCGGAATGCCCTCGCCGGTTTTCGCCGACACCGGCACGACGATCGTGTCGCCGCCCCACTCCTCGGGCGCGAGCCCGTAATTGCCGAGCTCTTGTTTGACGCGTTCGGGATTGGCCTCCGGCTTGTCGATCTTGTTGATGGCGACCAGAATCGGCACCTCGGCGGCGCGGGCGTGATTGATCGCCTCGACGGTCTGCGGCATGATCCCGTCATCCGCCGCGACCACGAGGACGACCAGGTCGGTGACCTTGGCACCGCGCGCCCGCATCGCCGTGAACGCTTCGTGCCCGGGCGTGTCCAGGAAGGTCACGCGGCGACCGCTGACCTCGACGGTGTAGGCCCCGATGTGCTGCGTGATGCCGCCCGCCTCCCCTGCAGCCACGTTCGTCGAACGAATGGCATCCAGGAGCGAGGTCTTCCCGTGGTCGACGTGGCCCATCATCGTCACCACCGGCGCTCGAGGAACCGCCTCGGCTGCCGCCCCCTCGGTCTCCGCTTCCAGCGCCTGCTCGACGTCGAACGCGACGTTCTCGACCTGATACTCGAACTCCCCGGCCAGCAACGCAGCCGTATCGTGGTCGAGCATCTGGTTGATGGTGGCCATCATACCCATGTCGAGTAGCTTTTTGAGCACCTCTCCCGCCTTGATGCCCATCGCCTTCGCGAGATCGCCCACCGTGATCATTTCGGAAATTCGAACGATACGCTTCGAGGCGCGGGGGACCGTGATCTCGGTCTTGCGCTGCTCCTTGCCGGGCAGCGCCTTGCGCTTGAGGGGCCGCTTCGGGCCGCGCATCCCTTCCCGCTCGCCAACGCTGGCCAGGTCCGGCTTGGAAATGACTTTCCGGCCCTTCTTCTTGCGGGGGCCTTCTCCCGTGCCAAAGCCGATCGGCGGCGGGGGGGGCTCCGGGGCCGGACGCCACCCCTGGCTCGGAGGAGGTGCCTGTGTCGCTGCTTTGCGTAGGTCGATCCGGCCGAGCACTGTCACCCGCTGCGGCTCGTCGAGCCGAGGGCGCTCGGGTCTGGACGGCAGGGACGGCTGCGGCACGGCGGCCGGTGGCGGCGTTCCTGGGCGAAGGGCCACGGGCGGTGGCTGGCGGACGGGCGGCGCCGACGGCCGCTGTGCCGCAGGAGCGATCTCGGGAGCCGTGGGGCGCGGTGCCTCGACCTCGCTGCCGGTCGGGCGCGTCTCGGGGCGGGGTCCCTCCTCGACCACAGGCTGTGCTGGCTCGACGGAGAATGGCAGCCCCTGAGCCTGCTCCAAGGCGGGTAGCGGTGGGGCGCTCTCGAGGCCCGCGATCATCTCGTCCAGCGCTGGAGGGACCTCTTCGCTGAAATCGTAGGGCGGGAGCTCGACCATGGGCTCCGGCGGTGGAACCGCCGCCGGAGCTTCGGGCGACGGTTCGGCGTGCTCGCGGCGGAGAATCTCCTGCGTCCTGCGGCGTCGGATAACGTTCGGACGCAGGCGGGTCTCGGTGGTCTGCTCGAGTGCGCGCACGCGCTCCGAGGCCGTGTCGAGATCGACGACGCTCTCGGCCACCACGCGCTCGGCTCCGATCTGGAGCTGGGGACGCTGCGCGGCCGCGATGCTGCTCCGCAGGCGGGCCGCCTCCTCCTCCGAGACAGCACTCGAGGCCTTCTTCCCGCGGATACCCAGGCGCTCGGCCAGCGCGAGAATGTCCTTGGGCTCCTGCCCGAGTTCCTTGGCAAGATCGCGAACACGCATGGCGATGACGCTCCTCAGCGGGCCCCTCGGTCCAGGCCCTCGAGCGCTGCGATCAGGACCTCCCGCGCGGCGCGTGAAGGAGCTGCGCGCAACGAACGGACCGTGCCGCGGTGGCGTGCGAAGGCCGCACGACAATCCGCGCTGCGGTGCAACCAGGCGCCACGCCCTGGCAAACGCGTCCCCGGGTCTGGGCGGAGCCGATCGCCCTCGCCGAGGACGAAGCGCTGCAGGAGAGCCCGGGGAGCCCGCGTGCGACAGCCCACGCACGTTCGGAGTGCCGTCACCGTCTCTCCTCCTCCGAGGCACCCACCGCAGCCACGCTTTGCGGGTCCCCATCCGCGCCGGCCTCGCTGCCTGGCGCTTCTTCGCGCTCGCCCAGGGCTCCGGCAGCCCCGACTGTCGCTGCCTCGGCTTCGAGCGCTGCGACGTGTTCCCGTGCCAGCGCAAGCAGACGGGCCGCCCGTTCCGGCTTCAGGCCCGCGACCTCTGCGAGTGTTTCGGCATCCGACGCTGCGACGGCTTCGGCGGACTTGAAGCCCTCCTGGTAGAGTGCCTCGGCCTCGGCGTCGGTCACCTCGGGAATGCCGCGCAGCGATACCCGAGCGCGGCGCGCCTCTTCTTCGGCCTCCGATTCGCTCTTCACGTCGAGCTTCCAGCCGGTCAGCTTGGAGGCGAGACGAACGTTCTGCCCCTTCTTGCCGATCGCCAGCGACAGCTGGTCGTCTGGAACGATCACCTCCATCGCATGCTCGTCTTCGTCGAGAATGATCTTCGAGACGCGCGCCGGCGCCAGCGCCCGACACACGTAGACATCGGGCTCCGGCGTCCAATGCACGATGTCGATCTTCTCGTTCCGCAGCTCCTGTACCACCGCTTGTACGCGGGTCCCTCGCATGCCGACACAGGCCCCGACGGGGTCGACGTCGGGGTCGTGCGAGGTGACTGCGAACTTGGCCCGGACTCCTGGCTCGCGCGCGGCCCCTTTGACCTCGACAATGCCCTCGTAGATCTCGGGAACCTCCTGCTCGAACAGCTTGACCAGCAGCCCCTCGTGCGTGCGCGAGAGAATGATCTGCGGTCCCCGACCGGACACTTCCACGTCGACGATATACGCCCGGATCCGATCGCCTTGGCGATAGCGCTCGCGAGGGATCTGGTACTTCTCGGGGAGCACGGCATCGGTGCGGCCGAGGTTGACGATCAGGTTCTTCTTCTCGAAGCGCTGCACGATGCCGGAGGCCAGCTCGCCCTTGCGGCTCTTGAATTCGTTGACGATGCTGTCCCGCTCGGCATCCCGCATGCGCTGAATGATGTTCTGTTTCGCCGTCTGCGCCGCGATCCGTCCGAAGCGCTCGGCGGGAAGCCGTTGCAACAGCTCGTCGCCGACTTCCGCCTCCGGATCCATCGTTCGCCGCGCTTCCTCGAGAGACACCTCGTTGGCGGGATCGACCACCTCCTGGACGACGGTGCGGATCTCGAAGAGCTCGACCTCTCCCAGCTCCTCGTTGTACTTCGCCTCGATTTTCTTGTGTTCCCCGTATGTCCGGCGTGCCGCCGACAGCATCGCCTCCTCGACGGCCTCGACGAGCTTGCCGCGATCGATGCCCTTTTCCTTGCTGACCTGCTCGATAATGCGGTTCAGATCCGGGAGCATGCTGGTCTCGTTCTGCCCTCAGGCGCGCGCGGACGACCGCGCTGTTCCGCGAGCGAAATCGTACTCGACGTGCGCCTTCTCGATGCTGGCGAGAGGCACGCGGAGCGTCCCCACGGCAGGATCCGCGAGCACCACCACGCCGTCTTCGACCGCTTGGATCGTCCCGTGAAACTGCCGCCGATCGCCGATCGGTTCGCGGGTTCTCACCGCCGCCCGTTCTCCGACAGCGGCCCGGAAGTGCCGCTCGCGGACCAGCGGACGATCCAGCCCGGGCGACGAACATTCGAGGTGATAGGCACCGGGGATGGCGTCATGCGCGTCGAGCACGTCGCCGACCTCCCGAGAGAACCGTGCGAGCTCGTCGAGCGTCACGCCGCAGCCCGGACGTCCCCCTTCTGCGTGGTCCAGCAAGAGCCGCAGCACCATTCGTCCGCCTTCGGGCCGGTATTGTACATCGAAGAGCTCCAGGCCCCCTGCCGTGGCCAGGGGCTCCGCGAGCTCCCACACGCGCTGGACGACGGCACGCTGGTCAATCAACGAACGCGACTCCTCTAAAAATGAACGAGTGGGCTGGGGCCCACTCGCTAAGGCCTCGAAACTTCGGTCTCATAACACGCGTGCAGATCGCCCGCAATGCGACAGGTCGCCGCGAGGACCGGCCGCCGCTGGCCATACAGTCGCCCGCAGTATAGCCATGGAGGCAGGAGGCGCCGGCACGGGGCCACCCGACAGATCGTGTCCGAGCTTCGACGAGATCCTATCCTCCGACGCTGGGTCATCATCGCTCCCGAGCGAACGGGAGACCTGAGCCCGCGTCCTGGCGGCCCGCTCGGGCCCGAACCGGTGCCCTGTCCGTTCTGTCCCGGGAGCGAGCATCTCAATCCTGTCGAGATCGCCCGCGTCGACCACGGGGGATCGTGGCACGTCCGCGTGACTCCCGACCGCCATCCCCTGCTGCGGATCGAGGGGCAGCTCGGACGCCGGGGACAGGGCATGTTCGATCTCATGAATGCCGTGGGAGCCCACGAGCTCGTGACCGACACCCCGGATCATCGCGCTGCGTGGGCCGACTTTTCTCCGCTGCAGCTCTGGCGTCTCCTGTGCGTGTACCGGGACCGTACGGCGGACCTCCGTCGCGACCCCCGGTTTCGCTACGTCGTGGTGCTGAAGAACCGCGGAGCCTCCTGGAGCCGCTACCACCACGCGCACTCGCACGTCATCGCGACGCCCTTCGTTCCCAAGCGGATCGAGGACGAGCTGGCCGGCGCGCGAGAGTATTTCCGCCGCAAAGAGCGCTGTGTCTTTTGCGATCAGCTCGAATCCGCACTCGCGGGTGCCGGTGGCTCCCGAATCGTGACGCAGCGTGGAGACGTGGCGAGCTTCACGCCCTTCGCGGCGACGCACCCGTACGAGATTTGGGTGTCCCGGCTCGTCCATGGCGCCGACTTCGGCCGGCTGGCGGACGACGCGCTCGTGTCCGTGGCCGAGGTCCTCAAGGACGCCGTGGCGCGCCTGCGCCTGGCATGCGGCGATCCGCCGTACAGCATCGCACTCCATCAAGGGGCTCTCGACGGCAGCGACAGTGCGGAGTTCCACTGGCACTTCGAGATCGTGCCGCACCTCGGCCACGAGCTCGGCATGGAGTGGGCGACCGGGATCTACTCCAATCCGGTCGCCCCCGAGGCGGCAGCTGCCACCCTGCGCGACGTGACCCTGCCGGCCGACGGCTGAGCGGCCCGTCGACCGCCGCCTCAGGGCGAGGAGTCCGGTGGCGAGCCGCCGGTCTTGCGCTCGTGGAAGGTGATGAGCTCGACGATCTGGTACGTGCGTACGCCGCCGGGCGTGTGGACGACCACCTCGTCGCCGACCGATTTGTTCAGCAGAGCGCGACCGATCGGCGACGACAGCGAGATCTGCCCCCGGGCAGCGTCGACTTCCTCGGGGAAGACGATCTCGTAGCGGATGGTGGCGTTGTCGTCCGCGTCTACGTCGGTGAGCGTCACGCAGCTGCCGTACGCCACCACGCCGTGGGGGATCGAGGCGACGGTGTACATCGACAGCTCGCGGATCCTCCCCTCGAGCTGGGCAATGCGCGATCGCACGAACTCCTGCCGGTGCTTGGCCGCGTCGTACTCCGCGTTCTCCGACAGGTCACCGTGAGCGGCTGCAGCCGCGAGCTCCTTGGGAAGCTGAAAGGTGAGCTCGTACTTGAGATCCGCGAGCTCCTTCTTGAGCCTGGCGAGTACGGGAAGCTCCATCGTCATGTCCCCGGGACGTCGGCGGCCGCCGACCTCGAGAGGATGCGGCGCGCAACCTCGCTCGCTCGCTTTCCATCGTACTGCCCTGGCCAGCGCGCCTTGAGGACGCCCATGATGCCACCTAGCGTCGCCCCCGGTTGACCCGCGAGCTCGCGGATCGCTGCTTCGAGGGCCCCTTCGTCGAGAGGGGGCGGCGCGTACTCCTCCAGGATCCGCCGTTCGGCACGGTTGTGTTCCAGCACGTCGAGACGCCCCCCGCGTTCGGCGAAGCTCTCGGCTTCCTCGCGCTTGCGGATCTCCTTGCGCAGGAGCGGCACCAGATCGGCCTCGGACAAGATCGGCACCTTCCGCTCGACCTTCAAGAGTTTCGCCTCGCTCAGCAGACCCCGCAACACGGCCACGCGTAGCGCATCGCGTGCCTTCATCGCCGCTGTCAGATCCGCGACGAGCCGCTCTTCGCTGAGCTTCACGAGGCCAAGCCTAGGTACAACCCAGACAGTTGTAAAGGCCGGCACAGGATCGCAGACCGTCGCCGCTCATGGCTCCAGTGCCGGCGGTGGACGCGAGACTGATTCCCACAGCCCGACCACCGCCTCGTAGATCGGGGTGGTGCCGTTCAGCGCCAGCCAGGTAATGGCTGCACCCACCAGAGCCCCCCACACGAAGTTCTTCATCCCTCCGATACTCCGTTGTCAGGCCTTGCCCGAGCCGTGGTGCTCGCGGACAACGACCGCCAGGGGATGCGCGTATCCGGAAAGCTCGTGGGCTGGGGGCGGGTGATGCTCGACGTCGTGTATCCGCGACACTGCGCAGGCTGTGAGGCCGTTCTCCGGGCCGGCCATGCCCACGCGTTCTGTTCGTCCTGCTTGTCGGCCATTCCCCCGCCTCCCCGGCCTCCCTCCTGTCCTCGCTGCAGCCTGCCGCTGCACAGCACCGAGCTTCCCTGTCCCGATTGCTCCTCTCAGCCTCCGGCCTTCACGGCGACCCTGGCGGGGTCACTCTACCGCGGGTACGGCACTGGGCTCAATCCGCTCCCCAGAGCGATCCATGTCTTCAAGGACTCTGGCCATCGCGGCCTTGCGAGGAGCCTCGCTGCGCTGGTCACGCGGTCCGGACCCTTCGCCCCCGGGGTTGCCCTCGTTCCCGTCCCCTCGCATGCTCGTCGGCTCCGCCAGCGGGGGCACGACCATACGCTCCGCCTCGCCCGAGCGCTCGGCCGGCTCTGCGGCCTGCCCGTGCTCGCCAACGCCCTGGTGCGCGATCGCGCGACATCCCCCCAGGTCGGGCTCGACGCAGCAGCCCGCCGGCGGAATCTTGCCTGCGCGTTCCGAGTCGGCTCTGCTGCTCTGGTCGACGGGCGGCACCTGATCCTGGTCGACGACGTCCTCACCACCGGGGCAACTGCAGATGCCTGCGCCCGCACCCTGCTCGCCGCTGGCGCCCGTCGGATCGACGTGGCCGTCGTCGCCCGCACGCCCCTCGCGAACTCGCACGATGGCGGGCGTGGCGGCTTGAGCACGGGCTGACACAACGCTAGAGGGACGCCGTGCTCACCTTGGGTGTCCTGGTCTCGGGCACAGGCAGCAACCTGCAGGCGATCCTGAACGCGATCGCTGCAGGAACCCTCCCGTGTCGCGTCGGGGTGGTGGTGAGCAACCGCCCCCAGGCTCCGGCACTCGCCCGTGCCGAGCGTGCCGGTGTTCCCACGCATGTCGTCGATCATCGCAGGTATGCGACGCGCGAGGCCTTCGACGCCGTGCTGGCGGCGATACTGCAACAGGCCGGTGTCGAGCTTGTCGTGCTCGCGGGCTTCGATCGCCTGCTGACCCCGGCGTTTCTCGACCCGTTCGCCGGCCGGGTTCTGAACATCCACCCTGCGCTCCTGCCGGCCTTCAAGGGACTCCGGGCGCAGCGGCAGGCCATCGACTACGGCGTGCGGGTGAGCGGCGCCACGGTCCACTTCGTCGACGCCGAGCTGGACCACGGTCCCATCGTTCTCCAGGCTGCGGTTGCCGTGGCCCAGGACGACACCGAGGAGAGCCTGGCCCGGCGCATTCTCGAGGTGGAACATCGGATCTATCCCGAGGCCATTCGCCTGTTTGCCGAGGGCAAGCTGACCATCGAGGGACGTCGCGTACGGATCGCAGGCGGGAACGCGCCCCTTCCCCCGCCGCTCCTGCCCGTGTGAGCAGGCAGTGCATTGAAAGCCATCCTCGGCGCTGTTAGGAGGGGCCGGCTTCGAGCCAGAGACCGCGGGGGTCGGCATCGCCTGCCGAGCGACCTCGTGGCCGCTGGCTAGCCAATCGGCGAAGGGGTGGGACATGCGCGACGTGGAGGCGATGCTGAGCGAAGTGCGCTCCCTCGCACACCGCGAAGACCACCGGGCCATCGTCCAGCGGTTCGGCGCCTTGCACACGCGTCCGGACGAAGCGCCTTGGCGCTCGCTCGAGCTGGTCGAAGAGGTCGGACGGGCGTGGGGGATGCTCGGCATGGAGACACACGCCGAGCTCTATCTCCAGCGTTGTGCCGAGCTCGCCCCGCGACGGGCCGCGGTCTACTTCTGCAGCATCGGCTGGTACTTCCAGCGCAAGAAAAAGTGGACCAAGGCCCTCCGCTGGTACGATCGAGCGCTCGAAACCTTCCCGAGCTATCATCTTTGCCTCTTTCGGCGCGGGTATTGCCTCGAAAAGCTCCATCGCCCGCGCGAGGCAGCCGATGCGCTGATGCAGGCTCGGGCGGCCTGGGAGCACGCCAGCGCGGAACAACGTCGCCGTCAGCGTGGCGTCCAGGTCCAGGTGCTGTTTCATCTGTCTCGCGTGCTTCGGGATCTCGGTGCGTTCGACGAGGCGAGCCAGACGCTCGATGCCTGCCTCGCCCTCGACGGCGAGACGGACCCCCCGGCGATTCGCGCCGAGCACATTCTTGCCAGTCGCGGCGAGCTCGAAATGCGGCGCGGCAACCTCGACGAGGCCGTCCGCCTCTTTACGCAAGCGCGCGAGCTGGATCCTTCGTCGAGCTTTCTTTGGGAGCGGCTGGGGCGCGTCCACGAGCTTCGCGGAGATATCGAGGCGGCGGACGCGGCCTATCGGCATGCGGCCTCCCTTCCCCGTGGCGGGTTCGCTTGGCTGTCGCTCGGGCGTCTTCACGCCACGGCGACGGCCGACATCGCCACGGCCGTCGCCGCGCTGTTGCGGGCCCTGCGGGCCCTGCCCGCTGCCGAGCCGGTGATCCGCCTCGAGCTCGCCCGTGTGCTCCTCGCCTGTCAACGGCCCCGCGCTGCCTTCGAACAGCTGCGACAGGCACTTGCCTGCCGCCGGGAGGGTGGCTTCGCCGACGGCCTCCGTGTAGCCGCCGACCTCGCCGAACGACTCGGCCACTGGCGGGAGGCCATCCACTGGCTTCGTCAGCTGGCCGCGCTCGTTCCCGAGCCGGACGAGGCCTTTCGCCGCGCTGCGGCGCTCGAGCTCCGCCTTGCCGACCCGCCACCAGACGTCCCCCCGGAGGCCCCGCTCCCGCCGGCTCTTCTCGCCCTCGACGATCCGGAGTTCCTCGCCCCGGGACGCCCTCGCCTCAACGGAGTCGTCGATCGCTTCTTCGCCGAGAAGGGATTCGGCTTCCTACGCTACGGTGATGGGCAAACGCTGTTTTTTCATGTGACCCAGTGCGAGGATGGCGTCACGGACATCGGTCCAGGCCGGCCGGTCAGCTTCGTCGTCGGGCTCAATCCCAAGAAGGGAAAACCCCAAGCCGAGGCCATCCGCTTCGAAGACCCTGCGGCAAGCCCGAGCGGGTCCCCGGCCGAGCCTGCCGAGGTCGCTGACAGCAACGAAGCCTCCTGAGCTCGGTGACCTTCGCGTCCTCGGAGTACGAAGCTCGCGTCTGCCGCGACCCCCTCGCTCGCCGAGCGCTCAGGCCAGCGCAGCCAGGTGGCGGAGCTCCCCGCGGGAGTCCATGCGGGCTAGATCCTCGTAGCCGCCGATCGCGCGGTCGTCGATGAAGATCTGCGGGACAGTCCGCCGCCCGGTGCGCTCCACGAGCTCCGCTCGGAGTGCCGGGTCCTGCGAGACGTCGATTTCCTCGAATCCGATCCCGCGCGCTTCCAGGAGCCGTTTTGCCATGACGCAGTAGGGGCAATCGAGCGTGGTGTAAATTCGAACCCGGGTCACCCCTCTTCAGGTATGGAGTCAGGGGTGCGGAGGCAAGCGCTGGTGGTTCCCGTGCATTGACTCCGCTCGCAGCGCTCAGTAGCGGCGCCTCATGGCCGATGCCGCCGCCCTCGATCGTCTCGCCCGACTACTTGACGTGATGCACCGACTCCGCGGGCCGGACGGCTGCCCCTGGGATCGGGAGCAGACCCCGCATTCGCTGCGCGCCTTCGTCGTGGAAGAAGCCTATGAAGTCGTCGAGGCGATCGAGGCCGGCGACCCGCGCGCGCTGTGCCAGGAGCTCGGTGATCTCCTGTTACAGGTCGTCTTCCAGGCCGAGATCGCGAGCGAGCGAGGCGACTTCGACATGGGGGACGTGGCAGAGGCGATCGTGGAAAAGCTCGTGCGCCGTCATCCCCATGTCTTTGCCGGCGAGCGCGTGTACAGTGCCAGCGAGGTGGTTCGCAACTGGCAGCGCATCAAGGCCGAGGAACGTGCCGCCCGCAGGCAGGACGGCCTGCTCCAGGACCTGCCCCGGGCGCTGCCGGCCCTCGCCCGCGCGCAGGCTATCGCTACAACGCTCGCACAGCTTGGTTTCGACTGGGTCGATGCCTCGGGGGTACTCGCCAAGATCGACGAGGAACGGAGCGAGCTGAGCGCTGCCCTCGCGCGTGGCGATCGGCAGGCGGTGGCGCACGAGCTCGGCGACCTGCTGCTCGCGCTGACCGCTCTCGCCCGCCATCTCGAGGTCGATGCCGAGCTGGCGCTACGCGACGCCACCGCCCGGCTCCTGGCTCGCGTGCGCCACGTCGAGGCGGCCGTCCGAGCCGCCGGCGGGACCCTCCACGGTCTCGCAGCGGAGGATCGGGACCGGCTCTGGGCCGAGGCAAAACACGCCCTGCGCGCCGCGCCCTCCAAGGTTTGACCCGTTCCGGAGTGCGTGGTAGCCACGGCGCTCGTGGCTAAGCACGCCTCTGCACTCAAGCGACATCGGCAATCGCTCAAGCGGGCGCGCCGGAACACGGCGCTTCGCACGCGGCTGCGCCACCTCGTTCGCGTCGTTCGCCAAGCAGTCGCTGCCGGGGACCCCACCCGAGCTCGGGACGCCTTCGCCGCTGCCGCTCGCGCTCTCGACAAGGCGGTTACCAAGGGCGTCGTGCACCGGAACAACGCGTCCCGCAAGGTCTCCCGACTCGCGCAGGCGCTCAACCGCCTCGGGGCCACTGTCCAGCAATAAAGTCCGCGATTCGCAGGAGGCTCGCGTCGAAGCAGGCCGCAGTGGCCCGCGAGGATTTGAGCGCACCGTCGAGAGCGCGCAGCTCGTCGAGTGTCCGCTCGAAAGGCGCTGCATGCCGAGCGCTCCCGTGTCTGCGGACAAGCCAGGGCGGCATCCCGAGGTGCTGAGTTATCTGCGCCTCATCCAGTCCCCGCTCGCGAAGCTCCGCGACGTGCAACCGTCGACGCACCGTCGCGGCCAGAAAGGCAGCGATCCGGACGGGCGGCTCGCCTGCCTCGAGAAGCCGGCGTAGGACGCGCAAGGC
>Ga0209101_1000382_pt1 | contig 36762 bp, 29 predicted proteins | sample ConPoolayeCmetaG_FD_185481 | JGI IMG/M metagenome (GOLD analysis project Ga0209101, IMG submission 185481) | Hot spring microbial mat communities from California, USA to study Microbial Dark Matter (Phase II) - Cone Pool mat layer C metaG... ...
CCGCCCCACTCCACGCCGTGAACCTGAGGACAAGAAAGGAGAGGGTAACATGCGCAGGATCACCACACGCGCCACGGCGGCTGTCGCCTTGGCAATACTGGTGGGGTTGGCGTCGCCAGCGGCGGCGATGCGCTGCGAGGGCGGCGAGGCTGGCTGCGAGCGGTGGGTCTCATGCCACGAGATCCGCCAAATGATCGACGGCAGCATTTGCACCAGCTGGTCGTGGGCCGTCTACAACAGGTGCAACAATACCTGGGAGATGGAATCGGGGATTGACTGCTACTGGGGTTAGGATGCGACTCGGTCGGGCCCGTTTCGCCTTTGTTGTGCTGGTGGCGGCCTGGGGCGGCGGCGAACCCCCCACCGTGCCGCAGCGGCTGGAGGAGGTGCGCATGCCGGCCGCTTTTCACCTAACCGCCGGACCGCAAGGGGTGGTGACCGGGTGGGCGGCGCGTCATCGACTGCTGGCGCAATGGGATGAAGGCGGGAAACTGGCGCACGGGTGTGCCCTCACCGACGTGCGCCTGCCCCACGAACCGGCGTACAGCTTCGCGGGCCGGCCGGGGAAGGCGCTGCTCGCCTACTTCGATTTCGCCGCCGGTTCCGAGAGCGCCCGCCAGCTGGTGCTGGTGGACCTGGACCTCTGCCGGGTGGAGCGCCTCTTCGCTCTCGAGGGGGTGGCGCAGGCGCTGGTGGCGGCACCCGGCGGCTGGGTCGTCACGTTGTTGGGGGGAAGCGTCTTGACGCCCACCCTCCTCCTCGTGCGCGTGGACGACCACGGCCGGGAGGTGGATCGCTTCGAGGTTGCCCAGCAGACCGCGGCCATCGCCCGGGAGCTCGGGCTGCCCGACGCCGACACCCCCCGCGGCGGCCGCCCGCTGGTGGTGGGAGAGGAAACCTGGTTCGTCCCCGACCTGGTCTACGAGCTCTGGCGGCCCGCCCAGCGCGGTAAACCGTTTCGGCGCCTTCAGCCGCCGCCGTGCCTGGCGGCCACGGCGCGGTTTTTAAGCGCCGAGGAGAGCGTGGCGCGGGCGCTGGAGCGGGCCAGGCTCTTCCCCGAGCCGGTGCGGCGCGCCATCGAGCGGCAAGCGGCCGCCGGAACGCTCGGTCCCATCGTCCAGCGCCCCACCCGCGGCGTGGCGGCGCGCGGCACGCTGGTGGCTGTGCAGCTTACCGACCCGCGGGTGGAGGGGGGTGCCCGCCTCGATCTCTGGGACGTCCGCCGGGAGGAGCTGCTGGCCGTCGTCCCCGTGCCCGCCGCGGCCGGCCTGCTGGCGTTGGGGGACGGGTTTGCCTGGCTGACCGGGGAGGGGGAGCTGCTGCGGCGCCTGCCGCTGCCCCAAGGTGGCGAGGCGCTGCCTGACCCCTGCGCGGCGGTAAAACGCCCGTCGGACACCGGCCCCGGGCCCCTCGAACCTGCCACCCCTGCACGCCAGATTTCAGAGGCCAGCCATCGCTAGCGCCGATCAGCAGGCCTGCGGCTCCACCCCCACTGGCTCGGCGATCACTACGGGGGTGAGCTCCAGGCGGCCGTCGCGCACGGTCAAGGCCACCGTGTCCCCGTCGCGCACCTGGCCAGCCAGCACCAGGCGGGCGAGGGGGTCTTGCACCAGCCGCTGAATGGTGCGCTTCAAGGGCCGGGCGCCAAAGTCGGGGTCGAACCCCTCCCGAGCCAGCAGCTCTTTGGCGGCGTCATCGGCCTCCACGCGGATGCGGCGCTCGGCCAGCAGGGCGTTGAGCCGGTCCAGCTGGATGTCCACGATGGCGCGCATGTGCTGCGCGCCGAGCCGGTGGAACACCAGCACCTCGTCGATGCGGTTTAAAAACTCCGGGCGCAGGTGCCGGCGCAGCTCCCCCTGGATCGCCTCCAGCATGCGCTCCCGCTCCCCTTCCTCGAACTCCTGGAGGAGGTGGGAGGCGAGGTTGGAGGTCATGATCACCACCGTGTTGCGAAAATCCACCGTGCGCCCCTTGCCGTCGGTGAGGCGGCCGTCGTCGAGGATTTGCAGGAGCACGTTGAAAACGTCGGGGTGGGCCTTTTCCACCTCGTCCAGGAGGATGACGGAGTAGGGCCGGCGGCGCACCGCCTCGGTGAGCTGGCCCCCTTCGTCGTGCCCGATGTAGCCGGGAGGCGCCCCGATCATGCGGGAGACAGCGTGTTTTTCCATGTACTCGGACATGTCCAGGCGGACCATGGCGCGCTCGTCATCGAAGAGGAACTCGGCGAGGGCGCGGGCCAACTCGGTCTTGCCCACGCCGGTGGGCCCCAGAAAGAGAAACGAACCCACCGGTCGGTTGGGGTCTTTCAGGCCGGCGCGGGCCCGGCGCACCGCGGTGGCCACCGCGGTGACCGCTTCCTCCTGGCCCACCACGCGGCGCCGCAGCCGGTCTTCCATCTGTAAAAGCTTGGCCTTTTCCCCCTCCAGCAGCTTGGCCACCGGGATGCCGGTCCAGCGGGCTACGACCTCGGCCACCGCTTCCTCGGTGACCTCTTCGGCCAGAAGGGTGCCGTGCTGCGCTTGGTACTCCTTGAGGGCTGCGGTGGTCTCCGCCAGCTGACGACCCACCCGGGGCAGTTCCCCGTAGCGCAGCTGGGCCGCCCGCTCCAGCTCCCCTGCCCGCTCCGCCCGTTCCGCCGCCTCGCGCAGGGTCTCTTGTTCCTCCTTCAAGGCGCGGATACGGGCGATGAGCTCCTTCTCGTGCCGCCAGGACGCCTTCATGGCGGTGATGCGCTCTTTCAACTGGGAAAGCTCCCCCTCCAGTTCGGCGAGCCGGTCCCGGGAGGCGTCGTCCGATTCTTTGGCCAGGGCTCGCTTTTCAATCTCCAGTTTGAGGGCACGCCGCTCCAGCTCGTCGATTTCGGTGGGCAGCGAGTCGATCTCCATGCGCAGGCGGGAGGCCGCCTCGTCCACCAGGTCGATGGCCTTGTCGGGCAGGAAACGGTCGGTGATGTAGCGGGCCGAAAGGGTGGCGGCGGCGACGATGGCGGCGTCGGTGATACGCACGCCGTGGTGCACCTCGTAGCGCTCCTTCAACCCCCGCAGGATGGCGATGGTTTCCTCCACCGAGGGCTCACCGACGAAGACCGGCTGGAAGCGGCGCTCCAGGGCGGCATCTTTCTCGATGTGCTTGCGGTACTCGGCAAGGGTGGTGGCGCCAATGCAGTGCAGCTCTCCCCGGGCCAGCGCCGGCTTTAGAAGATTGGCCGCGTCCATCGCCCCCTCCGCCGCCCCCGCCCCCACTAGGGTGTGGATCTCGTCGATGAACAGCAGAACCTGGCCTTCCGAGGCGATGACCTCCTTAAGCAAAGCTTTCAGGCGATCCTCGAACTCCCCCCGGTACTTGGTGCCGGCGATCAGGGCGCCCAGGTCGAGGGCGACGATGCGCCGGTCTTTCAAAGTCTCGGGCACGTCGCCAGCCGCAATGCGCTGGGCGATCCCCTCCGCCACCGCCGTCTTGCCCACCCCTGGCTCGCCGATGAGCACCGGGTTGTTCTTGGTGCGGCGGGTGAGCACCTGCATGACCCGGCGAATCTCGTCGTCCCGGCCAATGACCGGATCCAGCTTACCGGCCCGCGCCAGCTCCGTGAGGTCGCGGCCGTACTTCTTGAGCGCCTGGTACTTATCCTCCGGGTGATCGTCGGTGACCCGGTGGGAGCCGCGCAGCTCCTGAATAGCGCGCAGCAGGGAGTCCCTGGTGACCCCGTGGCGCTTCAAGATTTCTTGAGCCGAGGAGGGGACCGAGGCCAGCGCCAGTAGCAGGTGCTCCACCGACACGTAGTCGTCCTGGAACTGCGGGGCCAACTTCTCGGCGGCCTCTAGCACCTGGCGCAACTCCCGGTTGGGCAGGGCTTCCGCGCCCCCCTGAGCGGCCGGGAGCCGGTCCAGCAGGGTCCGACACTGGGCGCCGATACTCGCCAGCGGCGCGCCCACGGCCGCCAGCAGGCGGGGGGCGAGGCCCTCCTCCTGTTGCAACAAGGCTTGCAACAGGTGCCCCGGCACCACCTCCGGGTTGCCGCGCGCCGTGGCGCCCTGGAAGGCATCCTTCAAAGCCTCGGACGCCTTGACCGTATACGAACTGCCCCGTGCCATCATCATCCTCCCCAGCGCTCCCCTTCCGGAGCACTCGCCCTCAATATGGGATATTAGTCCTTCGCTGTCAAGTCGTGGATCGATCACGAAATTTGGATCTTAGTGTTTCCCGCTCATACCATCTCTGGTAGCTGGGTCCTGGGCCATGGGACTGGCAGGGGGGTTATCCTCAGCCAGCAGTCACTTGGGCTATTATGCGGCCAATACCGCCGCCGGCACCCGCACCAGTACCCGGGTGCTTGCCAAACGAGGAGGAACGCGATGAGTGAGAAGCGCTTCACCCCGTACGTGCCCGCCGATTCGACGATGAGCGAGTTCACCTTGCGGGCGCTGATCCTGGGCCTGTTCATGAGCGTCATCCTGGGAGCCGCCAACGCCTACTTGGGCTTGAAGGCGGGCATGACCATCGCCGCCACCTACCCGGCGGCGGTGATCGGCATGGCCGTGCTGCGCATCTTCAAGGGGTCGCTGCTGGAAGAGAACTTCGCCCGGACCGTGGGGTCCATCGGTGAATCGGTGGCCGCCGGCGCCATCTTCACCATCCCCGCCTTCGTCATCCTGCAACTGTGGACGTTCAACACGCTCAAGGATTACCTTCAGGCCACCGCGCTCATGATCGTGGGCGGGATCCTGGGCATCTTCTTCATGACCATGCTGCGCCGAGTCATGGTGGAGGACCGAGAGCTCCCCTTCCCGGAATCGGTGGCGGCCGGGGAGATCCACAAGGCGGGGCAACGGGGTGCCGAGGCCGCGTTACAGCTGTTCCGGGCCATGGGCGTGGGGGCCGCGGTCAAGCTCTTGGCCTCGCTGAAGGTGTTCAGTGCCTCCCGCGACTTCATCGTGCACGTGGGCGAGGTGGGCAAGAGCATCGTGCGACTCGGTTTTCAAAAAGACGCGTACGGCATTTCCAACGTCGGCGGTATCTCAACCATCTCCGCCCCCAAGGTCAGCCCGGCGTACATGGGGGTGGGGTACATCATCGGCCCGGAGCTGGCCTCGCTGAACTTCGCTGGGGGCCTGTTGGCGTGGGGGCTTTTTGTGCCCATCCTGGTGTTTTTCCTCGGGCCCAGCATGATCGATTCCTTTGCCGCCTCTCTGGGTTTGGCCGCTGACAGTCAGCAGGCGTGGAGTGCCCTGTCGGATCGCCTGTGGAAGTTCATCGTTCGTCCCATTGCCGTGGGCGGCATGTTGGTGGGGGCGGTGTTCACCCTGTACCGCATGCGCAAGAACTTGGCCGCCGGGGTGAAGCGCTCGGTGGGTGACCTCAAGCGCTCGGCGCAGGCGAGCGAAGCCAGTAGCCGCGTGGACCGCGACCTCAATTTCAAGGTGGTGTTGTTGGGAGTGGCGACGGTTTTCGTGGTGATGTGCGTGCTGTACGCCTACTTTACCGGGGTGGTGGGAGGGGCCATTGCGGCTGCGGTTGTCATGCTCATCACCGGGTTTTTCTTCGCCGCGGTGTCCGGCAACCTGGTGGGTATGATCGGCTCCTCCAACAACCCCATCTCCGGGCTTACCCTGGCGACCCTCATCGTGGCGGCCCTCACCATGGTGATCATCGGGGTGTCGGGCACCCAAGGGGTGATTGCCGTTCTGGCGGTGGCCAGCGTGGTGTGCGTCTCCTCGGCGGTGGCCGGTGAGATGCTGCAGGACCTGAAAGTGGGGCACATTCTTGGCGGTACGCCGTGGAAGATGCAAGTGGGCAATCTCATCGGCGTGGTGGTGGCCGGGGCGGTAATGTTTTTCCCGCTGTACGTGCTGCACTTCTCGAACATTAAGCAAGGTGGCAGCGGCTTCGGTGATCGGGAGCTGGCGGCCCCCCAGGCCGGGCTTATGGCCACCCTCTCGCAAGGCATTGTCGGCGGAGAGATGGCGTGGCCGTTGGTGATCGTGGGCATCCTCATGGGCGTCGCGCTGATCCTGGTGCGGGTCAAAAGCCCGATGCTGTTCGCGGTGGGAATGTATCTGCCGCTGGAGACCACCGCTGCGATCTTTGTGGGGGGCATGATCCGCGGCATCATGAACCGCATCGTGGCCCGCCGCGGCTACAACGAGGCGCAACAGGCGCGCATCGAAAACGCCAGCATTCTCGCTGCCTCGGGGCTGATCGCCGGAGAGGCGCTGATGGGCCTCGCCGTGGCCACCACGGTCTTCTCCCGCGGCAGCTTCTGGTCCCTCACCTGGACCCCACCCGGCCTTTTGGCGCTGCTGGTGGCCGTGGCGTTGGCGTGTTACCTCATCTTCGTGCCCCTGCGCAAAGCGGGTGCGGCGGACGAGCCGGCCCCGCCCACCGCGGTGGTGTGAGGTTTTTGGCGGTACCGGCCGTCACCGCCGGGAGCTCCCCCCGCGGCCAGGAGCGCGCCGCGGGGGGGCTTCCTGGGCACCCCGTCGTGCACGTGGTCGCCGCCAGTGCGGCCGGTTCCGCGGCTGCCGTGCAGGTGACCCGCCTGGCCACCCGCCAGGCCCAGCGCGGCATAAGCGTGGCCGTGATCGGGCGCCCCAACGTGCTGCGTGCATTGGCCCCCGGCAGGGGGGTCCTGCGCGCAGCTTCCCCGTTTCGCTCGGCCCTCGACCCCATGACCGTCTTCCGCGTGCGCCGGCTCTTTGACCTATGGTCTCCCGCCGTCGTTCACGCCCACGGGGTCGCTGCGTTGCTGGCGGCGCGGCTGGCTCTCGCCGGAAAACCCCCGGTGCCGTTGATCTTCACTCGGCGCCTGGCGTTCCCGATCAATCCGGTGGCCGCGGGGCTGCTGCGCAGCCGGGCGGTGACCGCGATCCTGGCCTCGTGCCGCGCCGTGGCCGGCATCGTCGCCGCCTCTGCGCGCCTGCCCCCCGAGCTGGTGCGCGTTTGCATGGATGGGGCGGATGTGCCGTGGCTGGAGGGGGCCGCGGCGCAGGCGCAACGCTGCCGACAGACGCTGGGCCTGGTCGGGGCCAGCCCGCTGGTGGTGCACCTAGGTGTGCGCTCGTGGCGCGGCGGGGGCGAGATGCTCAAGGCGTGGCCGGGGGTGCTCCGCCGGCTCCCGGATGCCCGTCTGCTGCTGGCCGGGTGCTCGATCCCCAGCGATCGCGACGAAGTGCTGGATTTGGCCGGCGAGATGGGCATCGCCGGTTCTGTAACGGTGACCTCGGCGGGTCTGGAGGCGCCCGAACTACTGGCGGCCGCCGACGTGGTCGCCGACGCGTCCTGGGCCGGAGGCGGGGTGAGCGCCGCGATTCGCGATGCCATGGCCCTGGGTAAACCGGTGGTGGCGGTGGCCCGCGACGGCAACCTGGAGCTGGTCCAGGCTGGGATCACAGGCTTGCTGGTGCCGCCCAGGGACGCGCCCACCCTCGCCGCAGCGGTCATTCGTCTGGCCACCGACGAGGCTTTGGCGGTGCGCCTGGCCAGCGCCGCGCAAGCCGCCATCCGGCGGCACTGGTCGCTGGCGGCGCAGCTGGCCGGGCTGGAGGAGTTGCACCGGGAGCTGGGCGTGCCGTCGGGTGCTTCCAGGGCGGTCACGCCCGCAGACAGGTGATCCACACCTCCCGGCGCCGCGGGCCGTCCAGCTCCAGGAGAAACACCGCCTGCCAGCGCCCCAGCGTCAGCTCGCCGTTGGAAATGGGGAGGACCAGCCCGGGGCCAATCAGGGCGGCGAACAGGTGAGCGTCAGAGTTGCCCTCGGCGTGGCGGAAACGGATCGCCGGTACCATTTTTTCCAGAGCAGCCAGCACATCGTCACCCACCGCCGGGTCGGCGTTTTCGCTCACCAGCGGGGCCGCGGTGGTGTGCGGGATGAAAACGTGACACACCCCGTCGACCACCTCGCTGGCCTCCACCGCTTGCTGCACGAAGCTGGTGATATCGATGAGCTGCCGGCGGTGCCGCGAGGCTACCTCGATGACGTCCATGGATATCCCCTTCCCTCTGGCCAATACAACAGGCGGTATCCCTCGGCGAAGAGCACCACCCGGTGCACGTAATCCCAGGTTTCGGGCATTTCGATGCCCTCCACGAACTCCGGCCCGTCCCGGCGGCCAGCCCGTTCCCACGCCGCCCGCACCCGGCGTTCGCCCCCGTTGTAGCACGCCAGCGCTGCAGTCCACGAACCGTCGAAGCGGCGCCGCCAGTCGGCCAAAAGCCGGGCCCCCAGCGCCAGGTTAATCTCAGGGTCGTAAAGCCGGCGGCCCCACGGTTCGGGCAGGGAGCGAGCGCGGATGAGCTCTCGGGCCGTGGCTGGCAGCACCTGGGTCAGCCCCACCGCTCCGGCCGGCGAGCGCGCCTGGGGATTCCACGCCGATTCCTGCCGGACCAGCGCCGCCAGCAGCCACGGTGGTACGCCTGCCTGCGCGGCCGCCCGTTCCACCTCGTCCCGCCACAGCAAGGGGAGATAGCGCTGCAGCAGGGCGCGTGGCAGGCCGTCCCACGGTCCCGCCAGCAAGCGGGGCTCGCCGCGCAGCAGCAGGGGGATGGCGTCCAGGGGGCGAGGGGAGGCCAACTCCACCCAGGCCAGCCACGCCGGATCGATTCTCTCCCCACGCTCCAGTTCGGCCCGCCACCCCAGCGCCACGTCCGCCGTCCGTCCCCAGGCCAACAAGGGCGCTGCCCACCCCGGGGGAGAGGGCAACGCCGGTGGCTCTTCCGCGAGTTTCACCGGCGTAACCTCCTCACCCAGTTGGCTTGCCGCCCACAGCGCCGGCAGGTCGGGGAACCCGCCGCTCGAAAGGCGCTGGAACGCTTCCCGCTCTCCCCGCCGGGCGGCGATTCTGCCCAGCCAGTAGGTTGCCAGCCGCTGCCCCCGTTGCGTCCCCGCCGAGAGCGCCTCGACGCTGGCCGCGGCCAAAGCCGGATGGTCGCGGGCCAGGTAGAGCCCCCGTCGCCGTACCCACTCCCAACGAGGCAAGCTGGCGTCGCTGGCCGCCAGCAGCGCGAACCCCGGCTCGAATCGACCCAACTCAAGCATCGCCTCGGCTTGCAGCAGGCGCGCCTGAGCAGCAATTCTGGCGTCATCGGCGGCCGCGCGCAACGCCGCGTCGGCGGCCGCGATGACCTGGGGGAACATCTTCCGGCGCTCCCCCTCGCTGGCTTGCCACGCTTGCTGCCGGTGGGCCTCAGCTCGCAGGAGGTGCGCCTGCGGGGAACGGTCGGATATCAAAAGGGCCAGCGCCAAATCTCCTCGCCGCAGGGCCAGCGCCGCCTGTGCCCCCACCGCAGCCCCGGCCCGACCGGCCCGTTGCGCGGCTTTTAGCGCCTCCCGGGGCTGGCCGGCGCGCAACCACGCCCGGGCGTGGATGGCCAACTCCTCCGGGCTCCAGCCGCCCAGCGCCGCCTCGAGGGACTGTCCGGGACAGAGGGCGGCAAAACGCTCAGGGGCCTCCCGGGCGATGGTGCGGCAGGCCTCTTGGCGCTCGCGGCCACCGGCCAGCGCCGCCACCCCCCAACGCCGCCAGCGCTCGGATTCGGGCACCACCTCCGGCGCCGGCAACAGTGCAAGAGCCTCCTCCCGCTGGCCTTGGCGGGCCATGGTTTCCGCCCCACGCAGAAGCAGTCGCACCGCAAAGGCTTCGGGCAGCCAAAGGGCTGCAGCGGCCCGTCGCCACAGCTCCGCCGGTGCGGCGGAGCGCTCCAAGGCGGCCTCGAGCCGGAGGGCGGCGAGAAACGCCGCCCCCTGTGCCGGCCGGGCGAGGGCGAAGGCGGTCACCGCCGAGGCGGGCGAATTCGCCTCACACGCCGCCAGACCCCACAAGAAAGCCGCAGTGGCACGCTCATCCGCAGGCCCGGCCAGCGCCACCCGGAGGAGCGCCTGGGCGCGTGGGGCGGGGGGGGCGCCTGCCTCTACGAGGGAGAGTGTGGGTGGCGGTTCCGGGGCGGGTCCGCACGCGGCCGCGGCGGCGGCGAGGATCAGGCAGGGTACCGCGGCTGCCGGCCGCCTACAGGCCGAGAGCGTCCGGGTCACCGTCCGCCAGAGTACGCACCAATTCCTCGAAGAAGTAGTTACTCGCGGCGCGAATCTCCGGGGGGACGCGCTGCTCGTACATCTCCCGCGAGCGGTCTATGTCGTCCTTCAGCCGCTGGTAGATGTCCCGGTTCACCTTGCCGTCCTGCACGGCCTGTTCGTTGTAGAGGCGAATTTCCGAAACGAGCAGCCGGGCAAAGCGGCGCGCCTCATCGTGCCGCCGCTGCTCCTCCGGTGTGAGTTGGGGAGCGGGGACCTGCTCCACCGCCGGCGCGGCGGCGGTCACTGGCTCCTGCTGCGGTTGAACCACTTCCGCAGCCTCAACGGACGCTGCCACCTCGACCTCCGTCGGTTCCTCCGGGATGTCTTCTTCGGCGGCAGCCACCTGGTGAGCCGGCGGTGCTGCGGCCTCGGCCGGGGCTGGAGGGCTTGCCATGCGCTCAGCGGCCACCGCCTCCGCTTTGGCGATCGGAGCAGCAGCCGTGGTCGCCCCGGCGGTGGCGACGATGGCTTCTGGCGAGCGCAGGGCGGGGGTCGGTACCTGGGGGCGCACTGCCAGCGTCTCCAGCAGCAGGCCCACGAGGTAGGTCAGGAGCTGCACCATGGGGGCGTCAGCACGGTCTTTGAGCACTGCCACTACAGACCCGACAACTTTGCCGCGCAGAGACATCGGCACGAGGAGCACGTCCCCTTCTTCGCCGGGCAGCCAACCACGCAACACCTCGTCGGCGCGGGCCGGCAGCAAAACCGGTACGCCTTCCCCGACGCGCGTCAAGCTCGCGGAAGCGGCAAGCTCGGCGTGCCAGGCGCGCACCGGGTCTTTCTCGCCGAAGCCTGCTCCACTCCAGCCGGCGACCTTTCCGTCGCGGAAGACGACGATGCCCCGCGGGCCGCACCACGGCTCCAGCCGCCCCAAGAACTCCTGCAACACCTCTGACTGGGCGCGCCCGGCGTCGAGGGCGCGGAGCAGCTCCAGCTCCGGGCCCACGACGACCACCGGAGCCGTCAAGGAGGCAATGTGCTCGCCGAACGGTTCGAGGGGGAAGAGCACCTCAGGATCGGGCGGTAACACCACGTCGAGCTCGCCGACCGTCCGCGCGGCCGCGTCTCGCACCTGCTGGGCAACCGCCTCGAGTTTGGCGCGCAGCAGGCCGGCTGCACGCTCTCGCATTCCGTGCAATTCGGCAAGTAAAGTCTCTTGCGTCCCCATGGGTTCCTCCCCGATCAAGTTGCCATTATCAGCACCGCTCTGGATAGGTGTCAAGAAACCCCTGCCGTCTTGCACAACTGCGTCGAGTTTGCTAACAAGTTCACCAGCAGGAGGGAGGCCCTTATGGGGAGAAAACCCACCATCGCCGTTGTCATCCTGGCCCTGGCCGTGGTCCTTGGATGCGGCGGTAGTACCAAGGAAAAGGCGCCAACCGCCAACTTGGCGGAGGAGTTCGCCAAGGTGCAGCAAGCTCGCAGCGCCCTGGATGCAGCCCGGAACACCCTCGCCCAGGTACGCGCCGAACTGGAGGCCCTCAAGGCGAAGCCCAAACTCACCGCCGATGAGACGGAACGTAAGGCGGCGCTCGAATCCCAGTTGCTCGAGACGCAACGCACCTTCGACGCCGCCTACGAAAAGGATCAGGATGCGTTGAGCGCTTTTTTGACCCTGGTCCTCAACGATGAGGCGCTGAAGAGTTCACCCGAGGCGCTCCAGGCCTTGCGCCTCTACGCCGACGGCGCAATCGCCAACGCTGGCAACTTCATGGATGTTTCGGGGGATTACGGCAAGGCGATCGACATCTTGCAGACCGCGGCGAGCTACTACGAATTTGTCGAGGTTCCCGTTCCCGAGGATCTGCAGGCGGCTCTGGAGCGGGCGCGGAAGTTCCGCTACCTCACCAAGGATCGCTTCGATCAGCTGGCCAAAGGAATGACCGAGGCGCAAGTCAAGGCCATCACCGGCACGCCCCTCTACGCCAATGTGCGGGAGGCCCAGGCGCAGGGCAGGACCATCGTCACCTGGTTGTTCCCTCGGGACCCTGCCGAGGGGGGCGCAGCGGCCATCTATTTCGACAAGGGCAAGGTGTACGCCCTGAAGTGGGACGCGACGGCCAAGTAGGCCGGCGACGCGCCGGTTCAGCCGGCGTCGCTGGCGCGCGAGGACCTCGCCTGGTCGGTGGAGTTTCGCTGGCTGACGCCAGCGCCCAGGGCCAGGGGGTCATCGCGACCGCCCAGAGGTGACGCCGCCCCGCAGCTTGACCGGGTCGCCGAACGCTGCTACAGTTCAAGGCCTTGTGCGCGGTGCCACGCTCGGAGTGAGCGCGGCGAATCTCGCGGGGAGAGGAGGTGAGCCAGGTGCCGACAGTTCATGTGCGGGAAAATGAATCGTTCGAGCAGGCTCTCCGCCGCTTCAAGCGGAAGTGCGAGAAAGCGGGCGTCCTCTCCGAAATCAAGAAACGCCAGTACTATGAGAAACCTAGTGTGAAGCGCAAGCGCAAGGTGGTGCAGGCGCGCAAGAAGCTCCTGCGCAAGCTGGCCCAACAGAGAAAGGCCGGGCTGCTGTAGGGTCCCGAACAATGAAAGCCGTAACCGCGGCGCTGGAGTTCGATCGCGTCCTCCAGCTCGTGGCGTCTTTTGCGCGCTCGCAGCTGGGGCGCAGTCACGTGCTGGCAACTACGCCGTCCTTCGAACCTGGGGAGGGGGCCAGGCAACACGACCTCACCCACGCGTTCACCCGTTTTGTGGAGGAGCAGGGTGTACTCTCCTTTGTAGGACTCGACGCTGTCGCTGAACTGACTCGCCCCGATCCGAGCTTGCCGGCGTTGACCGCCCTGGTGCAGTGCATCGTGGACGTGCGCGCCTGTCTCGGCCGGGAGCTCTCCGTTGGCTCGGAGGTCGCCCGAGCGTTCGCGGCGCTGCCGATGCTCGAGCCCTTTCTCCAGTACCTGCGCCAACGCATCGGCGACGACGGGGAGATCCTGGATACCGCGAGCCCGGCGCTGGCCCAGGCCCGCGCTGCCCGCGAGCGCCTCCGCACCACCATCGTGACGCGCCTGGAGCAACTCCGCCAGAGCGCCGGCGCCAGCGGCCCATACACCGTTCGGCGGGAGCGCTACTGCCTCCCTGTACCGGTGCACGAGCGCTCTCGCCTGCCCGGGCTGCTGCTGGATGTTTCGGCCAGCGGAGCCACCGCCTTCGTCGAGCCGATGGCCGTGGTGGAGCTCAACAACGCTCTCGCCGAAGCTAGCGCGCGCGCCCGCAGCGAGGAGGAGCGCGTGCGACAGGAGGTGCTGGCCGCATTCACGCGCCGCCGGGAGGAACTGGAGCAGGCGGCGGCGCGCCTTGCCCTGCTCGATGCCACCCAGGCGCGCGTCCTCTTTGGGCGAGCGGCGAAAGCTATCCTGCTCAGGCCCGGAGACGGGGATCGACTCAGGCTGCTGGGCGCCCGCCATCCCCTGCTAGCGGGTCATCTGGCGTCGTTGCGCGGCGAGTGCCTGGGCGAAGGTGGAAACACCGGCGACGTGATTCCGCTGGATTTCGATCCACCCCCCGGCGTACGGGCGGTGCTGTTGTCCGGTCCCAACGCCGGCGGCAAGACGGTGGCGCTGAAGACCGTGGGGTTGACGGTGCTCATGGCGCAGGCGGGTATTCCGGTGCTGGTGGAGGAAGGCTCACTGTTGCCGGAGTTTTCGGGCGTCTGGTGCCACATCGGCGATGAGCAGAGTCTTCTGTCGGATCTGTCCACGTTCTCGGCGGCCATGCGGGCCACTGCTCGCCTGCTGCAGGAGGCGGACGAGCGCACGCTGGTGCTGTACGATGAGCTGGGGTCGGGGACCGATCCCGAGGAGGGCGCCGCCCTCGCCGCCGCGCTGCTGGAGGAGTTGCTGGCGCGGCGATGCTGTACCCTCGCCACGGCGCACTTGACCACCGTCGCCGCGCACCTGGAGGCGCTCCCCGGGGCGGCCAACGCGGCGATGGGGTTCGACGAGCTCACCGGTGGGCCCACGTTCCGGCTCCAGTTTGGCTCGCCAGGCCGCTCCCACGGTCTCGCCATCGCCCGCCGCAGCGGGGTTTTTGAGCGCGTCCTGCGGCGCGCCCGCGAGCTGTTGTCGCGGGCCTTTCTGGCCATCGACTCGTACCTCGCGCGCCTCGACGAGGAGCGCCGCGCCGCCAGTGAGCAGCGGTCCGCACTGTTGGCCGAGGAGGAGCGGCTTCGCGCGGCGCGCCGCGCGCTGGAGGAGGAGCGCGACGCCTGGCGGCGGGACCGCCTGGAGCAGCGCACCAGGCTGGAGGCGGAGCGGGAGAGGCTGCGCCAGCGAGCGCGCACGCAACTGGAAGCGGTTCTCGAGGAGCTTCGCCAGGCCCGAGCCAAAGGCGAGCTGCCCGGTCGCCGGCGCCTCGCCGCCCTGCGCAGCGCCGCCCTGGATCTCTCTGAAGATCAAGCAATCACCCCGGCGGCCCCGCAGCTGGCGCTGGGGGAACAGGTGCGCTTGACGGGCACGGGTAGCGTGGGGGAGGTGCAACAGGTGGTTGGCGAGCGTGTCCAACTCAGCATCGGCGGAAAGCGGCTGTGGGTGGCTGCTGCTGCCTGCGAAAGGGTCGGTGCGCAGCGCCCCGCACCTCGCTCGCTCACCGCAGTGACCGGACCCGTGCCGGACGAGAATCGAGAGATCAACCTCATTGGCCTGACCACCGAGGAGGCTCGGGAGGCGTTGGAGCGTTTTTTGGACCACGCCCTGCTGGCCGGGACCAAGGCCGTGCGCATCGTGCACGGACACGGGTCTGGCGCCCTGCGGCGACTGACCCGGGACACCTTGAGCCGGTACCCCGGCGTGCTGCGCTTCGCCCATCCGGCGCAGGCGCTGGGGGGAACCGGCGTCACCGAGGCGGAGCTGGAGTGAGCCACTGGGATCTCTCCCGGCCGGTGCTGGCCCGCCTGCGAGAGGCAGCGGATATCGTGGCCGTGGTGGGCGAGCGGGTGACGCTGCGCCGGGCCGGGCGCAACTTCGTCGGCCTGTGCCCGTTCCACGGCGAGAAGACGCCGTCGTTTTCGGTCTCCCGCGAAAAGGGTACCTTTTACTGTTTTGGCTGTAAGCGCGGCGGCGACGTCATCGACTTCCTCGTGGAGTTGGACCGGCTGACGTTCGTGGAGGCGGTGGAGATCCTCGCCCGCCGGTTCGGCATCGAGCTCCCGCCCGCCTCGCCCCAAGCCTTGCAGCGCCGCCGCGAGGAGGATGCGCTTCTTGAGGCGCTGGAGGCCGCCCAGGTCTGCTTTTCTCGCCGCCTGGCCGATGACCGGCCGCGGGCGTTCCTGGAGGCTAGGGGCGTGTCTTTGGAACTGGCCGCCACCTTCGGTCTGGGCTATGCGTCGGCAGAGTGGAGCGCGCTGTACGACGAGCTGCACCGGCGGTTTGCCGAGCGCGTACTGATCGCCGCGGGCCTGGTCGTGGAGGGAGAGGGGGGTCGCCGGTGGGACCGCTTCCGCGATCGCATCACCATCCCCATTCGCCTGGCACGCGGTACGTTGGTGGCGTTCGGTGGCCGCGCCGTGGGCGACGATACGCCCAAGTACTTGAACTCACCCGAGACCAGCCTGTTCTCCAAGAGCCAAGTGCTTTTTGCCCTGGATCGCGCCATGCGCACCTTTGCCGACAGCCGCCGGGCGGTGGTGGTGGAGGGGTACTTCGACTGCCTGGCCATGCACGGCGCCGGGATCACCGAGACTGTAGCAACGCTGGGCACCGCCCTGACCGAGCACCACGCCCGTGAGCTGGCGCGCCGCGCCGAGCGCGTGGTGGTGTGTTACGACGGCGACCAGGCGGGCCGCGCCGCGGCGGTGAGTGCTTTGCGTACCTTGCTGGCGTTCGACCTGGATGCGGCGGTGGTGCTCTTGCCAGAGGGCATGGACCCGGACGATCTCATCCGCCGCCAGGGAGGGCCAGCGATGCGCCACCTCCTGGACTCGGCCATGACCCCGGCAGAGTTCCTCCTGCAAAGCCTCGGCTCCACCCGGCAAGAGCGCCGGCGCGGCCTGAGCTCGGCGCTGGCGGTGGCCGATGTCTGCCCGAACCCGGTGCGCCGCTTCGAGCTTCGGGAAGCTCTGGCCAGCGGGTGCGGCATTCCAGTGGATAAGCTGGGGAGCCTCGAGCCGCCGCGGGTCGTGAGGGAGTCGCCGGATCAGGCCCCTCTCCCCCCGCCGGGAGAGCTGGCGTTGCTGCGCTTCGTGCTGCTGGACGCGCCCGGCGGGCGGCGTGGAGAGCTTCTCTCGCGCATCCCGCTGGACGCCCTCGAGCATCCCGTGGTTCGCCTGGTGTTCCAGCGGATGGCTGTGGCGGCCGCCGACGGGCGTCCCCTTGAAATTTCCGAGCTCATGTCCGACATTGAGGAAGGTGACGCACGGCGGGTTCTCGCCGCGCTGGAACACGAGGCGCCAAAGACTCCGGAAAACCGGCTCGAACTCATACTGAGGGAACTTTGCCAACGGCACCGATTGCGAAAGCTCGCCGCGCTCAATCAAGCGATCAGACAAGCGGAAGCGAGGAACGACTACGAGGCCCTCGTGCAGCTCTCGCACGAGTGGACCAAACTACAGCAGTAGACGTACGTGCTTCCAACGGCGATGAGCCTGCAACGCTCCGTGCGGGAGGGATGGCTGTGGCCTTGAGTGTGGAAGAACGGTACCCCGAACTGGGCAGGCTGCTCAATCTCGGGCGCGAACGTGGCTACGTTTTGGTGGACGAGATCCTCGAGGTTTTGCCCGACGAAGTCGCGTCGCTTGCCGAGGAGCTGGATGAGATCTTCCTTCGCTTCTCGGAGAACGACATCGAAGTCATCGAGTCGGTGGACAAGCTGGCCGGCGGCGACGAGGACGGCAGCGAAGCCCGCGACGCCGGGGACTCGCCGGCGCAATCACCCCTCATCGACCCGGCGCTGCTGGAAAAGACCAACGATCCCGTGCGCATGTACCTGCGTGAGATGGGCACCGTGAAGCTGCTCGACCGTGACGGCGAGGTGGCCATCGCCAAGCGGATCGAATCGGGCGAAGCGCGCGTGTTTTGCGCCATGGCCTCCTCGACGACTCTGCTGGAGCTCTTCCTTAAGGCGAACGAGCTGGCACGCCGCGACCGGCGCATGGCGCGCGATCTGCTGGCGGGCATCGACGCCACGCTGGACGAGCGCGGCCGCATGCGCGTCAACGAGGGCCTGCGCCTGTTCCATCGGATTGCCGAGCTCGACAACCAGGTGAAGGCCCTCAAGGAACGACTGCGGCGCTGTAAGAAGGGGAGTCGTCGAGCCGGGGAGCTGCTGGAGCAGATTGACGCTTTAAACGGCGACATTTCGGTCCTGGTGCGCTCCACCGATTTCACCACCACCACTCGCAACCGTCTGTTGGCGTTCCTGGGTGAGGTGGAGCGACAGTTCTCCATCCCCATCTCAACGATCCGCAAGGACGAGGCCAAGCTCAAGACCGAGCGCAACGCCGAGCGACGGGCGTTCTACGACGAGCGGGTGCGTCGCTACAAGGCGGAGATGGAGGCGTTGGAGGCCCGATTCCGGGTGCCCTACGACGAACTCAAGCGGGTCATCGCCGAGGTGCGCCGCGGCGAGGAGGAAACCGACCAGGCCAAGCAGGAGCTGATCGTCGCCAACCTTCGCCTGGTGGTGTCCATCGCCAAGAAGTACACCAACCGTGGCCTGCAGTTCCTCGACCTCATCCAGGAGGGAAACATCGGTCTCATGAAGGCGGTGGACAAGTTCGAGTACCGCCGCGGGTACAAGTTCTCGACCTACGCCACTTGGTGGATCCGTCAAGCGATCACCCGCGCCATCGCCGACCAGGCGCGCACCATCCGCATCCCCGTGCACATGATCGAGACCATCAATAAACTCACTCGCACGCAACGCCAACTGGTGCAAGAGTTAGGCCGCGAGCCCACGGCCGAAGAAATCGCCGAGCGCATGGAGATTCCTGTCTCCAAGGTTCGCAAGATCATGAAGATTGCTCAAGAGCCCATCTCCCTCGAAACGCCCATCGGCGAGGAGGAGGACTCCCACCTCGGCGACTTTGTCGAAGACCGTTCCGCCCTTTCGCCCATCGATGCGGTGATCGCGGCGTCGCTCAAAAACCAGGCGGAGGGGGTTCTGCGAACGCTCACCCCCCGCGAAGCCGAGGTGCTGCGCCGCAGGTTCGGGATTGGCGACGGCACCGAGCACACCCTCGAGGAGGTTGGCAAGGCGTTCAACGTGACCCGCGAGCGCATCCGCCAGATCGAGTCCAAAGCGCTGCGCAAACTCCGGCACCCCTCCAGGTCGAAACTGCTGAAACCGTACCTGGACATTATCGGGTAGGGGTTAGGTCTGCGCCCGGGCACGGCCGCCCTTGCCCCGTCGGATACCCGCGGCGTACAATCTCCTTGCTGGGTCCATAGCTCAGCGGTCAGAGCTGCCGGCTCATAACCGGTTGGTCCCAGGTTCGAATCCTGGTGGACCCACCACCACGAGGAGGAAGGCGTGAGAACCGCGACGAGGCGTCCACGCTGCGGCAGCTTCTCCCTTCTCAGGGAGAATCGGTGAGCGAGCGCACACTCCTCGCCGCCTACGTCACCCTGCAACGACTGCTCACCCAGCGCCTCGCCCTCCAGCGGGAGCTGGAGACCCCACCCTCTCAATTGGCCGCCCTGCGCGCCCGGGGGGCCGAGCGCGAGGGGTCGTTGGCGTCCAACCGCAAGCGCCGGGCCGAGTTGGAGGCCGAGTACGCGGCGCTGGAGCGTGAGACCGGCGCGCTGTACGAGGAGCGGGAGCATGTGCGGCGGCAGAAAAGCCAGGTGACCAACATGAAGCAGCTCCAGGCGGTGGTGTCCGCCCTCGACCACGTTCAGGGCCAGATCGACGAGCGGGAGGGCAAACTGAAGCGCATCATGGAGGAGTTGGGAGCGCTGGATGCCCAGGCGGCCGAGCTGACCGCCGAATCCCCCGAGGAACGTCAGCGGCGCGAGGAGCTGGAAAAAGAGTGGGCGGGGCGGCGGGCCGAGATTGAGGTTGAGCTGGAGCGCGTGCGTGCCCGCCTGCGGGAGGTTCAAATCGGGCTCGGCGCCGCCGCCATGGACTCCTTCAAGAAGCTGTGGAACGTGAGGAAACCCCAGGCGGTGGTGCCCATTGATGGGGATTCCTGTTCGGCGTGCCACGCCGTCTTGCGCGCTGCTGTGCTGCAGCTGGTGCGCGGCGGCGAGACGTTGCAGTTTTGCGAGACGTGCCGGCGCTTGCTCTTCGACCCGGCACTGTTCCCTCCCGAGTGACCACGCCTGCACAGGCACCGATGGCCGGGGCGCTGGCCTGGATCGACGGGGGCTCCCGCGGCAATCCAGGCGAGGCCGGGGCGGGAGTGGTCCTCGATGTGGGCGACGGGCGACTGGAGAGTCATACCCTCTACCTCGGCCACGCCACCAATAACGAGGCGGAATACGCGGCCCTCCTGGCCGCCTTGGAGCGCCTCGCCGCCTTAGGAGTTGCCGAGGTGGTCATCTTTTCGGACTCGGAGCTGCTGGTGCACCAGATGAACGGAATCTATAAGGTGAAAGCTGCCAATCTCCAGCCGCTGTGGAGCGCGGCTCAGCAGTTGGCCGGCTCGTTTCGTCACTTTTCTATCCGTCACATCCCGCGCTTGGCCAACGCCGAGGCCGACCGCCTCGCCAACGAGGCCATGAACTCTCGCCGCTCCACCTTGCCCGCGCCCCCCTTGTTCCAGGCGTTGCGCAGTTCGCGCAGCCGCAGCCACAAGGCTCGCCGGTTCGGGAGGGGGTGGCGATGACCATCGCTGCCAACCTCGCCGCGGTGAGGGAGCGCATCCACGCGGCCTGCCGGCGCAGCGGTCGAGACGCAACGGCGGTGCGGATTGTGGCGGTGAGCAAGACCCACCCGCCCGAAGCGGTGGCCGAAGCCATTGCCGCCGGGGTAGAAGCCATCGGCGAGAACCGCGTCCAGGAGGCGGCGGGCAAGCGGCCGCTGGTGCCGTCGACGGTGCCCTGGCACCTGATCGGCCCGTTGCAGAGCAACAAGGCACGACTGGCCCTCGAGACGTTCGAGGTGATCGAGACGGTCGATCGGCCGTCCATCGCCGATCGGCTGGAGCAGCTCGCCGCCGCGCGCGGGGTGCGTTACCCGGTGTTTTTAGAGGTCAACATCGCCGGCGAGGTTTCCAAGCATGGCGTCCCGCCGGCCGCGGCGCGAGCGCTGCTGGAGCACGTGGCAACGCGGTGCCCACACCTGGTATTGCAAGGCCTTATGACCGTGCCCCCGTGGTCGCCCGACCCGGAACAGGTGCGCCCCCACTTCGTCGCGCTGGCCAAGCTGGCCGAGCAACTTTCGATTTTAGAAGGGGTTGGGCAACTCGAGCTGTCGATGGGGATGAGCGACGATTTCGAAGTGGCGGTGGAGGAGGGCGCCCACTGGGTGCGGCTCGGTCGCGTGCTGTTCGGCCAGCGCCGGTGAGTTTTGTGCTACAGTAAAAAAAGTACAGGAGGCTCAGAGCCATGGCTCGCCTGACGCCGCTGGAGATCCAACGCTGCAGTTTTTCGCGCACCTTGCACGGCTACAAGCCCGAGGAGGTCAGCGCGCTGCTGGAACGCATCGCCGAGCAGGTGGAGGAGGATGCCCGCGAGCGGGGGGAGCTCAAAGCCCAGCTCGCCCGCTTGAAGGCCGAGCTGGACGACTACCGAGAGAAGGCCGATGCGGTGCGCGCCGCCCTGGTTGCGGCCGAACGCACCGCTGAGGCCACCATCGCCCGCGCTGAGGCGGAGGCGAACCGGATCATCGCCGATGCCCAGACCCTCGCCGAGCGTGTGCTCGAGGAGGCGGCGCGGCGCGCCGAGACCATCGAATTGGTGATTGGCCAGCTGCGCCAGCAGCGCCGCGCCGCCCGCGCCGACCTGCGGCGTCTGGCCGACCTCCTGGCCGGCGCGGCCAAGGACGACGAGGCCGCCGAGGAGCGGGACGGCGAGCGCGCCAGCGTGGCCATGCTGCGCCCCCGGCAGCGCGAGGGCAAGGTCTGAGCGCCGCTTCCCTGCTGGTCCGCGGGGCGGCGATGCTCGCCACGCCGCGCGGTACTCGGGCGGTGGCGGGGTCGCCGCAGGGCCACCTGTCGCTGGTGCCGGGGGGGGTGGTACGGTGCGAAGGGGAGATGATCGTCTTCATCGGTGATGAAGCCGAACACGATCGTCTTTTCGGCGCCGCCACCCAAACTGTCGAGGCGTGCGGCGGCACCATCATCCCCGGTTTCGTGGACGCCCATACCCACCTGCCCTTCGCCGGCTACCGCGAGGACGAGTTCGACCGCCGCCTGGCGGGGGAGAGCTACGCCCAAATCGCCGCGTCGGGTGGCGGCATCGTGGCCACCGTGGCGGCCACCCGCGCCGCCAGCGAAGACGAGCTGGTGAGCCTCACCCTGGCGCGGCTGGATCGTCAGCTCCTGCACGGTACCACCACCACCGAGGCGAAGTCCGGGTACGGCTTGGCGCTGGACCACGAACTTAAGCAGCTGCGCGCCCTGCGCCGGGCGGCCGCCGTCCACCCGGTGGAGGTGGCCGCCACCGCCATGCCCGCCCACGAGGTGCCGCCCGAGTGGCGGCACGACCCCGAGGGATACGTGCGCCTCGTGGTCACCGAGATCTACCCAGCCATTGCGGCTGCTGGTCTCGCCGAAGCTGTGGACGTTTTCTGCGAGACGGGGGTGTTTTCACCGGCCCAAACCCGCCGCCTGGTGGCCGACGCGCCCCGGTACGGGTGGCGCATCCACCTGCACGCCGACGAACTGACCCCCCTGGGAGGGGCGGAACTGGCAGCCGAGGTGGGGGCGGCGTCGGCCTCGCATCTGCTGCACGTTTCTTCCGCCGGCATGCAGGCCCTCGCCCAAGCTGGGGTGGTGGCGGTGGCACTGCCCGGTGTCTCCTTCTTTCTCAAGGAGCGCTTTGCCCCGGCGCGCCAGCTCATCGCCGCGGGGGTGCCGGTGGCCTTGGCCACCGACTGCAACCCGGGCTCCTCCCACACCGAGAGTATGCCCATGATCATGGCACTGGCGTGCCTCGGCGCCGGGTTGTCGGCCGCCGAGGCACTCACCGCCGCCACCCTCAACGCCGCCGCAGCGCTGGGCCGCGCCCACCGCATCGGCTCTCTGGAGGCGGGCAAGCAGGCGGACCTGGTAGTGCTGGATGCCCCCTCGCACCACCACCTGGTGTACCATTTCGGCGTCAACCTGGTTCGACACGTGGTCAAGAAGGGGAAGGTGGTGGTTCGCGATGGGGTGCGAGTGGCGCCTGCCAACCTCTGAGTACTGGCCTTGATGCAGGTGCTGAGCGAAAGAACGAGCCTGCGGGCAGCGGGTCGGTCGCCGCCGCCGATCACCCCGCTACTTCCTCTGGGTGACTGCCACCTGGGGCCGTCCGCCACCGCTACCCCGTCCCGGCATGCTGGCGGCGCCCGCCACGAGGGTCGCGGCGGTTTCCGCCGGGGGGGATGGGCGGGCGCCCTCGGCCGGCTTCGTGCCGGGTACGAAGACCGCTGGGCCGATACCTGCCGGCGCTGTCTTGAAGGCCAAAACGCCTCCTGGGGCGTAGTTACACGCGTTCCAGCTTGGCCAGGGAGGGGATCAGGACTTTACGCCCGGCGCGGTCGAAGAACACCACCAACCTGACCTGCGCCGCCGTGCCCTGCACCTGCAGCACCACTCCGTGACCGAAGGTGGGGTGGCGGACCTTCATCCCGGGACGCCACCCGTTGGGATCGGAACGGCGCGGGCCAGCGCCGCCCGGTGGGTGAGCCACCGTTTGGGAGGGCGTGGCCGCGGCGGGCCGGTGCCATCTTTCGGCCGCTTGCGCCGCCGCCGGCCGGGCAGCGTCGGAGGTGGGCCGGTGGAGGTGGGTTCGGAACGAGTCTCGCCCCTGCAGAGGGCTGCGATCGTCCAGCAGGTGTGGCGGCAACTCGTGGAGGAATCGGGAGGGGCGCGTTTCCGCCTGCTGGCCGTACAGGCGGCGCAGGCTCGCCCACGTCAGGTACAGGCGCCGCCGGGCGCGGGTCATGCCCACGTAGGCGAGGCGCCGTTCCTCCTCGGCGTCGGCCTCGTCGCCGGAGCGCGTGAGGGGGAGCAGCCCTTCCTCCAACCCCACCAGGAACACGGTGTCAAACTCCAACCCCTTGGCGGCGTGCAGGGTGGATAGAACGACGGTAGCACCGGCGGCCGAGGTGTCGGCGTCGGACAGTAGCGCCACCTCGTCCAAAAAGCCGGCGAGATCCAGTCCGCGCTCCCCGGCCTCCGCCGCCGCCGCCAGTAACTGGTCCAGGTTGGCGCGGCGGGCGCGGTCCTCCTCGTCGTCCACGCTGTACTGGTCCAGCAATCCAGAGCCATCCAGCAGCCGGCGCACCGCCGCGGCGGCGGTGGTCTCAGCAGCCACCCCGTCGATAAGTGCGAAGAATTCGCTTAAGGCGATACGGGCACGCGGTGCGAGAGCAGGGGGACAGCGGCGCGCCGCCTGCGGTAACGACACGCCCCACTGGGCGGCGGCGCGGCTCAGGTGGTCCATGGCCACCTCCCCCACGCCGCGCGCCGGCACCCGGATGGCGCGGCGAAACGCCAGCTCGTCGTCCGGCGCCACCACCAGACGCAAGTAGGCGAGGGCGTCCTTGACCTCGGCCCGCTCCCAAAAGCGGGTGCCGCCCACCACCACGTAGGGCACGCTGCGACGCACCAGCTCCGCCTCGAAGGGGCGCGACTGGGCGTTGGTGCGGTACAGCACCGCGACGGTCCCGGGAAAGACGCCCGCCAGCTCATCGACCACGAAGCGCGCCTCGTCGTTCTCGTCGGCGGCCTGGAAGACCGCCACCGGCACCCCCGCCCCGGCCTGGGAAGAGAGCTGCTTGGGACGCCGGCGGGAATTGTGGGCAATGAGCGCCGCGGCGGCGCGCAAGATTGGCTCGGCTGAGCGATAGTTACGTCCCAGGGTGACCACCGTGGCGCGGGGGTACGCCTCTTCGAAGCGCAGGATGTTCTCCACTTCGGCGCCGCGCCAGCGGTAGATGGACTGGTCCTCGTCGCCCACCACGGTGAGGTTGGGGTGCGGCCCCCCCAGCAGGCGAACGAGCCTGGCCTGGGCCAGGTTGGTGTCCTGATACTCGTCCACCAGCAACCACCGGAAGCGCTCCGCAAGCCCCCGGCGCAGGGCGTCCTGCTGCTCCAGCAGAGCCACGGCGAGGTACAACATGTCGTCGAAATCCACCGCTCCCGCCGCCGCCAGACGTTGCTGGTAGGCCTTGTAAATGTGGGCGATACGCTCGTCGCGCGAATTGCGCGCCGCGCTGGCGAGCTTCTCGGGGCTCAGGAGCGCGTTCTTAGCCGCCGACACACGGGCTCGCACCACCTTCAGCGGCAGCTCGGGCTCAGCCACGCCAAGGCTCTTGAGAACCTGTTGCAGCAACCCCTTTTGGTCGTCGGCGTCGTACACCGCGAAGCGCTCAGGTAAGCCGGCCTCGTGCGGGTGGCGGCGTAGAAGCTGGAGCGCAAAGCGGTGGAAGGTACCAACGAAGCCGCCGCGCAGCGCGTTGCCCAGCAGCGCCTCCACCCGCTCCGCCATTTCCCGTGCCGCCTTGTTGGTGAAGGTGACGGCGAGGATTTCGTGGGAGCGCGCGCGGCCAGTGGCGAGCAGCCAGGCGATGCGAGTGGTGAGCACCCGAGTCTTGCCCGAACCGGCGCCGGCGAGGACGAGCAACGGCCCTTCGCCGTGCGTCACGGCGCGGCGCTGATCCTCATCCAGGGTGGCGAGCAAAAGATCTTCGTTCAACGGGGATCCTCCGGCGTGAAACGCTGTACCCCGACGGCAGGCAGGGTGCCACCGGCGCGCGCACGCCCGTTGCCATCGCCCCTCGCTATTCCACGGTCACGCTCTTGGCCAGGTTGCGCGGCTGGTCCACGTCGCAGCCGCGCCGCACCGCCACCTCGTACGCCAGGCGCTGCAGCGGCACGACTGCGGCGATGGGCAGCAGCGGCCACGGGAGGGTGGGCAGGGGAAGCACCTGGCGGGCCAGCTCCGCCAGTCGTTGGTTCGTGGGGTCGCCCACCACCCACACCGGCGCCTTGCGCGCCCGCACCTCCTCGATATTGGAGAGTACCTTTTCCGACAACTCCCCCGCCGGGCACAGAGCGATCACCGGGAACGACTCGTCCAAGAGAGCGATGGGCCCGTGCTTCATCTCTCCCGCAGGGTATCCCTCGGCGTGCAAATACGAGATCTCCTTGAGTTTCAAAGCGCCCTCCAGGGCAATGGGGTACAACACCCCGCGCCCCAGGTAGAGAGCGTTGCGGGCGTGCTCCAGCTCGTGCGCCACGGCATCGATCTCGGCGCTGCGGGCCAGCAACCGTTCCAACGCCCAGGGGAGGGCGCGCGCTCGCGCCAACAGCGCCTCGCCCTCGCCGTTGCCCAGCCCCCGCGCCCGGCGCGCCGCCAGGGCCAGCGCCAGCAGCGCCGCCAGTTGGGTGGTGAACGCCTTGGTGGAGGCCACGCCGATCTCGGGACCGGCGTGGGTAAGCAGGGTAGCCTCGGCCAGGCGTGTGGCGTGGGAGCCGGCCACGTTGCACACCGCCGCCAGCCACGCTCCCCGCTCCCGCGCCAGGCGCATGGCCGCGATGGTGTCCGCCGTCTCGCCGGACTGGGTGATCCCCACCACCAGCGAGTCGGGCTCGAGAACCGGTTCACGGTAGCGAAACTCGGAGGCGTACTCCACGTCAGTGGGAATGCGTGCAAGGCGCTCCAGATAGAACTTGCCCACCAGGCCGGCGTGCCACGAGGTGCCACAGGCCACCAGGTGGACCCTTGCCACCCTCGCCAGACGCTCTGGCGGAAGACCCAGATGAGCCAGCGACGGCCCATCCTCCCCCTGGGGTAACAACGCCTCCAAAGTCTGAGCCACGGCGCCGGGTTGTTCGTGGATCTCCTTGAGCATGAAGTGGCGGAACCCGCCGCGCTCCACCTCGCCCGGTTCCCAGTCCAACACCACCACAGGGCGTTCCACGGCGCGGCCGGCGGCGTCGAACAGCTGCGCCCCGCGGGCGGTGACCACCGCCATGTCCCCGTCCTCCAGATGCACGCAGCGCCGGGTGAGCGACACCACCGCCGCCGGGTCAGAGGCCACGATCATCTCGCCGTCGCCGACGCCGATTACCAGCGGCGGACCGTGGCGGAAAGCGACCAGGGTGTCGGGTGTCTCGGTGCTGACCGCCACCACGGCGTACTGCCCCTGTAAGCGGGGGCGCAAGGCGGCCACCGCCGCGGCCAGATCGCTGTACCCGATGCCCAACAGATGCGCGATGACCTCCGAGTCGGTGTCGGAGGCACACTCCACCCCGCGCGCCCGCAGCTCACGACGCAACTCCTGGAAGTTTTCGATGATGCCGTTGTGCACCACCGCCACTCGCCGCGCGGCATCGGTGTGGGGATGGGCGTTGCGCTCGCTGGGCGGCCCGTGCGTCGCCCAGCGCGTGTGACCCACCGCCAGGTGAGCGCTGAACGCCGCCCGGTAGGCACGCTCCACCAGGTTGATCAGCTTTCCCTCGGCGCGCACCACCTCCAGGCGACCGTCGGTGACCACCGCGATACCTGCCGAGTCGTAGCCGCGGTATTCCAGCCGTCGCAACGCTTCCAGCACCACCGGAACCGCTTCGCGCGGCCCCACGTACCCGACAATGCCGCACATCGTTCCCTCCCAACTGCTGCTTTCGATTCTCCGGCGAGTGGCCCACAGTGGCTACCGCCCTTACCACGCCGGGGTGGTGCTTCTCATCGTCCCGGTGGGAGATGGAGTATTGTACGTTGACTCGGGGGGCGCTCAGCGCGGGAAGGGCAAGCCTAGCGCCGCGACAGTTCCTGCAGCACCAACTTGGCCACCGCTTTCAAGGTCTCGAAGACGCCCACCCCGGTGGGGGCCACCGCCTCGAACTCCTGCTCGCCCTTGACGTTCAACAGGCGGTGCATGGTCTCCACCGGCACCGCCGTGGGGAGATCACGCTTGTTGAATTGCAGGACGTAGGGGATGGTCATCAGGTCGAAGCCATTCTCCCGCAGGTTGACCTTGAGGTTTTCGAGGGACTCCAGATTGGCGTCCATGCGCGCCTCCTGGGAATCCGCCACGAACACGACGCCGTCCACGCCTTTCAAGATGAGCTTGCGCGACGCGTCGTAGAACACTTGTCCGGGGACGGTGTACAGGTGGAAGCGGGTGCGGAACCCCCGCACCGTCCCTAGATCCAGCGGCAGGAAGTCGAAGAATAGGGTGCGGTCGGTCTCGGTGGCCAGGGAGATGAGCTGCCCCTTGTTGGAGGGGTTGGTCTTCGCATAGATGAACTGCAGGTTGGTCGTCTTGCCCCCCAGTCCGGGGCCGTAGTAGACGATCTTGCAGTTGATCTCGCGCGAGGCGTAGTTGATAAAGCTCATTCGGAGAAAAGGTTATCGATGTCTTCGTCGGTGATTTCGGCAAACGGTGAGACCACCTCGTCGCCCCGCTGCGCCGCTTTGTCAGCCATCTGGGAAAGCACCTCCTCCAGCTCCGCCGCCGCCTTGCGCACTCGCAGCCGCACCAGCCCCAGCGACGAACGCTCATCGAAGATCACCACCAGGATCAACCGCTGCCCGACGATGGAAATGTGGATGTTGTCCCGCTCCCCCTCGTGGAAAAGGATGGAGAATTCCTTTTCGCCGATGAGCCGCGCCAGGCCGTCGGTGGCGGCCACGTTGCCCGCCGTCAGGGAGGCCAGCGAGGTCGTGTCCACCTTGTCCAGGTCACCCTTGGCCGCCAGCTGCTGGCCGTTCTTGTCGACGAGAAAGACGATTTTTGCGTTCGCGTCGACCCAAAGACGGGCGAGGATGGAGCTGATGCGTTCGAACTCCTCCTCGTATATCACCATGCTCTGACTCAAGATGGCCATGACACCCCGCCTCCGCGCGTCCGCCAGGGAGTATAGCGCACTTCACCGCTTCCGCTACGCGCGGGAGAGCGTCCGGTGCATCACTCGATCCCCCGGCGGCCCGCCAGGGAGCGGGAGAGGGTAACCTGGTCGGCGTAGGAGATCTCTCCGCCGGCCGGCAAGCCGAAGGCGATGCGACTGACTCGGGCGCCGCTGCCGCGCAGCAGGCCAGCGACGAAGTGGGCCGTCGCCTCGCCCTCCACCGTGGGGTTGGTGGCGAGGATGACCTCGCGCACCGCGGTGGTCCGCACCCTGTCCACCAGAGCGCCAATGGTGAGCTGCTCCGGCCCGACGCCGTGCAGGGGATCGAGGGTGCCCAGGAGAACGTGGTACACCCCATCGTATTCACCGGTGGCCTCGATCGCCCACGCGTTGACCGGATCCTCCACCACGCACACCACCCCGCGGTCGCGCTCGGCGGCGCGGCAGACCGGGCAGGTCTCCTCTTCGCTGGGCAGGAAGCACGTGGCGCAGTGCCGAACGCCCGTGGCGGCGCGGGCCAGCGCCGCCGCCAGCCGCTGCGCCCCGGCTGGCTGGCGCAACAGGTGTTGGACGAGCCGTACGGCGGTGCGCGGGCCTACCCCCGGGAGCTGTTCCAGCTCGGCCAGCAGCACCTGCACCGAGGCCGGCCGCAGGTCCATCACGCTAGCCCCGCAAGACCAGCGGGCAGGCCCATGGCGGCCAGCGCCTGCTGGGTGCGGTCGGCCAGGCGCCGGGAGGCATCCTCCCACGCCGCCATGACCAGGTCCTCGAGCAGACCGACATCCTCGCCGGCAAGTGCGTGGGCGTCGATGGACACGCCGCGCAACTCCTTGAGACCATTCAGGCGTACCTTCACCAGCCCTCCCCCGGCCGAACCTTCTACCTCCACGCCGGCCAGTACGCGTTGCATTTGCTCCTGGGCCTGGTGCGCCTGCTGCAGCAACTTGGCGACGTTCATGGCTTCTCCTCCACCCGCTCGAGGCGGCCGCCGAAGATCTCTAATATCCGCTGAACGCCCTCGTGGGCCTCCACCCGTTTGCGCACATCGTTCCCCTCCGGCGGCGGCGTGGGAATGACGCCGGCGCTTTCCACCCGCACCTCCTCGGCGATGCCGGCGCGCCGCGCCGCCGCCGTGACCTCCGCCAAAGAGTCCGCCACCGCATGGCCGTTGGCGGTGGCCGAGGGCGGGTACACCAGGTGGAGCACCCCAGCCTCCATCCGAGCGGCGCTCGCGGCAACCACCCCCGCCGCCAGTAGGTGAGCGCCGGCGTCGTCCAGCGCCGCCGCCAGCCGCCGGCGGGGGTCCTCGGCTGCACCTGGGGAGCCTCTCGGCTGGCGAGGCGCCGGCGTCGCTGCGGCTCGCAGTTCGCTGGCACGCCCCCCGTCCGGGACAGAAGCTGCGTTTCCGGCCAGCAGCTCCTCCACCTGCCGCACCCGCGGCCACAGCGCCAGCCGGGCCATGGCCACGGCCACGGCCACGCTGCTGACCTCAGCGTCGGTGATCAGGCGGCGTTGCTCCAGCAGTTGCCCTAAAAGGCGCACCAGGCGCAGTGGCCCTGCTGCCTGGGCACGTGCCACCAGCGCCGGGCGCTGCTCGGCGGCGTAAGGGATGGGGGCGTCGGGGGCGCAGGCGAGCAGTAAGGCGGTGTGGGCGAAGGAGGTCAGCGACTCGAACACCGCCACTGGATCGGTGCCCGATGCCTCGGCGTCACGCAGCAGCTGCAGCACTCCCGCCACGTCTCCAGCCATCACCGCGTCCCACGCCGCGAGCACGACGCCAAAGGGTGGCAGGCCGAGCACCTCGGCCACCGCCGCCTCGTCGATACCCGCCGGCGCGAAGGCGCGCACCCGGTCCAGCAGCGACAGGGCGTCGCGCACGCTGCCGTCGGCCGCCTGGGCGAGCAGCAGCGCCGCGCCGTCGGGCAGTGGAAACTCCTCGGCGCGGGCGACGTGGGCGAGATGGGCGCGCAAAGTCTCGGTGGGCACCGGCCGAAAGTCCAGCTGCTGGCAGCGGGACAGGATGGTGGCGGGGAACTTCTGTTTGTCCGTGGAGGCCAGCACGAAGACCACGTGGGGTGGTGGTTCCTCGATGATTTTCAGCAACGCCCCCCACGCATCCCGCGACAGCTGGTGCGCCTCGTCGAGGATGAACACGCGGTAGCGATCGCGCACCGGCAGGGCGCGGGCCGTCTCGCGCAGCTCGCGCACGTCGTCGATACCGCGGTTGGAGGCGGCGTCGATCTCCAGCACGTCCAGCGCCCGCCCTTCGGCGATGTCAATGCAGGCGCTACAGGTTCCGCAGGGCTGGGGCGTCGGTCCCCCCTCGCAGTTCAACGCCCGCGCCAGAATCCGGGCGGTGGTGGTCTTGCCCACCCCGCGCCGGCCCGCGAACACGTAGGCGTGGGCCACCTGGCCGCTCGAAAGGGCGTTTTGCAGCGTGCGTACCACCACCTCCTGGCCGATCAGGTCCTCAAACCGCTGCGGCCGCCAGCGCCGCGCCAGCACCAGATGACTCACGCCCTCTTCCTCCGATCCGCCCGCTGCGCCCCCCTCGAACTCCGCGTCACCCTGGTGGGGGGTAGGTAAGGGTGCGCCGTGCATCGTACCCTTGCCCACGGGGCGATGCCTACCCCGGGCGGGGCGGCAAGAAAGGGCGTGAATTTTGTGGCGTTTTTCCCGGTGACGAAGCAAGGAGCCCGGGAGGGCCGCGGCGCCCGGCGGGATCCCCTTATCGCTGCTCCCTTCCGGGCCTGACGAGGTTCGGGGGCGCCGTCGCGCGGTTCCCGGACTCCTCGCTTCCCACCGCCGCCATGATAGCTGAGCGTGACCGGCCAAGGGAGACCTCTGCCGGCGCTGCGGCGCTGCCGCGGCAATGGCCGAGGGGCGTACACTTGCCGCCATGGTTTACCCGTTTGCCAGGCTCCTGGCGCTCAGCTGCGTGGTGCTTCTGGCTTCGGTTCCGGGAGTATGGGCTGCCTCCCCGGCGATCGCCGGGGGTGGGGCGGTGGCCAGCGACGAGGCGGCAGCCACCCAGGTGGGTGTCGAACTGCTGCGCCGCGGCGGCAACGCCGCCGATGCCGCGGTGGCCACCGCTTTGGCCCTGGCGGTGGTTCACCCCGAGGCCGGCAATTTGGGCGGCGGCGGGTTTGCCGTGGTGAGATGGGGGACCACGCTGGCGGCTTTGGACTTCCGGGAAACGGCGCCGGCCGCGGCCACGCGGGAGATGTTCTTGGAGCGTGGTGCCCCCGCTCCCGAACGCTCCCTGGTGGGACCTCTGGCGGCGGGCGTGCCCGGCTCGCCGGCCGGCTACTTTGAGCTGCACCGGCGCTTCGGGCGCCTGCCCTGGCGGGAGGTGGTGGCGCCGGCGCAGAGGCTGGCCAGGGATGGCTTTCCCCTGTCGGAGCGGACGCACCGCTCCCTGCGGGCCGCGGCCGATCTGTTGCAGCGTTTTCCCGAAACGGCCAGCACGTGGTTGCCGGGCGGCCAGCCGCTCCCCGCCGGCACCCTCGTGCGCCTCCCCGCCTTGGCGCAGGCGTTGGCCGCCTACGCCGAGCTCGGGCCAGCCGCCCTCACCAGCGGCGAGGCGGCGGCTGCCCTCGAGGCGGCCAGCCGCCGCCACGGCGGGGTGCTGACCGCCGCCGACCTCGCCGCCTACCGGCCGGTGTGGCGCGAGCCGCTGCGCTTTTCGGCCTTCGGCTGGGAGGTGGCCTCTATGCCGCTGCCCTCCTCGGGGGGGATCATCCTGGCGCACAGCTGCGGCCTTCTCGAGCGCCGGCGGTGGCGCGGGAGGCCCCGGGACAGCGCCCAGGCTGCCCATCTGCTCGCCGAGACGTGGCGGCGGGCCTTTGCCGACCGCACCTTGTTGGGTGACCCCGAAACCAGTCGCGCCACGGCGGAACAGCTCCTCGCCCCCGCCTGGCTGGCGCGGCGGGCGCGGGAGATCCGCCGCCGCGCCACCCCCTCCGCCGTGGTGCGGCCCTACCCGGGCGATGCTGCCGCCGAGCCGGGTGAGACCACCCATGTCTCGGTGCTGGACGGCGAGGGCAACGCCGTGGCCCTCACCACCACGTTGAACGGCGCCTTCGGCTGCGGCCTCTTCGTGGCCGAGGTGGGGTTTTTCCTCAACAACGAGATGGACGACTTCACCACCGCCCCGGGCCAGCCCAACCTGTTCGGGCTCATCCAGGGGGAGGCCAACGCGGTGGCGCCAGGCAAGCGCATGCTGTCGTCCATGGCTCCCACCATTGCCTGGCGCGGGGAGGAGATCCTGGTACTTGGGGGGCGCGGTGGTTCCAAGATCCCCACCGCGACGCTCCAGGTACTGCTCAACGTCATCGTCCACGGCGACGGGCTGCCGGCCGCAGTGATGCGCCCGCGCCTGCACCACCAGTGGTTTCCCGACGTGCTGGGCGTCGAGGAGGGGGCGCTTACCGGTACGGCCGAGCAGCAGCTGGGCCGCCGTGGTCACAAGACCGAGCCGCTTCAGGGTGCGGCCAAAGTCAACGCCGTCCGTCGCCTCCGCGACGGCAGCTGGGAGGCCGCCGCCGATCCCCGCGGCCCCGGCTCCGCGGCGGTCCTTGGAGCGACGGGACGTCAGCGGTAGCGCTGGCGGATGGTGGGGATCAAGTACTCCTCGAAGGCGCGGTGCAGGTCAAAGCGCGGGGCGTACCCCCAGTCGGTGCGGGCGGCGGAGTCGTCCACGTCGGCGGGCCAGGAGTCCACGATCCCTTGGCGCTTGGCGTCAATGCGCCAGGTGAGCTGCGCCTGGGGGAAGGCCTGCAGAACGAGGGCGCGGATCTCCTCGGCGGAGGGAGCGAAAGCCCCCACGTTGTACACCGTGCGGGTGAGGGCGCTTTTCGGGGCGGCGGCCAGCTGGAGCAACGCCTCCACCCCGTCGGGCATGGCCATGAAGGGGATGCGGGTGTCGGGGCGGACGAAGCAGGCGTAGGGTTCGCCCTTGGCGGCGGCGTGGATCATCTCCGGAGCGAAGTCCGAGGTACCGCCGGAGGGCACGGTGACGGCGGAGATCAGCCCCGGAAAGCGCACGGCGCGGAAGTCCACCTTGCCGGCTTGCGGCTCGGCGGCCAACTGCTTGTAGTGGCGCGCGTAGTAGCGGCCCAAAAGCTCGCAGTACAGCTTGTTGCACCCGTACATGGTGGTGGGGGTGTTGTACTGGTCCTCCCGCACCTTGCCGGCGCGCGCCTTGGTCTCCAAGTTGGGCAACCCGTAGGCGGCGATGGACGAAGGGTAAATGAACACCACCGGACGGCCGTGGGATTCGCCCTCGCGCTGGGCGAACTCCAAGAGGTTCATGGTGCCCTCCACGTTGACCTGATGCGCGGTGGTAGGGGTGAACTCGCTGCGGGTGGAGAGCAGCGCCGCCAGGTGGAAGATGAGGTCCACCTCGTACTCGGACAGTACCCGCTCCAAAAGGTTGGTGTCCAGGATCGACCCTTCGAGCTGCCGGGTGACCAGCGGGCCGAGCTCGCTGGCCAGGGGCTTGAGGTCCAAGGTGACGATGGCGTGACGGCCTTCCGCCGCCAGCCGCTCGATGAGGCCGTGGCCAATCTCCCCGCTGGCGCCGGTGATCAAGACGACGGGCTTGCGCATGCTCCACCTCCGCTGCGGCTCCAGCGCCGCTCGTGAAAGTTAGCACAACTCCCGCCGTCCCCAGACCGGGGCACCGCCCGCCGGCCTACGCCACGGTCACCTCGGGGCAGAGGTAGACGTCCTGGATGGCATTCAGCAGCGCCACGCCCTCCGCCATGGGCTTCTGGAACGCCTTGCGCCCGGAGATGAGCCCCATGCCGCCGGCGCGCTTGTTGATCACCGCGGTGGTCACCGCCTGCGCCAGGTCGTTGCTGCCGGAGGCGCCGCCGGAGTTGATCAGCCCAGCCCGGCCCAAAAAGCAGTTGGCCACCTGCCAGCGCGTCCACTCAATGGGGTGGGACGGCACCAGTTTCTCGTAGGCCGCCTGTTTGGGGCGGTTTTTAAAGTCCAGGGCGAAGTAGCCGCCGTCGCACTCGGGTTGCTTTTGCTTGATGAGGTCGGCCTTGAGGGTGACGCCGAGATGGTTGGCCTGGCCGGTCAGGTCGGCGGCCAGGTGGTAATCAGTGCCGTCCTTCTTAAAGGCGGAGTTGCGCAGGTAGCACCACAGCACGGTGAACATCCCCAGCTCGTGGGCGCGCTCAAAGGCCTCGGCGACCTCCTGGATCTGGCGGCGGCACTCGGGAGCACCGAAGTACACCGTCGCGCCCACCGCCACCGCGCCCATCTCAAAAGCCTGTTCCACCGACGCGAACATATTCTGATCGTAGAAGTTGGGGTAGGTGAGCATTTCGTTATGGTTGAGCTTGACGAGAAACGGGATGCGGTGGGCCCAGCGCCGGGACACCGCCGCCAGCCCCCCCAAGGTGGAGGCGACGGCGTTGCACCCCCCCTCCACCGCGAGCCGCACGATGTTCTCGGGGTCCATGTAGATGGGGTTGGGGACGAACGACGCCGCGGCGGAGTGCTCGATCCCCTGGTCCACGGGCAAGATCGACAGGTAGCCGGTGCCGGCCAGACGGCCGGTGTTGAAAACGAGTTGAAGGTTGCGCAGCACGGGGTTGGGCCGGTCCGAGGCGGCCACCACCCGGTCGACGAAGTCGGGTCCTGGCAGGTGCAGCGATTCTTTGGCGATCCCCTGACACTGATACTCCAAAAGCCCCGCTTGCTCCCCCAGCAGCTGACGAATGGTCTCGATCATCGGGTCATCCTCCGCTTCCTCATTTATTGTAGTGCCTCCGACTCCACCCCGAGCGCCGCCAGCGCCGCGCTCAACGCCGCCGGCAGCGGGGCGGTGAGGATCACCTCGCCGACGCCATCCCAGCCGGGCAGGCGCAGGCGCCAGGCGTGTAGCAGCAGGTGGGGTGGGGCAAGGGCCTGGCGCAGCCGCGGATCCCTCACCCCCCGGTGGCGGGGGCCGCCGTACAGGTCGTCGCCCACGATGGGGTGGCCGGCGGCGGCCAGGTGCGCGCGCAGCTGGTGGGTGCGCCCGGTGCGGGGGATAAGCTCCACCAGGGCGGCGTGAGGTGGGGCGGCAAGCACGCGGTAGTCGCTGCGGGAAGGCTTACCGCCAGGGTCGACGCGCATGCGGCGGCGGTCGCGGGGGTCGGGGGCGAGAGGCCAGCTCCAGGAGCCCTGGGAAGGCCGGGGGTGGCCCCAGCACAGGGCCAGGTAGGTTTTTTCCACCTCCCCGGCGGCGAAGGCCCCCAGCGCCCGCCGGTGGGCCTCGGCCCCCCGCGCCAGCAGCACCACCCCCGAGGTACCCACGTCCAGGCGATGCACCAGGAAAGTGTCGGCGGGATCGATCCCCCAGCGCTCCACCTCGCCCGCCGGCAGGGCGGCGAGCAGGCGGGCCACCGCCGCCCCCGGCTGGCGCCGGGGTGTGGCCAGGCTCACCCCCGGCGGCTTGGCCACCGCCAGCACCCGGTGATCGGCGTAGAGGATCGCCCCCTCCATACCCACATTGTGGACGCTTTCGCTGGGTTGCCCAAGCACTTCTGCCGCGCGCCGCGCGCGCCCGCGAGGTGAACTACCGCTGCGGGGGCACTGCTGGTTCCGGCGAATCTTCGGCCGTCGAGGGAGGAAGCAGCTCGTCCCATGGGATGTACAGGAGGCGGCTGTCGCCCCTCTCCGCTTCCTCCACCCACCACAGGGCGTCGTCGGTGACGGCTGCCCGGAGCCGCTCACCTCGCCCCGGGATTGTCCAGCAGTGGGCAGGTTCGCCGCTGGCCGGCACGTAAATCAGCGCGCGGGGCGGTTGGGTTCCGGGAATCGTGGTAACCACCAGGTCGTTATCCCGGGCCATGACATCGGCGATGACTCGGGTGCGGCCGGTGGCGACCACCTCGATACTCTTGGGCTGCCGGCGGGTGGGGTCGGTGAGATAGGACCCCGGTTGGGTGCGCACCTCCCGCAGGATCTCCTCCTCAAGCCCCTTCATCGCCTTTTCGTCGTCCTCCTCACTGCGCAGGCGCAGCGGCAAGAAGTCGCGCCGCAGGATGCGCCCGCCGGGGCCGGCCAGCCAAACCTCGGCGCTGGACAGGCCCACCAACCAAAGCTTGCCGTCGCGCCGGGTGGCGATGCCCATGGCCCACTCGCCCGGATTCGGGTACTCGGAGTCCAGCCGGCGGGGGTCGATGCGCGCCAGCACCTGGCGATCCGAACCGTCCAGTTCGGCGCGCAGCCACAAGGGGGGTTCTTCGCCTTCCTTGAACAGCTTGCCGGCGCTCGCGCGCTGGCGCCCGGGCGCTCGCTGCGGCCAGGGGCACCACATCACCTCCCCGCTGCGGAAGGTCACTTGGGCGCTCTTGGCCTCCCGGTCGTCGAGGACGGCGGTGGCGATGCCGTTGGCGTACACCACAAACCCTTCCCTCGCCGTGAGCGCCGCCACGCTCCCCTCCTCGCCCAGGCTCAAGGGGGGACTCGGTGGCATGGTGAGGCCTTCCGGGGGCTTGAGCGTGTACGTGCCGCTGGCGCGCCCACGGGTGAACAGCAACAGGGGGTACCCTTTTTCGTTGCGCGGCAGGAGCAGGCCCAGGGTTTTGCCGCTGCCGGCGAGGGAGGTGCCCGGCGGCACCGAGGCAGGGATGGGGGGCTCGGCGGGGCGCGCCAAGTGTGCCGGCAGCGCCTCGCACTGGACAGTATCGGGAGCTGCGGCGCGCTGTTCGGCGGCACGGGAGCGCACCACTTGCACCGAAACGGGTACTTGGGGCAAATG
>Ga0209101_1000383_pt1 | contig 36749 bp, 29 predicted proteins | sample ConPoolayeCmetaG_FD_185481 | JGI IMG/M metagenome (GOLD analysis project Ga0209101, IMG submission 185481) | Hot spring microbial mat communities from California, USA to study Microbial Dark Matter (Phase II) - Cone Pool mat layer C metaG... ...
CTATGCCTCCTATGCCTATGCCGCTCCTATGCCTATGCTGCTCCTATGCCTATGCTGCTCCTATGCCTATGCCGCTCCTATGCCTATGCCGCTCCTATGCCTATGCCGCTCCTACCTGTTATTCCTTCAAAAATTGCCTGGCCCCTATCAGCACTTTGAGCAGATCGCGCCGCCGCAGTGCACGTTTGCGGTCGATCTCGGTGGCCTCGGCCTTGTCGTCGGCCATGTTGGCCAGGGCGGTGAGCCAGGCCGCGCTCTGTACCGGCTCATGGCGTATCCGCCACCGTTCGACCAGAATGGGCAGCCGGTCGGCATTGCTCAGCCGTCGATGGGGTTCTGTCTTGGTAACCCCCTGTGATTCAAAAGTGACCTGGTATTCCTCATATTCGGCTTTGATCGGGCAAACCTGCATGCATGCGCCGCACTTGATGCAGTAATAATCGGCCAGGATCAGCTCCCCTGTTTCTTCATCGACATGCAGCGCGCGTGTCGGGCAGATGTCGGCGCAGGCCCGACAGCCCGGCACACACAGCTCGCGTCGTAATCTGACCTGGCCGATCCACGGTTGCACCACCTCGAATGCCCCGTCACTGGCTACCTCACATTGGCGACAGCGAATGCAATGTGCCTGGTCGATCTCGATCTCTTGGGTGTGGCGATTATAGGTGATCACCCCTGTTGGACAGTTCATGATCACGAAATCTTTGCGGCTCCAGTCAAACGCGGCGGGATCAAAGGTGGTAGACTGGATCAATTCTGGAAACGCGCCGTACTCTTGCACCGGGTTTTCGTGCTCGCCGTTCACGGTGAGGGTGATGGCGTTCTTGGGACACATCACCTCGCACATACCGCAGAACACGCATTTGGCCGGGTCAATGTCTACCGAAGGTTTTTTGACCAATCGCCCATTTTCGATCTCGCCGGGCACGTGGATGATCGCCTCTTTGGGGCATACCAGTGGGCCGATCTGACAGCCCACACAACGCTCCAGGTCCCAGGTCATCAGGTAATGACGGGTGACCATGGCCCGTTCGAGGGTGATTTGTGTTTCGGTGATGGTTTTCTGGGTCAGGCCTCGTTTACTCATGACATTCCTCCGTTGACACGGCCTCAACCTGCACAGCGCAGACTTTGAATTCCGGGATTTTGGCAATCGGATCAAGGGCTGCATGGGTCAGCACATTGGCCGCGGTTTCGGCAAAGTGAAAGGGCATAAAAACCACTCCCGGACGAATGCGTCGGGTCAGTCGAACGGCAACCTGAATTTCGCCACGTCGACTGCGAATGCGCACCCACCGGTTTCCATCCAACCCGATCCGCGCGGCATCTTGAGGGTGCATCTCGACATAGGCTGTGGGCACTTCTTGATCCAGCCTGGTCGAACGGCGGGTCATCGAACCGGTATGCCAGTGGAACATTGAACGGCCGGTGGTGAGCACAAAGGGATACTCGTCGTCGGCCATTTCGGCGGGAGCAATGTACTCGACAGGATGAAAAAGCCCCATTCCCCGCGAAAAGCGTTCTTTGTGTAAATACGGTGTTCCAGAATGCTCTGCGGTTGGACATGGCCACTGTAAAAAGCCCAGCCTGTCCAGCCGGTCATAATGCACGCCGCCGTAAATGGGCGTGACGGCAGCGATCTCGTCCATCACCTCGGCGGGAGAGGCGAAATCAAAGCCAGATACGCCGCCAGATACGCCGCCGGACGCGCCGCCGGACGCGCCGCCGGACGCGCCGTCCAACGCGCCCATTTTGCGGGCCAGTTCGCAGATGATCTGCCAGTCGGGCTTGCTCTGCCCCAACGGAGGAATGGCCTGCCGCACACGTTGAATTCGTCGGTCGGTGCCGGTAAAGGTGCCATCTTTTTCAACAAAAGAAGCGCCCGGCAACACGACATCGGCCAATTGGGCCGTTTCGGTGAGGAAAATGTCCTGGACGACCAGGAATTCGACATCGTTCAGGCATTGACGCGCGTGATTGAGGTCAGGGTCGGAGACGAGCGGGTTTTCGGCCATAATGTACAGGGCACGGATCTTGCCCTCGCCGGCAGCGGCGATCATTTCGGTGACGGTCAGGCCCACGTGGGGATCCAGGCCGGTTACCCCCCAGGCATGCTCGAATTTCTCCCGTACGGCCGGCAAGGTGACGGCCTGATAGCCGGTATAGACGTTAGGCAGAGCGCCGACATCACATGCTCCCTGCACATTGTTTTGCCCGCGCAAGGGATTGACCCCCCCGCCCGGCACGCCGACGTTGCCGGTGAGCATGGCCAGGTTGGCGCAGCTTTTGACATTGTCGGTGCCGGTGGTATGCTGAGTAATGCCCATCGTGTAGATGATGGCCGCCGGTTTGTGAGTGGCATACATACGCGCCGCCTGCCGCAACATGTCGGCCGGGACGCCACTGAGCTGTTCCACCCGCTCTGGTGTGTATCCGGACACCACCGCTTTCATCGCATCAAAACCTTCGGTACGCCCGGCCACGTATTCCTTGTCCCACAATTCTTCTTCCATGATCACCTGCATCAGCCCATTGAGGACGGCGACATCGCTGCCGGGACGTTGGGCCAGGTAAAGGTCGGCCAGACGGGCCATTTGCGTCTCGCGTGGGTCAATGACAATCAGCCGGGCACCCCGCTCGCGCGCCTTCAAGATGCGGCTGGCAATCAGTGGATGTGCTTCGCTGGTGTTCGAGCCGATGATCAAAAAGCATGCCGTGTCGCTTTCAAACTCGGGAATCGAGTTGGTCATAGCCCCACTGCCAAAAGCAGCAGCCAAACCGGCGACGGTGGGCGCATGGCAAAGGCGGGCACAGTGATCGACGTTGTTGGTCTTGAGCACGGCGCGGGCCAGCTTTTGCAGCAAATAATTTTCCTCATTGGTGCACTTGGCCGAGGTCAGCACACCCAATGCATGCGGCCCCGATTCGTCACGGATGCGCAAAAGCTTTTGTGCCACCAGCGTCAGGGCTTCATCCCATGTGGCTTCGACCAGACGACCATCGCGGCGGATCAGCGGCACGGTCAGCCGATCTGGGCTGTAAACAAAGCTGGCGGCATTCCAGCCTTTGACACACAAACGGCCTTGGCTGAGCGGGTGTTCGGCGGCTGGCAACACGCCGACGATGCGCCCGTCGAGCACCTGGAGGTTAAGGCCACAGCCGGTTCCGCAATAAACGCAGGTGGTCAAGATGTTCTTATAGTCCATAAGGTGATCTCCAAAAATTTGCTCTCCCGGCGCAGGTTAAAAAATCTGTGCCGGGGCAGGCATTTAGAGCCTATCCGAAAAACCGTACAAGCGGCATCCCTATGCCGCTTATACCGACGCATAGGGATGCGTCAGCTACGTTTTTCGGATAGGCATTTAGCATCCATCCGAAAAACTGTACAAGCAGCATTCCTGTGCCATTGTACCGACGCACAGGGATGCGTCGGTACGTTTTTCAGACCGGCATTCATTTCACTTGGACGCGAAACACCGGCGGTTTTTCGGTGACGGCGGCGCCGGTCTCATAGCCAAACAGCTCTTTGACATCGCGTCGCAAAAGAGCGTAGAGCAGGGTCAGGGGGATGTGTGCCGGGCAAACGCGCTCGCACTCTCCACACTGGGTGCATTTGCCGGCGCCGGCGGTGTGCATGGCTTTGATCAGGTGATAGGTGGGAAAGGGCGGCTCAACCCGTCCGCGTCCCACCCAGTGATCTTGTTCTAACGCACAGGTGTTGCAAAAGCAGAGCGGACAGATATCGCGGCAGCCATAGCACTTGATGCATTTGGCAAACTGCGCCCGCCAAAAGGCCAGCCGCTCGGCCTGGGTGTGTGCAGCCAGAAATTCGTTCAGCACCTGGTTTTCCACACCGATCACTCGTTCGCCGACTACGATGGTCGTTGGATATGGTTCGCTGCACCGACACGCGGCGGCTTGCCCGGCCGTACACGGCACGCCGATGATCCGGACATGGCTCAAATCGACCTGATTCCAGTTGGCCAGTTCTTTGAGTGCGCGTTCGTCGCAGCCCAAGGCCACCACGCCGATCTGGGCTTCGGGGTGTGCGTCGAGCAGCATGTCTACAATTTTGGCCAGCGGGAAGTGGGGCGTCAGGACCAGCGTAGAAAGATCGTCTCCTGAGCGGTAGAGGTAGGGCGCCGTGTTCAACCCGTCGCAGCGCAAGGCCACCACCCCGTCCAGATGTGCCAGTTCGGTGGCAACGACTGCCCGTAAATCATCCAACATAGTCGCTATCCCTTCCTTGTGTATCGAAGCCTTTCATCAAGCTTGAGGTTTTTTCTATCCCAATTCGGGCCGCCATTCCAACGGGGCGAGTTGGGCCAGTTCGTCGCGCATCTCGTCAAGCAAGCGAGACAGTGCCCCGCGACTCTGGGTAGGCATCCAGGCGAAGCGAATGCGCTGTGCTTCCAGGCCCAACAGATCAAGGAAATTGCGGGTCAGAGCCAAACGCGCCTGTTCGACCAGATTTCCTTGTTGATAGTGACATTCGCCGGGTTGACAGCCGATGACCAGCACCCCATCGACTCCTTTTTGCAGCGCGGTGACCAAAAAAGTCGGCGTAATTCGCCCTGAGCATGGCACACGCACTACGCGCACGCCGGGTGGCGGTTCATCAAGAATGGCTGTGTCGGCATCGGCGCGAATGCTCCAGTTGCAGACCAGCACCAGCAGGCGTGGTCCGCCGTCTGTAGATAAAGCAACGCCGGGCTGCCAGTCGAGCGCGCGGGCCTGAGCGTCAATTTGTGCATCGGTATAGCCATCCAGTGTAATGCACGATGCCAGACATGACGAAGCACACAGTCCACAGGCCATGCAGAGGTTGGGATTAACCTGCGCAAATTCTTTGTGCACGGTCAATGTCTGCCCATGCGCCATCGGATCCGGCACGGTCACCAGGCCGGAAACGCGCTCGATGGCGTGATAGGGGCACACTTGGATGCATGTGCCGCAGGCAAAGCAGGCCGCTTCGTCCACACGAGCCGGTGTCAGCGGTGACGTATAGCCCGCCTCAATGGCCAGTTGCTTGACCGCGCCGATCACCCCGGAGATGTGAATCTGCTGTGGACAGGCCGGATAACACAAATCGCATGCCGAGCAAAGCCATGTCGTGGGATCGGTGAACGCTTCATGTTCCATTCCCATCATTACCAGGCGCAAGAGGCGACGAGGATTAAAACGCGGTTCGGCCTTTTGCTGGATCAGACATTTGCTCACACACGTACCGCACGAGTAACACATTTCCAGGTGTTCGCCGCCGGGAATGGCCCGCACGCGATCGGCAAACGTTTGAGTGGATGTATGGACGGCATGCACTGCTGTATCGTGATTCATTGTTTTACCTCGATTAACTCTAAATACCTGGCGCAATAGACCCTAAAGGTCTTCAAGACCTTTAGGGTCTACCCATGGCCATTCTGAGCCGCTCGGCAAAGGCCATCGCCTCACTCACCTGGGGCGTCTGACTCATCCGGCGGGCGCGGCGCTCCATTTCCGGACGCAGCCGCTCGATTTCTTCCAGCAGCTTTTCGCGGGGTATTGAATCGAGCACCGCCTGCATTTCGTTAATCACCCGCGCGTACTTGTCGCCTTCGGCCGCGCTGATCCATTCGACGCGGAAGCGGCCGGGGGTCATGCCCATCTTGTCAAAAGCGTTCATCAGCCGTTCGGCGCGTGCCTCACCGACACGTTGTCCGGTGATGTAGTGGCAGTCTTGGGGGTGACAGCCGGAATACAGCACCGCTCCTGCGCCCAGCCGGAAGGCCTCGTAGATAAACTCGGTATCCATACGCGCCGAGCACATCACCCGCAGACCGCGTTCGTTGGACGAGTATTCGAAATGGCTCGTGCCGGCCAGGTCGGCGCCGCCATAAGAGCACCACTGGCAGCGAAAAGCCAAAATCTTGTCTTCCGGATGGTCGGCGAGCAAGGTGCGGATCTGGGCCAAGATTTGGGCGTCGGTAAAGTGCATTTGGGTGATCGCGTTATGCGGGCATTCGGCCACACAGCCGCCGCAGCCGTGACACTTGGCCGTAACCACGTGCGCCGCTTTGCCCACCTCGTACTCGATCGCGCCGTAAGGGCACGCCTGGGCGCAGATGCCGCACTTTTTGCCCTGCGCGCTGATGCAGCGATCCTCCCACACCTGGGCCACAATCGGCTCGATCTCCCATTCGTCCGAATGCAGCACACGTCCGGCCCGTGAGGCCGCCGCCGATCCCTGGGCAACGCTGGTGGGAATGTCTTTGAGGCCCTGGCAGGCGCCGGCCAGAAACACACCGTCGGTGGGGCTATCCATCGGCCGCAATTTGGGGTGATATTCCATAAACCAACCGCCGGGGCTTTGGGTGATGTTCAGCACCGAGCTGATCTTGTCCACATCACGTTGGGGAATAGCGGCCTGGTTGAGCATGACCATGTCATACTCGCGCTCGATCACCCGCCCCAAGGCCACGTCTTCAGCGTGAACCCACAGGTTGCGTGTGGCCGGGTCTTCGGTGATCAGACTGGGCCGTCCCTGGATGAAATGGATGCCCATCTGCCGCGCGCGATCGTAAAACTCTTCGTATCCTTTGGATGGAGTACGAATATCCATGTAATAGATGGTGATGTCGCTGTCGGGGTACATCTGCTTGAGCAGCACGGCGTTCTTGATCGCGTACATGCAGCAGAAATTAGAGCACCACGGGTTGTAGCGCTTGTCGCGTGAGCCGACGCAGTTGATAAAGGCCAGCCGTTTAGGGGTCTGGCCGTCGGAAGGACGGATCAGGTTGCCGGCGGTGGGGCCGGCCGAGTTGTTGAGCCGCTCCATCTCCATCGAGGTGATCACGTTGGGGTAGCGACCATAGCCGTATTCGTCCATCACGCTGGGATCAAAATGGTCAAAGCCGGTGGCCACAACGATGGCTCCGATGTCTTCCCAGACCAGCTTGTCCTTCAGACTGAAATCAATGGCTTCCAGCTTGCCGCATGCCTCAACGCACTTGTAGCAGTGGATGCAGGCATCCAGGTCTACCGTGTATTTGAGCGGCACCGATTGGCTCATGGCGACATAGATTGCCTTGCGCGGAGCCAGGTTCATCTCGAAATAGTTGGGGACTTCGATGGGGCAAACCCGTGTGCATTCGCCGCAGCCGTTGCAGCGATCGGTGCGCACATAACGGCTCTTTTCGCGCAGCAACACCTTAAAGTTGCCGACAAAGCCTTCGACCCGCTCGATTTCGGTATAGGTTCTTACATCTACTTTGGGGTGACGCGCCGCGTCAACCATCTTGGGGGCGAGTATTCAAATGGAACAGTCCATCGTGGGGAAGGTTTTGTTCAGTTGGGCCATCACTCCCCCGATGGTTGGTTGCTTTTCCACCAAAATGGTTTCGATGCCCTGGTCGCCCAGGTCCAACGCAGCACTGATGCCGGCCACCCCGCCGCCGACGACCATCGCACGCTTGGTCACCGGCACGTGGATCATATCCAGCGGGCTTAGAAAGGCAGCCTTGGCCACGGCAGCAGCAACCAGGTCTTTGGCTTTGGCCAACGCTCCCTCACGGTCGTGGCCGTGCGCCCAGGTGCACTGCTCGCGGATGTTGGCCATTTCCATCAAAAAAGGGTTGAGGCCGGCTTCGGCCACTGCCGCACGGAAGGTCGGTTCGTGCATGCGAACCGAACATGCCGCCACCACCACGCGGTTGAGGTTGTACTTTTTGATGTCTTCCTTGATCAGGGTCTGGCCGGTGTCGGCGCAGGCGTACAGGGTGTCGGTGGCGCGCACTACCCCAGGGAGTGAGGCGGCATACTCGGCCACCTCAGCCGGCGGGATCACGCCGGCGATGTTGCTGCCGCAGTGACAAACGTACACACCGATACGCAGATTTTCTTCGGTTGCGGTATTTTGCGACATACCTTCTCCTTGCCAGGTTGGACAACTGCTCCTGCATGAGCAGGATACTGTAATGACATTGCCTCACCGAGCCGACGGAGCCACAGGCTAAAGCCTGGGCTACGTTTTTCGGCGCGGAACATAGAAACGAGTTACCGTGGCCCAATCACTTCTTCGACGGCCAGGGCACGACGCGCTTTTTGCGCGCGGCGATCGGGGTTGGTCAGTTCCAATGCATCTTTGGGACACCACTTGACGCACTGTGGGCCATCTTCTTGCTCTTCGCATTGGTTGCAGATTTCGGCCAGTTTGGTCTCCGGATTGATCGAGATGGCCCCAAAGTCGCACGCTTCGATGCACCAGGCACACCCGTCACAGCGGTTGGCGTCGATGTGAATGATGCCGGTGTTGGGGTCCTGGCTGAGCGCGTCGCGCGGGCAGGCGATCACGCACGGCGCATCCTCGCAGGTGCGACAGGTCACCGCCGTGATCAGAACTTCTTGGGCACGCACCGTGCGGATGCGACTGCGATAGGTGTTAAATTCGCCCGTCTTGGTGTATGAGCAAATGTATTCGCAAAACTGACACCCCACGCATTTGGTCGGATCGCAAGTAACATATTGATATTTAGATGTAGATGTAGGCATATTTAACTCCTTTGACGTGCTACGTGCTGCGTGTTGATGCGCCGGCAGAATGCGCAACGCGCAACACGTCTAGACCCCGATTTCTTCGGCTACGTCGGGCATGCCCAAAGCGATCAGTTTGTCCTTGGGAATCAACCCTTCTTTGGTCCAACCTCTGGCCTCATAGTAGAGGTCTTTCATATACTCCAGTTCTTCTTCGGTCACCACATAGCCGGCCGAAGGGCCCTCTTTCATCGGCTCATGCATCCAGCGCCAGGGCAAATGATCGTCCTTGCGTGTCCAGCCCTCGCGGATATTGAAGGCTTTTTTGATCGTGCAGGCACGCTCACCGATCAGGTCAATGTCTTCATATTGGAAATTCCAGCCGGTCGTGGCATTGATCAACTGGGCAATGGCCGGCCAGGCGCCGGCGCGATCGGCTTTGCCGGTGAAGCAGCGGCGGATGAATTTGCACAGCGGAAGGGTATCGTAGACGGCCGCGTATTCTTCGGATTCTTTGGCGCGCCAGCCGCGCGTTTCGTCCACGGTAAAGCGATCGGCTTCTCCCTGGATGTCAATGTCATACGCCGCCGAACGGTTGTGACAACCGCCACGCGCTACCACCGACGCGCCCAAGGCAAAGGTCTTGAGTCCACGCGCGTCATAGCCGGGGTTTTCCAGCCCTTTGATCTGCATGGCCCACTTCCATGTCTCCGTCCCCCGTTCGGCATCGACCTGGGCACTGGCTTTACGGGTGCCCAAAGCCAACAGGTCGCCGATCCCTTCTCGGTCGCGGATCATCTCGGCCAGGGTGACGCCGGCCTCGGCATTGCCAAAGTAGGGTTCAAACCCTTCCGGATATTTGCGGCACTTGAAATCTTGTTTCTTGAAAATGCCCTTTTCAAAAGTCTCCATCGTCCAAGAAATGGTCACGCCGGTGCTCATGGCATCCATGCCGCCTTCATCACAGATATCGATCATCTTGATCGCGGCCTGAGCATCGCTGATGCCACAGTTAGGCCCGACGGCAAACAAGCACTCGTATTCGATGCCGGTCATCGCTCCGGCATAAGGCCCATCTTTGGCGCGACGCATTTGTTCGCAGGCGATGGGGCACTGGGCACAGGCAATGGTCTTGACCCGATAATTTTCATACAGATACTCACCGCTGACCAGTTCGGCGTGCTCGAACACCCCCTGCTGATAGTTGCGCGTCGGCAGAAGGCCCAGCCTGTTCAAATTGAGCACGTTCGAAGAAGTGCCCAGAATGCGGTATTTTTGCGTAAAAGGCCCCTGGGCGGTTTCGGTAATGTCAAAAGAGAGTTTGATCAACGTCTTGGGATCGGCCACACGCACACCGTGCGTCCCGCGCACCGAAAGCGCCTTGAGCTTTTTTGACCCCCACACCGCACCATGGCCGGTGCGCCCGGCCTGCCGACCGTCATTGGTCACATTGGCAAAGAGAACCAGCTTTTCGCCGGCCGGCCCGATGGTCGCCGAACGCACCTGGTCGTCACCCAATTCTTCGCGGATGGCTTCTTCGGTTTCAAAAGTGCCCAATCCCAACAGCCGAGAGGCATCGCGAAACTCGACCCGGTCGTCGTCCACAAAGACATACACCCAATCGGGGCTGCTGCCATGCACAACGATCCCATCCCATTGGGCGCGTTTGAGGGCCACCGGAAACCAGCTACCGGATAGACTATCGCCGATAAAGCCGGTCAACGGTGATTTGGAGGCCAGACCGTATTTGCCCCCAACCGGCACCACCGTTCCGGCAAATAACCCGCCGGCAATGCAAATGGGGTTATCAGGCGAAAGAGGATCGCAGCCCGGCTTGATGTTTTCCCAGCACAAACGGGTGGCCATTGCCACCCCGCCGATGTAAATCTTGTACCATTCTTCGTTCTTGAGTTCGACCCAGCTTTTGCGATTCGTCAGATCGATATGCAAAATCTTGCCGCTATAGCCGTACATTGCTCACCCTCCTGCTGACATAGACATCAGAATCACGTTATCGCCGTCGGCAATCGGCTCGTCCAATTGATCGCCGCGCACCATCTTTTTACCTCCGACATTCAAAATGTTGGGCGCTTGCAGTTCTTGCGCGCCCGGTTGAATGACATAGCCGACCAGCCCCGGATATTTTTGGCTCAACAGGCCGATCAAACCGCGAAAGGTTGTGCCGGAGGGCAGTTCCAATTCTTCAACCTTTTTTTGCGTCACCAACCTGGATAACCCCAAATACTCGATGCGAATTCTCATCCGATCTGCTCCAAGCCGTTCCTGACAACAAAAAACTCGCAGCACAGACCACCAGGGGACTGTTTTCGACATTGAAACGCACCCTTTTTTCGGGATATGCCACGAGTAACATAACCATTCCATCCTTTTCCGGCAAAATAGTCATCTGGATGGAGCTATTCGAAATTATACCAAAATCACCCCGATTTGCCAAATTCAACGTCGGCCGTCGGCGGGGTATTTGAAGCCCAACAGGTATCTGAGGAGAGTACTGCAAGCCGGGTTGGGGTAGACACCGGCAAGGTACGGCTATTGTCCGCTTTGAGCCTTCGGCTTGCCCTGTTGTTCAAACAATGCTATACTCGCCGCACATCCTTGTCAGGAGTCAAAACAATGCCCAGACGGATAATATGTTCGAATTTGAACAGATCGCACGAGATCCCCCGGCGTGGAGCCTTCAGGCGGATCCTACTGAGCCTGATTTTGCTGCTCGCAGCCACATTATGCACTGCCTGTACCGATGCGCCAAGCGGGGTAACCGGCCGCATCATCGTCCAAACGCCGATCGACTCGCCGGATTATTCGGCGCTTCAGATTCATGTCGTCGCACTGACTGCTCAGGACGCCGTTTCTTCAACCCAGGTCTTTGTCGAAGGTGAGACGGTTGCCACCCTCGAAGTTGGGCCGAAGGGCAAGTTCGAAGCATACTTGCGCCCCGGTGATTATTTGCTCAAGGCCAAGGCCGGCGAGCAATTGTTCGGCAGCCGTATGGCTCGGGTTAAACGCCATCGGATGACCCGCGTGAACATCGAATTGAAATCCTTACCGTCACAGGAGTCAAAATGAGCAAAATCTACCTGCCACCAGATCGGTATTTCGATCCCGATCCAACCCAACGCAAGATAGCGATCGAGTTGTACGACTCGGTCGCCCATCTGCCCATCGTCAGCCCACACGGGCACGTCGATCCGCGTCTTTTTGCCGATGAAACGGCCACCTTTGGCACTCCCGCCGACCTGTTGATCATCCCCGATCACTATGTTTTTCGTATGCTCTACTCGCAGGGCATCCCCCTGGAAGACCTGGGCGTGCCCCGCGTTGACGGCGGCCCGGTGGAACGCGATCATCGCAAAATCTGGCAGCGTTTCGCCGACCATTTTTACCTTTTTCGCGGCACGCCGAGCGGAATGTGGTTGACCCACGAGCTGCACGATGTGTTCGGCATCGAAGACAAGCTGGACAGCACAACCGCACAGGCGATCTATGATCAAATTGCCGAAAAAATGGCCTCACCCGAATTCCGGCCGCGCAAATTGTTTGAGCGATTCAACATCGAAATCCTATGCACTACCGACGCTGCTACCGACACTCTGGAATACCATCAACAGATCAAGGCTTCCGGCTGGACGGGGCGTATCTTGCCCACGTTTCGCCCCGATGCCGTGGTCAACATTCTCACCGAAGGCTGGCATGAGAACATCAATCGGCTGAGCCAGGTTTCGGGCATCACGGTGACCTCTTACAAGACCTTTATCCGCGCTTTGGAACAACGTCGGCAGTTCTTTATCTCGATGGGCGCCCACGCCACCGATCACGCTGCTCTGACCCCTTATACCGAAGAACTGTCCGAGGTCGAGGCCGAAGCCATTTTTGCCCGTGCGCTCAAAGGACAGGCCACTGTCGAGGATGAAACCCGCTTTACCGCCCATATGCTTATGGAAAGCGCGCGCATGAGCATCGAAGACGGTCTGGTGATGCAGTTCCATTCCGGCTCGTATCGCAACCATAATCATCTTGTTTTTGAGCGCTTTGGCCGCGATAAAGGCTGCGACATCCCCGTGCAAAGCGAATTTACGCAGAATATGCGCCCGCTGCTCAACAAATACGGCAACGACCCCCGCCTGACGCTGATCCTGTTTACCCTCGACGAAGCGACTTATTCGCGCGAGCTGGCTCCACTGGCCGGACATTATCCCGCCCTCAAGATCGGCCCGGCATGGTGGTTTCACGACAGTCTGAACGGGATGATGCGCTATCGCCAGCAAATCTGCGAGACGGCCGGCCTGTATAACACGGCCGGTTTCAACGACGACACCCGCGCCTTTCCCTCTATTCCGGCCCGTCACGACCTGTCTCGTCGTGTCGATGCCAACTGGATCGCCGGGATGGTCGTGCGTGGCGTGATCGACATGCACGACGCCTACGAGATGATCCTTGATTGCGCATACCGCCTGGCCAAAAAAGCATACAAGTTTGACTAACACGGCCGGAGTCGCCCATGTCTGTGACCATTCGCCATCCTCACGCCGAAGAATTTGACGCGCTGATGCGCTTTTTAGAACTCGGCTTTGGCCATTCGAAAGGCTTTTTCGAGCGTACCCTGGGCCACGTTTGCCGCCCCGATCCGGAAGCCCTTTTGTGGAGCTATGTGATCGAAGAAGAAGGACAAATCGTCTCCCATGTCGGCGTTTATCCGATCGAGGTGATCACATTGGGCATACGGCTGCAAATCGGCGGGATCGGTCAGGTGTGCACCCACCCCCAAGCACGCGGCAAGGGCTATATGAGCATGCTGCTGCGCCACAGCATCGACGAAATGCGGGCACTGGGCTATTCCCTTTCGTGGCTGGGCGGTGACCGTCAACGCTACAACAGCCTGGGCTGGGAACAGGCCGCCCCCGGTTACACGCTCACCTGGTCGCGCCGTTCACTGGATCGACACCTAATCAAGCCGGGGACGGTCGAAGAGCAATACCCGCAAGATGCCCTGGCGCATGTACAGCGCTTTCAGTTTGAACAACCCTGCTCGGCCATCCGTCCGTGGCTTGAACGGCAACTGCGTCGCCCCGGCCTGCGCGCATGGACTGCCGACGACGGGTATGCCCTGGCCGAGGCCGGAGAACGCGATTGTCTGCCGATCATAGAGCTGGTTTCCACGTCTGGACACGAAGTGGAAATGATCCGTGCGCTGATCGAACGCGCCGCTGTCGACAGCGCCGAATGGACGCTCTCAGCCTGGGATGCCCGCCTGCCGCGCTTGATGCCCGCCGTGGCCCGCTATCGTTCGGAAGGCTGGTGGATGTACCGTATCATTGATTTGTACAGATTGTTACAAGCTGCGCTGCCGCATCTCGAGCGACGCGCGCAAGCGGTGCGCAACCTGAACATCGGCATTGCCGTTCATGAGCATGATCGCACCGACGCGGTGATCATCACGGTAGAAAACGGAGCCATCGAGATCCAACGTGGCGTTGGTGTGCCAACGGTCGTGCATCTCGACCCGCTGGAGGCCGTGCGTTTGTTCATCGGCGGCCCGCCGATCGGCGTGCCGGTGCCGCCTGCGCTGGCGGCACTGTTGCCGGTGCCGGTGCACGTTTCGCCGTTAGATTATCTCTGATCGCCGGATGCCGACCGCCGTTTTTGCCATCGGCGGTCGGTCTATTTGGAGTCAACAATGGCCGTTGCTTCCCTTCCACAAACCATCGATCTCAGCCTCGACCGGCTCAATCGCACGATCATCCGTCTGGCGCTGCCCTCAGTTGCCGAAAGTCTGCTCTCCACGCTGATCTATTTCGTTGACACAATCATGCTCAGCTGGATGAACGACCCGGTTGCCTTGGCCGCCGTAGGCCTCAGCGGCACGTTGATGTGGGCGGTTGAGGGGCTGTTTCAGGCCGTCTCGATCAGCGCTTCGGCGATGGTGGCGCGCTTTTGGGGTGAGGAAAATTTTGAGCGGGCCCGCGAGGTGGCCGGCCAGTCACTGCTGCTCACCATGCTGGTCTCGTTGCTGCTGATGGCGCTCTTTATCCCCGCCGCGCGTCCCTTTCTGGTGTTGATGAATGCCGAAGCGGCAGTGGTCGAGCAAGGTGTGGCGTACATGCAGATCATCCTCATCGCTTCGCCGGTCAGTTTTTTGCTCACCATCGCCAACAGCATCATGCGCGCTGCCGGGGATACCCAGTGTCCACTGTATACCTCGGCCTTGATGAACGGTGTCAAGGTATTGCTGGCATACCCGTTGATTTTTGGACTGGGCCCGATTCGCGGCCTGGGCCTTACCGGGGCTGCCATTTCGACCAGCCTTTCGCGCGCTTTGGGCGGCGCGCTGGCTATGGTCTTGCTTTGGGTTCCCCGCGCTCGTATCCGTCTGCGTTGGGCACATTTGAAACACTGGGATTGGCAAACGCTGCGACGCATTTTTCGCATTTCACTGCCCAACATCGGCGAGACGATCATCTCACGGCTGGGTTTTATGCTTTTCGCCCGCATCTTGAGCGAATTAGGCACCGTAGCCATCGCCGCCCATCAGATCGCTTTACGTGTCGAATCGCTGGCTTTTATGCCCGGTATGGGAATGTCCGTCGCCGCTGCAGCCCTGGTCGGACAGGCCCTGGGCGCACGCAAACCGCATGTCGCCGAACAGGGCATCAGCCGTACCTTGCTGTTGACCAACATCGCCATGCTTGGGCTGGGGGGCTGCTTTGTGCTTGGGGCTCCGGGCATCGTGCGCGTGTTCGGCATCCGCAACCCTGAAATGGTCATCCTGGCCGTTCAGGTGGTGCGCATTTCGGCGCTGGAGCTGTTTGGACTGGGAACGTTGATGGTGTTGAGCGGCTGCCTGCGCGGCGCAGGTGACACCCGCACGCCGATGGTCGTCACCCTGGTGGGCACGTTGCTTTTTCGCGTGCCGATCACCTACCTTTTCGCGTTGACGCTGCGTGGCGGCCTGCGTGGCTTGTGGCTGGGCACAGCGGTCGATTGGAGCATGCGCGCGCTGGTGATGTGCGCCATGTATCTGCGCGGACAATGGAAAAAGGTGCAAATCTAGAATTATCTGCGGTGTACAAATAAATTCGGGGTAATTACCCTGGTTCTGTTTGGCGGGGCAATCGTCCACGATTGTTTCACGAATGCGCAAAGCGCATCATCATTCGGGCATTCGTGCTGGACTCTGGCGATTTCGGGTGTTGAGGCTTTAGCCGGTTTACATCGGGTGGTTCAAATCCGGCTAAAGCCTCGACGCCACTAACCAGACGTAGATTTGCCAGAGTCCAGTATTCGTGGTCTATTCGTGGATGGTTTCCGCGCCTGGTGATCAACGCAACATGGGGTGGTAAGGTCGTTACAATTCAGGGTACATACACGCGCAGCAATGTCGAGGGCTTTTCGGCATAGATGGCGAACGTGCCCAGGGCAGCCGGCAGCAGACCAAAACGTACCGCCGGCAACGCGACCGATTCACCCGCCCAACGCACCTCAGCCTGTCCATCGACACAGCCCCAAATCTCAAAGGTTTCTCCGGTGCACGCTCCTTGCCATTGGGCCTCGGCCGCCAGACGCACTTCTTCGACCACAAAATAGGGGCAGCGGGCCATCTCGGCCCGGCGCACACCGTCATGGTCGGCAAGGAGAAGCGGTATGCTGGCCGAAGGCCGGATCAGTGACCAATCAATCACTGCCAGCGCCTTGTCGATGTGCAGCGGACGCGGTCGGCCATCATCACCCAGGCGACCCCAGTCATAAACCCGGTAGGTGGTGTCCGAGTTTTGTTGAATTTCGGCCACCACCACCCCTTCCAGCAAAGCGTGAACGGCGCCGGCCGGCACAAAAATCGCATCACCGGCGTGGATCGGCAAATAGTGCAACAGGTCGGCCAGGGTGCCAGCTTGGAGCGCCGCGCGAAATTCTTGTGGCGTGGTCGCCCGCGACAAGCCATAGATCAACTGTGCGTCCGGCCGGGCGTAGAGAACGTACCACATCTCGGTTTTACCCAGCTCGCCCCCTTCGTGGATCAAAGCGTATTCGTCCGGCGGGTGCACCTGCACCGACAAAGCCCGGTTGGCGTCGAGCAATTTGACCAACAGGGGAAATTTGCCCCGTTCGATGGCCCAGCGCGCGCGTGTGCCGACCAACGCTTCGCCCAGGCGATCTTGCACCTGCGGCAGCGTCAGCCCTTGGAACGCTCCCGCATCGACCTGCGTCGGCGACGAAGGATGGCCGGAAATGTCCCAGCTTTCGGCTATGATGCCCGGCGGCAGTTGACGCCCAAAGCGGGTTTCAAGCGTGCGCCCACCCCAAATATAATCGCGGAAAACCGGTGTAAAGGTCAGTGGATAAACATACACATCGTTCATTTTTGGCTCCTGCAACGGGTTAAAACCCTAAAGGTCTTCAAGACCTTTAGGGTTTCTTATTGTACCGCAGAGCAGCCGATCTGTCTAACCGGATTGTTTTGATTTGACATCTTGTTTGCTCATGCCCATAAACTATGATAGAATGATTTTGGTAGTTTTTCATCATTGTATTCTTTTCGGCAAAGCGGCATCGGGATGCTTCTACGATGTTTTGCGTCGACGCCGTAGCCGACGCATCCCAATGCGTCGACGCCGTAGCCGACGCATCCCAATGCGTCGGCCGTAGCCGACGCATCCCAATGCGTCGGCCGTAGATGTTTTGCGTCGATGCCGTAGCCGACGCATCCCAATGCGTCGGCACAGCGGCATCGGGATGAGCGGCATCGGGATGCCGCTTCTACGATGTTTTGCGTCGACGCCGTAGATGTTTTGCATCGACGCCGTAGCCGACGCATCCCAATGCGTCGATGCCGTAGCCGACGCATCCCAATGCGTCGACGCCGTAGCCGACGCATCCCAATGCGTCGACGCCGTAGCCGACGCATCCCAATGCGTCGGCACAGGGGGGGCAATGGAAGAAAACGTTCAAACCGAGCTTGATGCGCTGATCCGAACCGTTTTTGATTTGCGTGTGCCTACCGAACGAGATGCGAGTTATCAGGTTGTGCGCCCCGCCGGGATAGGCATTTCAGAGTTGGGTTGGTTGGAACGCCTGGCCGAAGCGGTCGTTCAAGAAGTTCAGCTAGGTTTCGACTTGCGGCTCAAAACAGAGGGCGAAAACCCCAAAGAGATCGAAGCCTGGAAGATGCAAGTGCGGGCAGATGGCTTGCTTGAGCGGCGCAAAAACTATCGTTTACGTATCAGAGTGATGGTTGATGATTTATTTGAAAAGATCGTCCCGCTGACCAATGTCACGGCGACGGTGCGTGCGTGGAAAATTCAGTTGGCCGACGCCTGCGCCGAAGCAATTTTGGATCGCTTTCATCTCCGTCCGGCGTCCAGCGGCCCGTGGGCAATCTATCGTCAAACGCTGCACGAAATCGGACAAAAGCTGAATCAGGCGTTGGCCCACCAGGAGTTGTTTTTGATGACCGGACGTCCCGGCGAAATCGAAGCCATGCGCGCCATGATCCAGGAGGCCAACCAGGCCGTTCAGGCTCTGGCCGAACAGGTGCTCAATCAAAAGAACGGATTCTAAAGCCGAATCGGCTAAAGCCTCGATGCCCGAAAACAAGTCCGGATCGGGCACAAACAAACAAGGCAAGTCACGTCGACTTGCCTTGTTTGCCGGTTAAAGTGATGGGTGTTGCTTACAGCCTATCCGAAAAACCGTTACGTTTTTCGGATAGGTCCTACAGCCCGGCCTGTGCCTTGAGGGTCTCGACCATGTCCAGCCGTTCCCAGGGCAGGTCAAGGTCGTCACGACCAAAGTGGCCATAAGCGGCCGTCTGGCGGTAGATCGGGCGCATCAAATCAAGATATTCGATGATCTTGCCGGGGCGCAGGTCAAAATTTTTTCTGATCAGCGCCTCGATTTGTGCGTCGGGGATTTTGCCTGTGCCAAAGGTTTCCACAGCAATGCTCATCGGGTGGGCGACGCCGATGGCATAGCTGACCTGAATTTCCAACCGGTCGGCAATCCCGGCGGCGACCAGATTTTTGGCCACATAGCGCATCATATAGGCTGCCGAACGGTCAACCTTGGTGGGGTCCTTGCCGGAAAATGCACCACCGCCGTGACGGGCCACGCCTCCATAGGTATCGACGATGATCTTGCGGCCGGTCAGACCGGCATCGCCTTGCGGCCCGCCGACCACGAAACGTCCGGTGGGGTTGATGTAATAGTGCGTCCGCTCGTCAAGCATTTCGGCCGGCACCACTGCCTTGATCACGTGTTCAAGCACGTCGGCCTTGAGCTGTTCATAGGGGATGTCGGGGCTGTGCTGAGTAGAGACGACGATGGCATCTACCCGGACCGGCTTGCCGTAGTGATATTCAACTGTGACCTGGCTCTTGCCGTCGGGGCGCAGGTAGGGCAAAATGCCGTTTTTGCGCACATAAGCCAGACGGCGGCACAGCTTGTGTGCTAGCGAGATCGAGAGCGGCATGTATTCCGGCGTTTCGTTGCAGGCAAAACCGATCATCATGCCCTGATCGCCGGCGCCGAGCACTTCGATCTCATCCTCCGCTTTCATTTCCCCCACTTTGGCTTCCAGAGCCTTGTTCACGCCGAGGGCGATATCGGCACTTTGTCCTTTGATGGAGACAATAACGCCGCAGGTTTCGCCGTCAAAGCCGAACTTGGCACGGTTGTAGCCGATGTCGAGCACGGTTTGCCGGACAATGTCGGCAATCTCGACATAGGTGCTGGTGGTGATCTCGCCGCCGACCAGCACCAGGCCGGTGGTCACAAAGCAGTCGCAGGCCACACGCGCATCGGGGTCGTCGGCCAGGATTGCATCGAGGACGGCATCCGAAATCTGGTCGCATATTTTATCGGGATGTCCCTCGGTGACCGACTCGGAGGTAAAAAAGTATTGTGGTGAGGTCATAAAAGAAATGGTCATGTTTTTAATGCTCCTTGTTTTATATTTGTAAAGTTTTTCATATTTATACTTCGTTTGTCATATCCGGTGTATACCGGCAGGCTCAAGGTGTTTGGAAGAGCGATTCAACAATCAGGCCCATCAGCGGCATGAAAAAGGCCAACACGAACCAAAACAGTATCCCCAGGATGATCAGCACACCCCCACTCAGGCCGATGCCGGCCAGGATGCGCGTGCGGCCGGGATTGACCGCCTTGTTGGCCTCGACCAGGGCAACCAGGCCGAAGAGCAGACCCAGCAACGGCATCGAGGCATTCAGACAGGGTACACATGAGAGAAAAATTGTTCCGCCCAGGCATGCTGCGGCCAGGCCAAGCAAATCGACATGGTTGCCCGTGTACAGGCTCGATTGCTGCGGCCTGGATGCTGCTGCAAGTGTAGGGACAATGCCCTCGGCAAATTGTTCCGGCGGCAGCACGACACGTCCTGCCTTTTGCCAGGAGCGTGCACAGCGCTCGCACAGCCGCTCGCCACTTTCGGCGTACCACAGACATTGGCCGCAGAGCGGCACATGGCAAACCTCACATTGCTCAACGGCCGGGTACTGGGGATGATAAATGCACTGCGCCATTGTCCCTCTTTGTAAAAACAAGATGGGATATGAAAATTCACATTACAATTTTGACGGACAAGTCCTGTTGCATCGAACAAGCTGTGTGTTACGTTCCTGCTTCCCAGCTAGACAAATAGGCCTCTTGTTCCTCGGTCAACACGTCGATCTCGACACCCATAGCCTTGAGTTTGAGGTTGGCAATCTGACGGTCGAGTTCGGCGGGCACCGGGTAGACGCGATATTCCAGCTCGTGACCGTGCTTGACCAGGTATTCGGCAGCGAGAGCCTGGTTGGCAAAGGACATATCCATCACGCTGGCCGGGTGGCCCTCGGCCGAAGCGAGGTTGATCAGTCGACCTTCACCCAACAAATAAACGCGTCGGCCGTCGGCCAATGTGTATTCCACAGTTTGCCAGCGGATCTCGCGCCGATTGACGGCCATTGCTTCCAATGCCGGGATGTTGATTTCGACATTAAAGTGGCCCGAATTGGCGATGATGCAGCCATCTTTGATCACCTCCAGGTCATCGCGGTCGACGACGTTCTTGTTGCCGGTGGAGGTGACGATGAAATCGGCAATTTGCGCGGCCTGCCGCATCGGCATGACCCGATACCCGTCCATGACCGCTTCCAGCGCACGAAATGGATCGACTTCGGTGATGATCACGTTGGCCCCCATCCCGGCGGCGCGCATGGCAATGCCTTTGGAACACCAGCCATAGCCGCCGACGACAAAGGTGCTGCCGGCGAGCAAGCGGTTGGTGGCACGCAGGATGCCGTCGATGGTCGATTGACCGGTGCCGTAACGGTTGTCGAAAAAGTGCTTGGTGATCGCATCGTTGACGGCAATGACCGGGAATTTGATCACCCCGTCGGCTGCCATAGCCCGCAGGCGGATCACGCCGGTGGTGGTTTCCTCGGTCGAACCGTACATGCCGGGGATCAGGTCGGCGCGGGTTTTGAGCAAACCGGTGACCAGATCGGCGCCGTCGTCCATCGTGACCTGGGGGTTATGGGCCAGGGCAGCCTTGAGGTGGGCGTAATAGGTATCGTGATCTTCCCCCTTGATGGCAAAGGTAGGAATGCCGTAATCGACCACCAAGGAAGCCGCCACATCGTCCTGGGTAGAAAGCGGGTTGGATGCACAAAGCACCACCTGGGCGCCACCGGCCTGCAAGGTACGGGCCAGGTTGGCCGTTTCGGTGGTGACATGCAGGCAGGCCGAAAGGCGCACCCCTTGCAGCGGTTTTTCTCGTTCAAATCGCTCACGCACCAGACGCAGCACGGGCATATCGCGCTCGGCCCACTCGATGCGCAGTTTGCCTTGGGGAGCGAGGGAAAGGTCTTTAACGTCATGTTTGATAGTCATTGAAAGATATACTCCTTGTATAAAATATCAAAAAAAATTACGTAATTATCCAGATCGATTGAAATCGGCCTTTTAGGATGCTCTGCGCTTGGAGCCTATCCGAAAAACGTAGCCAACCGAAAAACGTAGCCAACCGAAAAACGTAGCCAACCGAAAAACGTAGCCGACCGAAAGACGTAGCCGACCGAAAGACGTAGCCGACGCATCCCTATGCGTCGGTATAAGCTCTTACATCGATGTAGCCGCAGGCCAAAGGGTTTAAGGACGAGGCGCGCCTCGCCCTTACCGTCACTGCCTGACGATTACCCTGTGTCTTGGGTGAATCCGCTTTGATTCCGGCTCGTCCGGAGCAGGTCTTGGGCAAGAAAAATCCGCCCAAGCCTCTGCCCGGCTGAAAAACCATTGTTGCTAGTCGGACAGCTGAAAGCTCTGTCCGATTTGCTCCAGCGTCGACATATACTCCTCGGCCAGTTCGCCGGGCGCGATGAGCGAAATGGTGTATTGAATGGTTCCTACCGGGATCAGGTATTGAATGACCTGCCCCTTGACCGGTTGGCCCCGCGCATTATTGATCGACATGCTGTATTTGAATTCTTCGGCCTCGATGCCCGATAGGGTGACGCGATGATGGGTGATCGGCACCTGGGGATCGGCGACGGCTTGAAGCTGCCGGAGGACAAGCGGGACATAGGTATCCAACGGCAATTTAAAGCCCACATCTATTTTGATGACGTTCATTGAAATGGGGATGTCATAAAGCAACGTTTCCGGTTTGAGGTTCAGCGCATATAACTTGACTCCCGAAGCGGCCAGGTTCCGCAAGTTTTCATTCGAAAACAACCGTTTGAGTTCAGGATTTTGCTCGCCGACCGCTTTTAGGGCATCGCCAAGGGCGTTTGGATTCAAATCGATCGGCAACCATTCCGGCGGCAGGGCGATGGAAAACTCTTCATTGACCACCTCATACAGCGTCCAGCCGTTGGCCAGCGTCGACGTGATGATCTCGTTGGCCTGCACCGGCACAGAGGTTGCCGCGGATTTTGTCGGCGTCGATGTGGGCACAGGAGTAAAGGTAGGCGTAGAGGTGGAGGTCGCCGTAGGGGTTGCGGTAGGCGTATGGGTGGGTGTGGACGTACACGTAGGGGTGTTGGTCGGCGTCGATGTCGCAGTGGCCGTCGGTTGAGCCGTTTGCGTGGCCGCCAACGCCGCTGCGACGGTGGCTTGGACATCGGGCGTCTGGCGAGCCAACATACAGCCTCCAAGAAGCAAAACCAACAAGGCAACAGAACACAAAATTTTGTAATTATTATTAAATTTACTTAAAAATGTCCTGTTCATAATTTACTGCTCCTTTGCCGACCTCCAAAGTATCGGCATCTGCTAGAACCCATGCTTTTCAAATAACGTTCTGGAGTCGCGCCTTTAGGCGGAAGAGGCAAAAAGTCCGGCTAAGAGCCTATCCGAAAAACCGTACAAGCGGCATCCTATGCCGCTTATACCTTATACCGACGCATAGGGATGCGTCAGCTATGTCTTTCGGATAGGCCCTAAAGCCTCTACTCCGGCTTGGCTTGCCATTTGAAAAGCCTTGCGGTTAGAACCAATCCGGCAGTTCCATCGCAAAGTTTTCCCGGTATCGCCAAGCAAATTCTTGCCTGGTGTACGGCCTGGGCTGCGGGCCGGGATGTTCCAGCACATACACCGCAGCCAGGGCAGCGATCCGCCCGGTGACCGGCCAGGGCAGGTTGTATGCCAACCCCTTGATCAGCCCGGCGCGAAACGCATCGCCGACACCGGTCGGTTCGAGCACAGCCTTGGGTTGGGCAATGGGAATGTGGATGGTTTCTGTGCCGGTGATGATTTCACTGCCCTTTTCACCGCAGGTGACCACAATCGTCGGTACACGACGCAACAATTCGTCTTGATTCAGACCGGTCTTTTTTCGCAAAATGCCGTACTCGTAATCGTTCATGATCAGGAGATATGCGCCGGTCAACCCATCGATCAATTCGTCTCCGCCGACACGGGCCACTTGCTGGCTGGGATCGTAAATGTACGGAATGCCCAACTCGCGGCACTCGCGGGCATAGCGGGCCATTGCCAGGGGATCGTTGGGCGAAATGATGGTCAGGTCGGGGCGAGGTGTCACCTGGTAAAATGACAGGTCACGCGCGCGGGCCATAGCGCCGGTGTAAAAGCTGGCAATTTGGTTTTGGGCCAGGTCGGTGCTGACAAAAAACGATGCAGTAAAGCAATCATCGCAAATCTTCATTAACGAGGTGTCAACACCTTGTTCGTTCAGCCATTGCACATACTCACCGGCATCTTTGCCGGCCGTGGCCATCAGGCGGGGGTGCTCGCCGAGCAGGGCCAGCGAATAGGCGATGTTGGGCGCACAGCCGCCGTACACGCGCTGCATATCGTCGACCAAAAAGCTGAGGCTGATCCGATCCAGTTTGTCGGGCAAAATGTGATCGGTAAAATAGCCCGGAAAGTGCATGATGTAATCAAAAGCAAAAGAGCCGGTGATCACAATGTTCATCGCCAGGTTCCTCCCCTTGATCTGCGGTTAACGACTGCCGGACGGCGGTCGCCAGACAAAACGGTCGTACAAAATCACTTTGAGTGCAGCCCAACCATCTCTGAACGCGCGCAGCTTTTTGCCTTGTGCCACCGTGCGCGGATGATAGCGAATCGGCACTTCGCCATAGGAATAGCCGCCCAATGCCAGCTTGGTGCAGATTTCAAAGTCCAGATCAAAGCCGGTGCGCTGTAAGGGAAGGGCCTTGAATACCGACGCGCGGATCAATTTGCACGCTGTGGCGGTGTCGGTGTAATGGCTGCCAAAAAGCGCGTTGATCAGAAAATTGATTCCCAACACGCCAAGATAGTTTTTCAAGTAAACGTATACTGCCCGGCCACCCAATGTGCGGGAGCCGAACACGGCATCCAGGTTTTCGGCCAATGCTTTTTCAAGCAATAGCGGCACCTGCTCCGGCTCGTATTCTTCATCGGCATCCTGAATAACGATGTAATCACCGCCGGCATGGGCGACGCCGGTGCGGATCGAAGTTCCCTTGCCCAGGTTTTGGGGCTGCAAGATGACCTTGACCTGGTCCGAGCGGATGCTGCTCAAGATGTCGCGCGTGCCGTCGGTGGAACAATTGTCGATCAGGATGACCTCTTTGTTGATCGGCAGCTGCAACACCCGGTCGAGCATCTTGAGCACGGTGTCTTTTTCGTTGTATACGGCCATGATAAAAGTGAGTTTGACGTGGTCTGGGATCAAAGAAAAAAAGCCTTTCCAATCACCAATGGGAAATCACACCCGGTTGTTGAAAAATGCTTCAAACTGTTCGAGCATAAAAGTCAATCGCGCCTCGTCCAGCCCCGGATAGACGCCGACAAAAAAGGTGGCGCGCATAACCAGATCGGTGTTGGTCAATTCGCCAACGGTGCGATGGGGGATGTCGACAAAGCCCGGCTGGCGCAAAATGTTGCCGGCGAACAAAAAGCGCGTCTCGATGCCCCGCTTTTCCAGCCAGCCGATCAGATCGCCCCGGGAGAACGGTGCCTCAGGACGCACGGTCAACGGCAGGGCAAACCAACTGACATCGGCACGGGCATCCCAGGTGGGCAAAATGAGATATTCTTCAAACTTTTTCAAACCATCGTAAAGTGTCTTGAAATTACGTTTGCGCGCCTGCTCGAACGCCGGCAATTTTTCCAGTTGTACCAGGCCGAGTGCGGCTTGCAGATCGGTGGGACGCAAGTTGTAGCCGATGTTGCTGTACAGGTATTTGTGATCATAAACGCCGGGCACGCCGGGGATCTGGTAGCTGAAACGTTTGCCACATGCGCCGTTGCTGTTGCCGGTGCGGTGATCGCACCAGCAATCGCGGCCCCAATCGCGGATCGAACGGCAGGTTTTGGCCAGTGCTTCGTTGTCGGTGAGCACGGCGCCGCCTTCGGCGGTGGTGATGTGGTGGGCCGGATAAAAGCTGAGCGTGCTCATCGTTCCCCACGTGCCCAGCAGTTTGCCGTTGTAACGCGAGCCCATCGCTTCGCAAGTGTCTTCGATCAGGTAGAGATCGTGTCGCCGGGCGATCTCGATCAGACGATCCAGCGGGGCCATGTTGCCCAGAATGTGCGGCACGAAAATCATCCGCGTGCGCGTCGAGATGGCGGCCTCGACCGCTGCGAGGTCGATTTGATAGCTGCCTAACACGCAATCGACAAATACCGGCGTCAGGTTGTATTGTACCAGCGGTGCGACGGTGGTCGGAAAGGTGGCTGCCGGGGTGATCACCTCATCACCGGGGTGGAGTGGGTTTTCGTTTTGGCGAGAACAAAGTGTGGCGATGACGGCCAGGTTGGCCGATGAGCCGGAATTGACCATAATGGCGTTGGAAACGCCGAAATATTCGGCCAGCCGCTTCTCAAAGGCCAGCCCGGCCCGGCCAAAGGTCAGCCAAAAGTCGAGGGCGGTGTTGACCAGGGCGATCAGTTCTTGCTCGTCAAACACACGCCCGGCATAATGGATGCGCGTCTGGCCGGGAATGAAAGGTTGTTTGGCATGCGTGACCTGGTAGAATTCGGCTACCAGACGTTGAATTTCTTGACGTAGTTGATCTGCTTGATTCATAATTGATGTGCCGATCGGTTTGGCTTGTCTATCGGCTTACCTTTTTTCGGTGACCTCGTGTACGGTTTTCAAGAGGCCTTCGGCCAGCGGCGTGGTCGGTTGCCAGCCCAACACCCGGCGCGCGCGCGTCGGGTCGCCGACCAGCGTCCAGATTTCTTCGCGGCGATAAGGCAGTGCGCCGCGGCGGATTTCAACCGGATTGCCCATTGCCTCCATAATTTGCATAATTTGCCGGGCCACAGCATCCAGCGTTGTGCCGATGCCGCTGCACAAATTAAAAGTGCCGCCGATGGCTGCCGGCGTTTCGGCCGCGCGGATCAATCCTTCGACCACATCGCTCACATACACCCAATCGCGTTGCTGTTCGCCAGGGGTCATCTCAAAAGGGCGTCCCTCGCAGGCAGCGCGAATGCAAGCCTGGACAAAGGTGTTGGCCGCCTGACGCGGCCCATAGACGCTAAAGGGCCGTACGCTGACAATCGGCCATTTTTCGACCTTGACAAAACGGTTGCAAAAATGCCATGCCGCTGCTTTGGCGATGGCATAAGGCAGTTCGGGGCGCGGGGCTAAATCTTCGCTCAACGGGGCAGGTTGATTGCCGTATTCATGGCATGTGCCGGTGTTGACAAAAACGCGGTATTCACCCCCAAGGGCGCGCAACAGGTTTAGCGTTCCTTCGACATTGACCCGCATCACCCATGCCGGATCGGCGTGTACGTCGCTTACCCCAACAGCAGCCAGATGAAAAACAACCTGTGGGCGAACGGCCTTGACCACCTTGTGCACGCGTTCGACATCGAGCAAATCGGCGTCATGGCGGACGATTTGCCCGTTCAGCGGAGCCAGGTAGATCGCCGGATCGGTGGGCAGCAGCAGGCAATGCACTTGTGCGCCGCGTTGCAGCAGCGCCTCGACCAGGTGTGAGCCGATAAAGCCGCTGCCGCCTGTGACCAGCACCCGCTCATTCATCTCGCCCAGGCCACCCCTTTTTCGCACGCCGCGAGAACATAACGAGCGAGCTGGGTTGCGCAGACATCGTACATATCGACGTTGTTTGAAGCCAATTGACGTTCAAACCAGGCGCGATACCAGCGCATCGTTTCGGTCACCGCTTCTTCCCAGTCGTAAATCGCCTGCCAACCGAGGCCGTGGGCCGCCTGGTCGCAATTCAGGCGCAGTATGGCCGTTTCGACCTCGCCTTGTGCCGCGTCGGTGACAAAAGAACCTTCTCCCCACACGGCGATGGCTTTTTCAACCACCTGCCGGGTGGTCACGGCGCGTTCACAGGTTGGGCCGAAATTCCACGCCTGCGCCCATGTGTGTCCATCGGGCCGCAGCAGGTTGACGGCCAGCCACAGGTAGCCGCTCAACGATTCAAACACGATCTGCCAGGGGCGCACGTGGGTTGGGTTGCGTAGCCGCATTGTTTCATGGCGCGTCAACGCGCGCACCAGGTCGGGCAACAGGCGGTCGGCAGCCCAGTCTCCCCCGCCGATCACGTTTCCGGCCCGCGCCGAAGCAACACGAGGATGTTTTGGAGTATTAAAGAACGATTGACGATACGATTCGATCGCCAACTCGGCCATCGCCTTGGAGGCACTGTAGGGGTCGCGTCCGCCCAATTCGTCGATCTCGCGGTAGCCCCATACCCACTCGCGATTTCGATAGACCTTGTCGGTGGTGACGCAGACCACGGCCCCCCGCATATCGGTTCGGCGTACCGCTTCGAGCAGATTGACCGTGCCGCATACGTTGATGGCAAAAGTTTCCTGCGGCTGCGCGTATGACCACAACACCAATGGCTGAGCAGCAAGGTGGAAAATAACCCGTGGTCGATATTGGGCGATCACCCGTTCCAGATGGGCCAGATCGCGCACATCGCCACGTATATCGACGATGCGTGCTGATAAACGGCACAATTCAAAGAGGCTGGGCGTTGTCGGCGGCTGCAGGCTGTAGCCGATCACCTGTGCACCCAACTCGCGCAACCATATACTCAACCACGAGCCTTTGAAGCCGGTATGTCCGGTGATGAGCACCGTTTGCCCGTGAAAGGCATTTTCAAATGCACCGTTTGGCATCGCCTGACCAACCAGCTACCAAATTTTCCACGGCGCCCGGCCCGCGTCCCACAATTCGTTCAACTCTTGGGCGTCCTTGAAGGTGTTCATCGAACGCCAGAATCCGCGATGGCGGTAAAGCATCGCCTCTCCCCGATGGGCCATACAGGTCAGAAACTCGGTTTCCAGGTCCATTCCTTCTTGCAAGGCTTCCAGCGCGGCCCGTTCGATGACCATAAACCCGGCGTTGATCCAATGATCGACTTGAGGATATTGATGGTAATCTGTAATCAAACCATCCTCGTTAACTTCAACCACTCCATACTGATAAGCCGGCTGATAACCGGTGATGGTGATCGCTTTGCCGTGGGTCAGGTGAAAGCGCACCAAATCGGCCACGTTTACATCGGCCACGTCGTCGCCGTAAAGCAAAAAAAAACGCTCGGAGGTGATGTAGGGCGCCACCCGGCGGACACGCTCGCCTTTGCTGGTCTCCAGGCCGGTATCGACCAGGGTAACCCGCCAGTCTCCTTCGTGGTTTTCGCCCCAAAAACAAACCCGCTCGGTGTCACCCAGGTAAAAAGACACGTCGCGGTTCATCCGTTCATAATCCAAAAAGTAGCGGCGGATCAAATCGCCACGGTAGCCCAGCGGCAGGATGAAATCTTTGTAGCCGTAGGTGGCCAGAATCTTCATCACATGCCACAAGATGGGCCGCCCGCCGATCTCGACCAGTTCTTTTTTGACCGCCTGGTCGCCCCCACTGATCCGCGTGCCCTTGCCACCACAAAAGATGACCGCCTGCATAGCCGTGTTCATTCGCCCATCAACCGCTTCAGACTGAGATCAAAAGGTGGATAGGCAATCCCCTTTTCGGTGATGATGCCGGTCAGGTAACGGTGGGGGGTGACATCAAAGGCCAGGTTGAGCACCGGCACCCCTTCTGGGGCGATGCGTTGACCGTCGATCACGGTCACTTCTTCGGGATCGCGTTCTTCGATGGGAATCAGGTCGCCGTGTGCCAGGCTCATATCGATGGTCGAGGTGGGGGAGACGCAAAAGCATGGAATGCCGTTTTCGTGGGCGAGCACGGCCAGCTTGTACGAGCCGATCTTGTTGGCCACGTCGCCGTTTGCTGCGACGCGGTCTGCGCCATAAAGCACCACGTCGACCCGGCCGGTGCGCATCAATTGCCCGGCGGCGTTGTCGGCGATCAGGGTGCATGGGATGTGGTCGCGCATCAATTCCCACGCGGTGAGCCGTGCGCCTTGCAGGCGGGGTCGGGTTTCATCAACCCACACGTGGACTCGCTTTCCATGTTCAACCGCCGCACGGACAACGCCGAGTACGGTGCCATAATCCACCGTCGCCAGCGCGCCGGCGTTGCAATGGGTGAGGATGTTGTCGCCATCGCGGATGATTGCTTGGCCGAATTCACCCATCGTCCGGTTGACCTGCACATCTTCGTCGGCGATCCGCTGTGCTTCTGCCACCAAAGCCGCGCGCACGGCAACGGCATCATCGGGCGCCCCATACTGTGCCGCACGCAACATGCGCTCCAGCGCCCAAAACAGGTTGACCGCCGTCGGCCGGGTGGCGCGCAGCACATCGGCTGCCCGATTCAAATCTTGAAGCAGGGTTGATTTGTCTCGAGCATCGCTGTTTTGCGCCGCCAGCGCCAGACCAAAGGCCGCCGTCGCGCCGATTGCCGGCGCGCCACGCACATACATCTCTTTGATCGCCCTCGCTACCCCTTCGACCGTGTCCAGGGCAACCACTTTGAATTCGGCAGGGAGCAGCCGCTGATCGACCAGTTTGATCCGTCCGTTGTCCCATTCTACCGTGCGCATACTTGCCCTCAACTCAGACCCTAAAGGTCTCGAAGACCTTTAGGGTCTCTCTTGAACAAAAAAATCCTCTCACGTGGAGAGGTTGGTAAAATCCCTCATCTCCCAGCTTGTGGCCTCCACAAACTGCCGGACTTGGCACCTGGACTGCCCGCTTAACGCTGTCAATCGAGCAATCTGGTTGCCGGGGGGTCATTGGGCCGGTCCCTCGCCCCCTCTGGATAAGGTTTCCAGACATGCTCAGCAGACCACAAAGAATCACCTGGAGGGAGCGCCTTCAGACAGAACGCTCCGGCTAAAGCCTCGACTCCGACTCGATGGGACTGCTGAGACTATTGATTTTTATGGGCACTTATAGTAGCACAATCAAAAGCTTTTGTCAAAATATCTGTCCATTGGCCTGTACGCGCGTCCGTGACCGGCTACCCGGCTGTGTTCTGGCTGTCGCGGCACTGATATTCGCCTTCGGCGGCGTAGAGCGGGCAGCCGCCCCCACAAAGTTCCTTGTCGGGACAGGTGCGGCATTGTTCAGGCAGCCATGCACGGCTACGGATATGGTTGGCCAGGGCGCTGTCCCAAATGCTTGGCCACGGATCGCGCAGGATGTTGCCCATCGACTGAAAATAGCTCTGGCATGGAAGCACGTCGCCGTTCGGCTCGACGCACATATTGTAGCGCGCTGCCGAACAGCCCTTGACGCCCAGGTCGTGCTCCAGCGGGTTGAATTCGCAGTAGCGGGTGGGGGTATACCAGATCAGACGCAGGTCATGCGCTTTGGCGCGCCCCTGCACCCGGGCCATGATCGGTTCCAGGTCATGTTCGGGGATGCCGATGCCCACATCACGTCCTTTGCCGGCAAAGATCAGCCCGTTGCAGGCCACCGTGCGCACGCCCAGCCCGGCAATGAAATCAATCGTTTCTTCGATGGTCGGCGCGTTGAGGTCGGTGAGGGTGGTGTTGGTCATCAAATAGACATCGGCGGCAACGCTGTTTTTGATCCCTTCTACCGTTTCGGCCCACGCCCCTTGAGCGCAGACCATTTCGTCATGAACTGCCGGATTGTGCGATTCGAGGGTGATCTGGATGTGATCCAGCCCGGCCTGGAGCAATCCGTCCAGATAGGCACGGTTGGCCAGGCGACGGCCGTTGGTCAACAGGCCGGTGACCAGCCCCACGTCTTCGGCATACTCGATCAACTCACGCAGGCCGGGGTAGAGCGTTGCTTCGCCGCCGGTGAAACAGATATGTGGAATGCCCACTTCCCAGCAGCGGTCGATGACTCGTTTCCACTCTTCCACGCCCATGGTCGGAAAATCGCGCGGGCGACCGACATAGCAGTGTCCACAATTGTTGTCACAGGCATAGGTGAGGGCAAAATCCATGCGGTAGGGGGCCGAAGCGGGCGTTTGAAAGGGATCGATGCGCTGCACGTCGAGGTAGGTGATCGGACAAATTTCGTCGGTACTGCCGAGCAGGAAAATTTTGTCCTTGAGGTCGTCATAGTCCTTGCGCGCCTGTTCACGTTTCACACGATAACGCCGGGCAATCTGCCGCGCAGCTTGCTCGGAAGGCACTTCTTCGATGATCAGTTTGGCCATTTCGGCGGCGGTCTGGTTGAGGTGCAACACTTTGGCGGCATTGATCACCAACACGCCCGTGCCATCTTGATCGATGCGCAGATGCATCCGAAAGCGGTTGGGGGCATTGGGCGGAGTTCGATATTGAAACATTCCCTTGCCGAGCGGGCGCTCTGGGGTAAAAAAGCGCTTGATCTGATCAAATATAGACATAAGAAGGCTCCTTTACGATACATACCGCACATCTGTGTTGCGCACCGCAAAATATCTCACAGCAGGTAACGGGTTTTATCTTCCGCCTCCCGCACACGCGCAGGCGCAACCGGCACATGCGCAGGCGCAGGCACACCCCCCGCTCGACCGGACGCCGCCGCTTGAAGAAACCGGTGGGGGGTTGGTGACCTGGGTTACGCCGCCGGTAAAGCTTTCCAAGCGTCCGACAATGCCACCGGCCGTGCGTTCGATGCTGCTGACAATGGTGCCGGCAAAGGCGGCGCCGGGTAGCGTGGGCAAGGTGACCGATCGCCCTCCACCACTGCTGCTGCGCCCCGTCGAAACGGTGCCGCCGTCGATGCGCGAACCGGCAACGTGAGTGCGCCAGGGACGGTAATAGGCCCACCATGACGGCATGTAAACCGTATCGGTGGTAAAGGTCTTTTGTGTGCGTTCCTGAAACTTGTCGTCCATCATCATCCATTCCAGCGCCTGATCAAAGTGCTGAGATTTGAGTTCCGGCGTTGCGTCGGCCTGCACTTGCTGCCAGGCCCGTTCGACGATGTTTTTGTAATACTCGATCGTCTCTTTGCGGCTGAACCCTTTGAGTTTGGCATTGACCTCTTTGACCAGTTCAACCATCATTCTTTGCAATTGTTTCTCGTCGAGTGTGCCATCCGGCTTGATGCTGGCCAAAAATTCCAGCTCGTAATCGCGCCAGTTGGCCTGGGGCAAGGGATCGACCTTTTCCAGTTTGAGTGGCTTTTCTTCCAGCACTACCACCCCGCGTTTTTTGAGGACGCTGAACAAGATCATGGTCAAGACCTTGTTCAACGGCGTTTCGAGCAGGATCGCCGCTTCGACGGCCGTCAGCCCCCGTTTGATCCCCACACCCTCCACCGACAGAGAGGGAGGCAAGTATTTCATCTTGCGTCTGTTGCTCTGCACCGAGTTGATGGTGGGCATCAACACAAAAAAGAACAAAAAGAACAAACCAAAACAACCGTAAGTGGCAAAAAACTCGCCTATCTTGCCGAGCACAGCGTAGAATTGCCCGCCCAGCAGAGGGGCTTTGTATACCTGGGTCACATATTTGCGCGGAAATGAAATGCCGTGCAGGTAGCGGGTGTAGCCATTCGTCTCCGGATAAACATAGGTGAACACAAATCGTCCATCTTGCACCGTTGCGCTATGATATTTTTCTTTATGATAGCGTGTTTCTTCGCCGGTCAATCCGGCCGGAAAATGGAAATTGATCTCTAAAAAAGTTTTTCCCTGCACATTCGCTTTGTCATAATAGTGGGGTGCAAATTCAAGGCTGGCATACGCTTTGTCTTTGCTATCGGCATAGACCATTTCTCGGACGCGAATCTTGAAAAAGAGCGTGCCTTGCTTGCCCGGTTGAATGGTGTACCCCTTCAAATGGATTTCAACGCCGATGGCCACTTCTTCGGATTTAAAAATGTCGGTAAGAGGATACCGGCGTCCCTCACCCAGACCCGGGCTAAACCAGGCCTGGGCTGTCTTCAGGTCATAGGTCGAGTTGGGCAAGCCGATGTCAACGATGTCAATTGGATGGGCACCTTGGGCGCAGGTAAAGGTGAGGATGTACTCGATGTCGGCCGAGCCATCGCTATTGACGTATACATGTGAAATGTTACGGTCAAGGCTGAATCGATATGCCTGTGCCCACACTGTCGGGGCGCTCCCCACCAGGGTCAGACAGCCGATCAACAGGCCCACCACGGCCAAACGAAACAATTTACGGTTCATTTTACACCCTCCACCGCTGCATTTGCTTACCATTTCGGCTCTTCGACCATCTGATAGGTGGCCCCGCAATACGGACAGGAAACGATCACCGCGCCGGCCTGCACCGTGATTGCACTTTGGTTGAGCGTGGCGTTGCATTGGCGACACTTGAGCGAAGCCAGGTCGATGTCGCCGGTCAACGCAACCTCTTGTTTGATGGTGATTTTCTGCTCCGGTTTGGGCTGCAAGCGCCGCCAGGCCAAGAATGCGCCGACTGCGGCTGCCGTCCAGATGAGCAGGCCGATGACGATCATCGCAATGCCGATGGTCAGTCGTGCACCGGGGTTGGCAGCCATCTCATCGTGTGCAGCAAGCACATAGAGCACACCGAACGCGCCTAAAATGCCGCCAACGCACAGAAAAACCAGGCCGATGAGTGCAACGGCCACGGTCGCTGCCGTTTTAGAACCGTTCATTTTGCCTCCTTTGATATCTACTGATTCTCCGTAATTGCCTGCCACCCCATGTTGCGTTGATCGTCGGGTGCGGAAACCTGCCACGAATAGGCCACGAATATCGGACTCGGGCGAATCTTGTCTGATAGTGGAGTGGAGGCTTTAGCCGGATTTTAACTACGATGTAGACCGGCTGAAGCCTCAACGCTCTAAATCGCCCGAGTCCAGCACGAATACTCGAATGATGATGCGATTCGTGCATTCGTGAAGCATTCGTGGACGGTTTGCCCCACCATACAAAACCAGGGTAGGTAATGACCGATTTTAATGATGATCAGCACTCCGACTCGCTGACAATTTGATTATACCACAATTTTGCACCACGAATAATTGCTATGCCCAATCGGCGCCAAAGCCAGAATGCGCAGAACGACCAGGATGCACCCAGGCAAAATCGGTTGGGCAATTCGGCGTTTTGTGCTATACTGCAATAAACCAGCTTTGCGACGGGAATGGGCAATTGTACCTGACCGGACTTGCGTTTTCGGGCATTGAGCCTTCAGCCGGTCTACCGCTGGTGGTTAAAATCCGGCTAAAGCCTCGATTCCACCACCAGACGTAGGCTCGCCAGAGTTCAGCACCAATTTGCAGGTTGGCTCAACCCATTATGGACAGCGGAGGTCGCTTTTGCTCCTTTTACAGAACGCTATGCCCGGTTTTGGTTCCCTGTAGTTTCCCGGTGTGCTACGCTCACGCCCGACCCTGGCAAGGAGACCGTCACCTCTAATGTTATTTTAATGCGTCTGTGCTATAATAACTTTGTCTGAAGCCAGATCACCAGCTCGTAGCACCAGGGGAAAGAAACCTTGTAGAGTCTGGGTCGGACAATGAACGTTTACCCACTCGGAAAGTTATGGATATAGCAGGATAGGAGCAGGATATCTATGATGCGATTTGATCGTTTTACCGAGCGCGCCCAGGATGCAGCAATGCGCGCATACGAGATTTTGCAAAGGTATAGCCATAACCAGGTTGACGTGGAGCATTTGTTACTGGCCCTGTTGGAGCAACCGGAAGGAGTAGTGTCGCAAATTGTCGATATGCTGGGCGCCGACGCCGAAGTGCTCAAGCGTCGGCTGGATGACGTTTTGCGTGCCAGCCCCAAAGTGTCGATCTATGGGGGCGGCACCGGGCAATTGTTTATCACTCCGCGCGTCAAGCGCGTGTTGGACAGCGCACAAAAAGAAGCCGGCTTTCTCAAAGACGAATACATTTCAACCGAACACATTTTCCTGGCCATCGCCAGCGAGCGGGGCACGCCGACCGATCGCATTTTGCGTGATGCCGGCATCACCAAACAGCGCATCCAGGAAGCGATCCAGGAAATTCGCGGCGGACAGCGAGTCACCAGCCCACAGGCCGAATCGCAATACCGCACGCTGGAAAAATACAGCCGCGATCTGACCCAACTGGCCCGTGAGGGCAAGCTCGACCCGGTGATCGGGCGCGATGCCGAAATTTTGCGCGTCATTCACGTGCTTTGCCGCCGCACCAAAAACAACCCGGTGTTGATCGGCGAAGCCGGCGTCGGCAAGACAGCCATCGTCGAAGGCCTGGCCCAGAAATTGGTCGCCGAAGATGTGCCTGAACTGCTGATCGGCAAACGGGTTGTCCAGCTCGACCTGGGCGCTATGGTCGCCGGTTCGCGTTTTCGGGGCGATTTTGAAGAGCGGCTGAAGACCTCACTGGCCGAAATCCAGCACGCGCAAGGCGAAATCATCCTCTTTATCGACGAAATTCACAACGTGGTCGGCGCCGGATCGGCCAGCGGTGCGCTCGATGCCAGCAATATGCTCAAGCCGGCCCTGGCACGCGGTGAACTTCAGTGTATCGGCGCGACCACCCTGGACGAGTATCGCAAATACATCGAAAAAGACGCTGCCCTGGAACGCCGTTTTGCACCGGTGTACGTCGATGAGCCGAGCGTCGAAGAAGCTATCGAAATGCTTCGTGGATTGCGCGATAGATACGAAGCGCATCATAAAGTTCGTTTCACCGACGAAGCGCTGGTTGCGGCGGTGCAACTTTCACACCGCTATGTGACCGAACGCCGTTTGCCCGACAAGGCGATCGACCTGATCGACGAGGCCGCAGCCAAGGTGCGCATTGACATCTATCAGATGCCGGATGCGCTCAAAGAAATGAAAAAGCAAATTCGCCACCTGGCTGCCGAAGAACAGGCCGCCGGTGATGCGCGCGATTACGAACGCGCTGCCGAAGTCAAGAGTCAGCGGCTCAAATTGGAGAGCGAGTTTGAACAACAACGCGAGGCCTGGCAGGCCGAAAAGAACGTTGACGAGTGTGTGGATGAAGCCGATATTGCCCAAATTGTCGAAACGTGGACCGGCATTCCGGTTTCCAATATGCTGGAAACCGAAGCCAGCCGATTGCTGCACATGGAAGAGCGCCTGCACGAGCGCATTGTCGGGCAGGATGAGGCGATCAATGCCGTAGCGAACGCCATCCGTCGCTCGCGTGCCGGGTTGCAAGACCCGCGTCGGCCGATCGGCAGCTTTATCTTTCTCGGCTCGTCTGGCGTAGGCAAAACCGAAATGGCCAAAGCGCTGGCCGAATTTCTCTTTGGCGATGCCGAAGCGCTGCTCACCGTCGATATGAGCGACTTCCAGGAGCGACACACCATTTCACGGCTGACCGGCGCGCCGCCGGGGTATGTGGGCTATGAAGAAGGGGGCACCCTGACCGAGGCCGTGCGTCGTCGGCCCTACCAG
>Ga0209101_1000384_pt1 | contig 36733 bp, 38 predicted proteins | sample ConPoolayeCmetaG_FD_185481 | JGI IMG/M metagenome (GOLD analysis project Ga0209101, IMG submission 185481) | Hot spring microbial mat communities from California, USA to study Microbial Dark Matter (Phase II) - Cone Pool mat layer C metaG... ...
TAAACTTTGGAAAACTACCTTTTTCTTTGGCAATTTCAGCCGATGTTTCATAAGCCACATCACGAATTGTCTTATAAACTTTGTCAATAAATTTTAAAGATTCTTTTGAACCATATCTTAAATGAAGCTTAATTAACGCATCACCCAAACCCATTGTTCCAAGACCTATCCGACGCTCTCCCTCAAATTGAGTTTTTTTAATTCCTTCAAAAACATAAGGATCCATATCAACCACATTGTCTTGAAAACGAACACCTAAAGCAACAATCTTTTTTAAAGTTTTAAAATCAAAGTTTGCTCTTTTATCAATCCCATCTCCTTTTACCAAGGCTGAAAGGTTAATTGAACCTAAATTACAAACTCCCCAAGGAGGAAGCCCTTCCTCACCACAAGGATTAACACAGTTTATTCTATTCCAATACCAATTGTTATATAACTTATTATAACGCTCCATAAATACAACACCTGGTTCAGCTGATCGCCACGCAGCCTGAGCAATAAGATCCCAAATTTTTCTTGCTTTTACAGTTTTATAAACCTTAACTTTTTTTCCCATTTTTTGCCACTCAAATAAATCACCGTTCCATTTTTCATCATAATCTGGATCATTTAAATCAGGAAAAACCAACTGCCAATCAGCGTCTTTTTCCACTGCCTCCATAAACTTGTCAGAAACATTAACCGAAAGGTTAGCTCCATTAATCCTTGATAGGTCTTGTTTTACCGTAATAAACTCCTCAACGTCTGGGTGCCAATCCCAAAGCATAAGCATTAAAGCACCTCTGCGAGTTCCGCCTTGCTGAATAATATCTTTGGTGGCAACGGAAAAAAGCTCTGCCCAATTACAAGGCCCTGAAGAAAAACCATTAACTTTTTTTACTCTTGCCCCTCTTGGTCTAAGGGAGGAAAGATTTATACCAACACCACCACCACGAGCCATAATCTCAACCATTTGTTTTAAAGTTTCTAAAATTCCATCTCTTGAGTCTTTTGGTGAGGGAATAACAAAGCAGTTATAAAAAGTAACGGCAAAACCCGTACCAGCCCCAGCTAAAATTCGACCACCTGGGACATATTTAAAATCCTTCATTGCCCAAAAAAACTCTTTTTCCCATTTTTTTTGATCCTCTTTTTTTTCTACAGATGAAACAGCTTTGGCTATTCGATGCCACATCTCTTCTGGTTTTTTTTCGATAGGATTTCCTTGTTTATCTTTTAAAGCATAACGATCTAAAAAAACTTTTTGAGAGACACCAGATAGGATCATATGATAAAAATTTTAATTAATTTATAATAATTTTTTTAACTCGCTTTCAAAATCTTCAATATCAACAAAACGTTTAAAAACCGCCGCAAAACGAATATAAGCAACTTTATCGATTTTTTTTAAGTTTTTAGCAACTAAGCCGCCGATCAAGCGACTTTCAATTTCGTTGTTTTCTTTTTGTTTTAGCTCTGATTCAATATGGGAAATAACTTTTTCTATTTGCTCGGCTGAAACATTAGTTTTTTCACAGGCTTTAATTACCCCGTCTCTTAATTTTTCTCGACTAAATCTTTCTCGTCGACCATCACGCTTAATCACTAAAATTGGCAGCTCTTCCATCCGTTCATACGTCGTAAACCGTTTATCACAAGAAAGACAGCGTCGTCTTCTTCTTATGGTGGTGCTGTCTTCAGACAGACGCGTCTCGATTACCTCAGTTTCTTTGTGTTGACAAAATGGGCAATGCATATCTATTTAGTGCCAAATTAAAATTTAAAACACTATTGGTGTAATTTCAAGAGATAAAAATATAATCAAAATATATCATTGCCTCAAAAATAAAAAATTTTTAAAAAAATCTTCATTTTCCCAAAATTTTTTGAACATAAAAGGACTTTATACTTGTTATAATCATTATTGAAATCATGTTTTTAAAGGACTTGTTGTTTCCAAAAATCTGTGTTGGTTGTTCGTATTTAGGTTCTTATATCTGTCCAAAATGTCAAAAACAATTGGTTTATATAGAAGAAGATGTTTGTTTTTTTTGCAAAAAACCTTCCCCTTTTGGTTTAACTCATTTTTCTTGTCAAAAAAAATACTATCCAGATAGTGTAATGTCTATTTTTTATTATAATAATCTTATAAAAAAAATTATTAAAGCTGTTAAATATCAGTTTGCTACAGAGGTTTTAAAAGAACTATTTCAAATTATTAATCCAAGAAAAATCAAAAAGCTTTCTTTTTTTTCTAATTTTAAAAACGTTGTTTTCCAACCTATTCCTCTTCATCTTAATAAAGAAAAACAACGAGGTTTTAATCAAACAAAAATTTTAGTTAGTTTTTTTCAAAAATTTTTAACTTTTCCTCAGGTTGATTATTTAACAAGAATTAAGGAGACCAAGCCCCAAGCCGAAATAAAAGAAAGAAAAAAACGGTACCTTAATATCCGCGACGCTTTTTCAGTCAATTCCAATGTTAAAATAGAGAAAGAAAAAACAGTTATTTTAGTTGATGATGTGGTGACTAGTGGCATGACTGTTTTAGAAGCAACCAAGACGTTAAAAAAATTAGGTTTTAAAAAAGTTTTTGTTTTGGTTTTAGCGAAAGCTTAGTTTGGTTTTTTAATGGCTCTACATCATTAATTGTGGCAAAATATAGTTGCAATTAAAACCGATAGTATTACTTTATAAATAAAGACTTTCTTGTTTTTAAAACAAAATTATACTCGCTTAATCAACTATATAAATTGGGAACACCGGAAACCTTTGGTGCTAACTTTATTTTAGTAAAAGAAAATATTCAAGTAATAAGAGATTTGGATAAGATATATTTTAAATCACCTTCTGTAAAGACGCGCCATGCCGTGTCTCTACCATCTATTAGGTCAACGCTAAGTCTATACTTCTTCTTGCTTTTTGGTAAAATATTTTTCAAAGTAAGTTATTTTTTTCTTTCTTTCTCAACAATTTTTTATCAATTTTATTATCACTCTTCTTCATCTTCCCTATTTTTTCTTTTTTTCCGTTTTTTCTTTTCTTTACGCCAATGTTTTTCGTGGTTAGGGTCGTTAGCTATGCTTCTTTCTCTATGACCTCCTTTATCAAACGATGGTTCGCCATTAGGTTCTCCATATTCATGCCAATGATCTATATCACTTCCTCCATATTCTTCAGCACCTTTTTTTATTTTTTTAGTACTTCTTAAAAACGAAAGAAGACCACCTAGAGCAATAGGAATAACAAACCCCATATCTCGTATATTTTGAACATCAATTATTCTTTCTATCATAAAAACTTTATTATTTTAATAATTTTATAATTAAATATTTTTTAAACCTCTTTTATTTTTTAACTTTTAAAAAAAATAACCTTATATTATTATACCAAATAAATTTCTAAATTACAACTGATAATTATGCATCATTAAAAATCTAAACAAACAATATTTTAAATTATGATTTATTTTAAAAAAGCTTAATTATTGTTTTTTAACACCTTAAGTTAAGAAATTAGTTGGTTTATTTTTTAAAAAAGATTGAATATTTTTAATCGTTGTTTCTAAAATTCGAAATAATGCTTCTTTAGTGTTAAAAGCGTTATGAGGAGTAATAATTACGTTTGGTTGATTGATTAAAATATGGTTTAAAATCAAGGTTTTTAGATCGGTATTTTTTTGATAATTTTCAGTTAAGATTTCAACCTCCTCTATAAGCTCCTTTTCTCCCTCCAAAACATCCAAGGCCACCCCCGTCAAAATTCCTTCTTTTAATCCATAAAATAAGGCTTCGGTCTCAATTAAACCACCCCTGGCGGTATTGATTAAAAAAGCGCCTTTTTTAATTTTGGTAATGTTGTTTTTGTTTATAATATGTTTAGTTTCTTCAATTAAAGGCAAATGCAAAGAAACAATGTCAGATAAAGAAAGAACATCATCTAAGTTTTTATAAGAAAAATTAAGGGTTTTTGCTAAAACATCATCTTTAGATCTTGTATAAACTAAAACATTCATTCCAAAACCATGAGCAATTTTTACCACTTCCCTACCAATTTTTCCCAACCCTAAAACTCCTAAGGTCTTACCAAAAAGATCAACTCCTCTTATTTTTTCATGATGAAAGTCAAAGTTTTTCGCTTGATTAATTGATTGATAGATTTTTCGAGTTAAGGTTAAAATTAAAGCAAAGGTGTGTTCGGCAACTGTTCGGGAGCCATATTCTGGGACATTACAAACGGTAATGTTTTTTTGGCGACAAAAATTAATATCAATATGATCAAAGCCCGTAGAGCGTGTGGCAATTAATTTTAAATTAGGAAGTTTTTTAAGAACTGTTTTTGAAAAATTAGAGTAGATAAAACAAGAGGCAATTTCGGTATCTAAAAAATCATTAACATTATCTTCCTTTAGTGATTTTTCTACCAAAAAGGCGTCCGGAAAATTTTTTCTTAATTCTTCTTTTTCCCATGGGGCCACCTCAAAAAAAACTATTTTTGGCATCGGCATATAAAAATATTATAATAAATTTTATGATGAAAAACGACTAATTTTTGACCAAGATTAAAAAAAGAAGATCTTAAAAATAATTTTTGCTACTTTAATCTAACTACTACTAATAAATGATAAAATTAATCTATGAAAAAATTTTTTATTTTGATTTCGGTTTTTATTTTAGTTTTTTTCTTTACTGGAAAAGTTAATAGTCAAAGTTTGGATGATCAAATTAATCAAATTAAAAATGAAATTAGTAATCTTAATCAACAACTAAACAATAAAAAAACCAATTTTCAAAAAACCAAAGAACAAGTTTCTTCAATTAGACAAAGAATAAAAATAATTGGTGATGAAATTATTAAAAAAGAAACAGAGGTGAAAAAAGGTGAAGAGACCCTAATCTATCAAAAAAATCTTTTAAATGAAAGAGCTCGTTCTTACTATAAAAATCTTTCAAAAAGCTCTTTTTCTTTAATTAATCTTTTTTTAGCTAACAATCTTTCTTTTTCTTTAGAAAACTTTTTCTATCAAAAATCAGTCGTCGACGAAGACAAAAACACAATCATTAAAACTGTTTTATATATTAAAAATCTTGAGGAAAAAAAGAAAAGATTAGAGGCAGAAAAACAACAGATGTTGATTTTAAATAGAGACCTAGATATTATCTCCCAAAAATTAGGTCAAGAAATAAACCAACTCCAAACAAAAATCGCCCAACTAACAGCTAAACAACAAGAGTTGATTGCGAAAAAGTTTGCTGAAAATCCTATTCCAAGAAGCGCTGAAACATCGCTTGGTGGGTGTTTGCCTGATTATGATTTTATAAATAATAAAGTAATAAATGATCCGGGATTTTCACCAAAATTTGGTTTTTTTAGTTTGGGTTCAGCTAATAAAGTTGGTTTAAATCAGTTTGGAGCATATGGAAGAGCAAAAAATGGACAAGGTTTTAAACAAATCTTAGAAACTTATTATAATAATATTCGTTATGAGTGTCGCAGTTTTCCTAATAATAAAATAAAAGTTCAAGGTTATGGTGAAATAAACATAAAAGATTATTTAAAAGGTTTGGGGGAGATGCCTTTAAGTTGGGGTTCATCTGGCGGATATGAAGCTTTTAAAGCTCAGGTTGTCGCAGCGTCTTCTTATGCTTATTCCTACACTAATAATGGAGAAAGAGAAATTTGCACAAGCGAAAGTTGTCAGGTTTATTTAGGAAAAAACAAAGGTGGGAGTTGGGATAGGGCGGTTGATGAGGTCAATCAAGAATGTGGTGATGGGGTACTAGTAATGGTTTCAAACGATACTAATCAGGTGATAACTGCTTGGTACTCCTCTACTCATGGTGGGGTGATTCTTCGTTCTGGAGAAGTTGGTTGGAGCGATAAACCATGGACAAAACATGCTTTTGATAGCGATGAACCAATAAATAGTCTGCAAGATTTATTATTTAAATCATACGATTCGCCTTTTAAAATAGACGCGTCAACTATCAAAAGTTCCCCTTGGTTTTACTGTAATTGGGGAAGTAGGCCAGAATATAATGGAAGCGCTTGGTTAACACATAATGAAGTTTTGGAGATTGTAAATGCCTATATTCTTTTTAAACTTGATTCTTCTACCTTTTCTCATCTTTCTCAAGTTGATAAAAATATTCCAGATACTTGGGATGATAATAAAGTAAGACAAGAAATAAAAAATAGGGATGGAAGTTATTTTTCAAGAATTGATTTTATGCAAACAGTCTGGGATGGTACAGGAATTAGTCGAATAATTACTATAAGAGGAGACATTGGAGAAAAACAGTTTAACGCTCAAGAATTTAAAGATATTTTTAATTTAAGAGCAAGAGGTAATTTAATCATTATTCCTTCATGTTTAATAAGTCAAAGCAATCAAATTGGATCTTGTAAAAACTATGCTCTTTATGATGTGGTAATTAAATAATTTCTTATTTGACTTTTTTTAAAAAAAATTAGAAAATAAAATTATATGGAAAAGACTGAAAATCCTCAGGTACTTTTTTTATGGAAATCACCTCTTCGTCCTTATAAAAAAAGGTCAAAATCAATCTTGCGTTTTTACCTTGCTCTTGCTCTCCTTATTTCATTAATCATCTTCTTTTTTGGTGATAAAATTCTTCTTCTTCCTGTCTGGTCAGTTCTTTTTCTTTTTTACACCTTAACCATCACCCCTCCACCAGAAGTAGAAAACAAAATCACCACTTTTGGTATCGAAACCGCCGGAACAACCGCCCGATGGGAAAATCTTTCTCATTTTTATTTTGGAGAGCGTTTTGGTTTTGATACTTTAACCATTGTTGGTCAACCGCCATTTTTTTATCATTTTTATTTAACTATTCCAAATAAAGAAATTAAACAAAAAGTTTTTCTTTTGTTAACACAACATCTTATTTTTCAAGAAAAACCAATAAAAACGTTAACCGACAAGATTGCTGATTTTTTCTTAAAGCTTTTACCAGAAGAACACGAAGAAAAACTCAGCGCTCCAAAAGATGCTCTAATCGCTTCACAAAAAACCCAGACGGCATGATTTTTGTACCAAAAACCTTGGCCCATTTTATCACTCCTTCATCAGTTGAAACTAAATAGCCATCAACTTCATTAGATAAAACAATTAAATCTAAATCAGCAATGCTATCTAAAAAACCAAATCGGGTTGCTTTTCGAAAATGATCGCGAAATTTTTTAATTATATCACCTACTTCTATTTGAAATTCTTTTTCTGAAAGTTTTTTATTAATAGTTAAAAATTTTTTTGCTGTTTTCTTTATCTCTTCTTCAGCTATATTTAAGCCTCGAAAATGACGAAAACGAATATCTTCAACTAAAAGATAAAAGGGTCGACTAGCAAATTTTATCTCGTCGGTTTTTGGATTTTTAATATTTAAAAGACTAATTAATTCTCTTAAAAACGGCTGTTGTTTATCTTTAAAAAAACTTAAAAATTCATCAATAATTAATGGGGGGGCAAAAAAATCAGCTTTGTTTTCCTTTTTGAGTTTTTTGATAATTTTTGTTAGGTTAATAACCACCGCCTCAGTATTTTGACCTAGGTTTATCCCAGAAGACATGTTAAAGAAAATGTTAGTATCTAAAACAAAGCTTTCCATAATTCTTTACTCTTGAACTCTTATCGGCATTATAACGTGAAGAAAGTTGTTTTTTTTAGGATCTTTAAAAACTACTGGGGCATCTGGTCTAAAAATCTCAAAAAAAACCTCCTTCTGTTTAAAATGATTTAAGAAATCTAATAAAAATTTTTGATTAAAAGCAAGTCTCGTCTCTTCTCCTTTTATTTCTGCTTCTAAAAAAGCTTGGTTTTTGTTTTTCTCATCTTCTACTTTTGGTCGAAGATAAACACCGTCTCTTTTAATGTCAAAAATCACAATATTGGAGAAGTCTCGAGTAAAAACATTAATTAATTTTAAATTCCTTAAAAAACTTTCTCTATCAACAAAAACTTTTGTTTTTCCTTCTTGGGTAGGAATTACTTTTTCATATGGTGGGTAATCACCCTCAATTATTCGACCATAGAGATCGTTATCCTCTATCTTAAAATAAATCATTTTTTCTTTTTCTGAATAAGAAAAACTAACGTCTTCTTCTTTTTCAGCAAAAAATAAAACTTCATTTAAAAATCCGCTATCAACAATTATATTGGGAAAATTAATTTCTTTTTTTGTCTTTAAAAGAGAAAGACGAAAACCATCGGTACCAACCAAAAACAAATCTTCTTCGTTGGTTGAGAAATTAATCCCGGTTAAAACCGGGCGAGCATCATCGTTAGAACAAGCAAATAAAACCAAAGGGAGATTTTGTTTAAAAAATGAGGTTTTTATTATTTGTTTTTTTTCATCAATTTTTGGTGGTAAAGGAAAATCTTCTTTTGGATACAAAGGAAACTCTCCGCAATTTTTTTCATAACTAAAAACCACCTTTGTTTTTTCAATAGAAAAATTGATTTTATCAGCAGAGGAATAAGATAGAAAATCAATAATCTTTTTTGGTTCTAAAACTAAATCAAAATCTTCTCCCTCATTTATCCTTATAAATGAATGGTAGTAATAATTTAAATTAGTGGCGTAAAAGTGAAGAAATTGCCCCTCCTTTTTTAAAAAAACACCCGATAATAAAATATTGGTAGAAAAACGTGTTGAGGTAAATCGAGAAGCAAGAACCAGTTTTTTTAAAAAAACATCCTTTTTGATTAACATTTTTTTAGATAAATATATTTAATTAGTAATAATAATACTTGTGTATAAGTGTATAAAAAATAAGACGAAAATTCAAGATAAGATAAAAACAAAAAAACAAATGTTGATAACGAGTGAATTTTATGTTGACGAAAAAATGTTTTTTATTATAGTATCAATCTCTTCTTTAACTAAATTATTTTTTAAAATGGTTTGCCTTATTTTTTCTACACCATGGATAACCGTTGTGTGGTCCTTTCTTCTTAAAAAATGAGCGATTTCTTCCTGTTTTATCTTTAAATGTTCTCTTAAGATATACATAATTACTTGTCTTGGAAAAACAAAATTAGAAATACGAGTAGAGCTTTTAATCTGTGAGGGTTTAACTTTGTAATAAGAGCAAACAGTTTTTAAAACATCCTCTGATGTGATTTTCCTTTGTTTAATTTTTTGTTGATTAGAAAAATATGCCTCAACTATTGTTAAATCAATTCTTTCCCCCTTTTCTTTAACAAAAAAATTGGCGTAAATAGTTAACAAGGTTCCCTCTAGGGCACGACAGTCAGTTATTTGATCAGCAATGACTTTGGCTGCCTCAATATCTAAAAGAATCCCTTTTTCTTTAGCTTTGATAAGAAGAATGGCTGTTCGTAGTTCAAAGTCAGGTGGCTGAATATCAACCGTTAAACCACCAAGAAAACGAGAACGCAAGCGATCTTCTAATTTTTTGATTTCATTTGGTGGTCTGTCAGAAGTGAGAATTATTTGACCGCCGGAAGAAACAATACTATTGAAGGTATGAAAAAAATCCTCTTGTACTCTTTCTTTTCCAGCAATAAACTGAATGTCGTCAACCACCAAAACATCAAGATAGCGGTATTTTTTTCTAAATTTCGGAGTTGTTTTTTCTTGAATTGATTCGATTAGTTCATTGATAAAAAGATCGCCCGGACAAAAAAAAACCTTTTTTTTAGGATTGTTTTCTAAAATTTTTCTTGCCACCGCTTGGGCTAAGTGGGTTTTTCCAACCCCAACACCCCCATATAAAAAAAGAGGATTATAACTTTTACCAGGATTTTTTACTACTGCTTGAGCAGCTGCGTAAGCTACTTGATTAGTTGAAGAAACGGCGAAATTATTAAAGCTGTATTTTACTGAAAGACCAGATTTAGTTAAAAGATCATCAATTTTTGGTTGATAGTTAAAAAGAGGGGGAGTTTTTTTGTTTTTTTTCTCTTTAACAACAAACTCAATCTTTATTTTTTTCTTAAGAATTAAAAAAAAATGACCCTCAACCTCATTGGTTTTTTTTTCTAAAAAAAATTTTACACCAGGATTATCACATTCAACCACGGCCTTTGTTTCTGTTAACCCAACGAGTTTTGTTTGTTTAAGAATGGAATAAATAATTGGTGGTTTTTCTTGATTGGTTTGTTGTTTAAAAAAAGAATTAATTAAACTATTCCATATATCATTTAACATATGTTTATAAAATGTGGATAACTTATCCACAAATAATAAACATTTTTTTTAGAGTTTTCAAGAGTATTTTTAAGGCTTTAGGCAAGATTTTTAAAGCTCTTCGATTTTTTCTTTTTTTTCTTTTAAGTTGTTAATTGATTGAAGAAAGCGTTCTGTTGAGGAGAGTCTTTTATGGCCAACAATTTTAGCCACATATTCAATTGAAACCCCTCTTTGAAGCTGATAAGCAATAAAAGTGTTTCTAAAATCATTAACCGTGGCGTTTTCAATACCGACTTGCTGAAAACAACGATCAATAATCTGGCGAATGTTTCTAATAAGAAGTGGTTTATGATTTCTTGTAATAAAAAGATAAGGACTCTCTGATTTTGGTCTAATCTTTAAATATTCATTAATTGCTTTTTTCAAAGAATTAGTTAGCGGCACTTGTCGTGCGGGTGTTTTTCCATAACTTTTTATATCAATACAATCTTTGTTAATATCCTCTATTTTTAAATTAGCCAACTCACCAATTTTCATCCCGGTTTGAAGCAGAATTTCAACTAAGGCATAGGTGCGTGGGTCTTTTTTTGAAACATCGCGAATTGCCCGATATTCTAGTTCAGAAAAAATTCTTGGTTGTGGTTGAGAATATTTGGGATGAGATACATCGAGAGCGGGATTGACGTTAATTACACCCTCATTTTTTAAAAAGCGAAAAAAGGTTCGAATAGAGTTTAGTTTTCTTGAAGCCGATTTTTTTGTATAATTTTCTATAAGTAGTTTTTTAATAAAATTATCAATGTCGTCCTTTTTTATTTCTCTTACGTTAATAATCTCCTTTGTAATTAAAAACCCATTAAATTGTTCTAAATCTTTTTTGTAAGCAACTTGAGTAAAGCGTGATTTATTTTGATTATTTAAATAATCAATAAATTTTTTAATCCAAAAAGATACACTATAGTTTTCCATAGCGTTAACCTATAATATACCAAAAAAAGATAAAAAAAACAAGTTGTTTTTTTAATTTTCTTTTGATAAAATTTTAAATCGAAAAAAAGGAGATTTTAAAATGATGAATGATGTTCAAACAAAAACAAAAAAAGATTTAATGGCTTCTCTTTTATCAAAAAATTTACCCAAAAGAATAAAAAAAAATGAAGAGGTAGAAGCAAGAATTATTTCTCTATCAAAAAAAAGAATTTTGTTTGATATTGGTGGTAAGGCGGCGGCGGTTTTAGGCGATAAAGAGCTTGATGAAATATCTCTTTATCTCCCCTACTTAAAAGAAGGAAATAAAATTAAAGTAAAAATTATTACTGAGGAATCAAAAAATGGTTTTCCCGTTGTCTCTCTTCGTAATTTTTTTAATAAAGGAAAATGGGAGATTTTAAAAGAAAAAAAAGAAAAAGAGGAGTTAATTGAAGTGGTTTGTGGCGAATATGGCAAGGGTGGGGTTTTTGTTGATTTTATGGGAATTAGAGGGGTTATTCCAACAATTCAATTAGCTGAACCATATATTAAAGAACCAGAAAAATTAGAAGGGCAGCCAATTAAAGTAAAAATTTTAGAAGTTGATAAATCAAAAAATCGTTTGGTTGTTTCTCAAAAGGCCGCTATTTCTGGAATTTCACAAAAAAAACTCAAAGAAAAATTTGACCAAATAAAAGAAGGTGAAAAATATAAAGCAAAAGTTATAAATATTTCTAATTTTGGGATTTTTTGTGAGATCGATGGAATTGAGGGGTTGGTTCATATTTCAGAAATCTCTTGGGAGAAAGTTACCAACCCCACCGCTTTTGTTAAAGTTAATGAAATAATTGATGTTATTGTCGTCGAGAAGAATGAAAAAGATTTAAAACTAAACCTTTCTCTTAAGCGCCTAAAACCTGATCCTTGGGAACAGATTGAAAAAAAATATCCAAAAGATAAGTTGATTGAGGGTGAGGTAATAAGAAAAGAAAAATATGGTTATTTCATTCGTTTAGAGCCCGGGGTTGAAGGATTAATTCATGCAAGTAAGCTTAAAGGTGATGAAAAAATAGAAATAGGTAAAAAAATTTCAGTTTATATCGAAAGAGTTAATAAAAAAACTAGGCGCTTAAGTTTAGTTGTTTCAACTACAGAAAAACCAATTTTTTACCGATAAAATAATTTAATATTAAACACAGTTTTCTTGATTTTGACAACAACAATTTTGAGAAGTAGATTTTTCAAAATTCTTTTCTATCACTCCCCAATCTATATTCTCAAAGAAAGCATCGATATATGATACGCGGTTAACCCCATAATCAATAAAATAGGCATGTTCATAGGTGTCCAAAGCTAAGATAGGTTTAGCATACCAAACGGGAAAGGTATTTTGAGCATCACCTAAATAGTTAAAAAGTCGCTCCTCTTTTTCATTCCAAGCTGTCCAGACCCAACCACGAGCTGCTATCCCAGTTGCCTTCAAATCTTTTTTATAATTATCAAATGAACTAAAGTCTTTTTCGATTTGTTTTAATAAACTCCCGGCGGGTTTTCCACCACTACCACCTAAATGGGAAAAATAAATTTCATGATTGATTACCCCTCCCCAAGCAAAAGAAAGTTCTGTTTTAAGCTCGCGGATTAATGAGTAAATCTGATTAGCTTTTGAAAAATCGTCATCGGTTAAAGCGACTAATTTTTCTTGAATTTCATTGTATTTATTAACATAACCTTGGTAAAGTTTCAAATGCTCTTCAACGGTTTTTTTTGATATCCCTTTCATTTTAAAAATTTTTGAAGAAAATGTTTTTGGAGAAATTTTGTTGACCTTCATAGATTAACTATTATAAAATTAGTAATAGTTTAATTAAAACAAAATTAAAATATTTTGTCAAGAATAAAATGATTAGTACGTTTATTATCAGTTTTCGCGAGTATTTAGAGGTTTTTTTGATTATTGGTGTTTTTTTGGGAATTTCTAAAAAACTAGGGATAAAAAGAGAAAAAGAAATTCTTTTAGCTAGTTTTTTAGGGATTCTTATTTCAATAATTTTACCAATTTTGGTTTTTATCTTTTCCGAAAAATCAGCCAAAATTCTTACCGAAAAAAACGCTGATCTTTTAGAATCATATCTAATGATTTTTTCTGGATTTTTTATTGCTTATGTGGTTTTTTCTCTTCATCGGTTTTTTGTTTTAAAACGATCAAAAGCAATTATTAAAAGCCATCAAAAACTTCAGGAAAATATTTTTGATCTATCTATTTTTCTAACAATCATTTTTTTTGTTATAAGAGAAGGGTTTGAAATTGCTTTATTTACGGCCACTACTTCACTTTTTTTTAAATTTATTGAAAATCTTTTAGGTTTGGTTTTTGGTTTTTTTGTGGCCTCTATTTTTGGTGTTTTTACCTATCTTGGTTTTTTGCGCTTTTCAATCAATAAGATTTATAAATTTACCGAGTTTTTGATTATTTTTTTGGGAGCCTCGTTAGTAAAAAACGGCATCACCGAACTTTTGGAGATTTATTTTGATGTTCATTTAAAGAATATCCTTCCAATTAAATTAACCTTTCTTCCAGATAAATCAACTTTTTTTGGTCATTTTTTGAAAAATAATTTTGGTTTACAACAAGATTTTAGTTTAATTATGCTTTTCATTATCGCTTCATATTTTTTGTTTGTACGCTTTCTTTTTCTGGCAAAGAAATAAAAAAATGTTAAAATTTAATTATGAAAACTCCAAAGAAAGCTAGAAAAATTCGCTCCCTTTTTGGTTATTATTATAACAAACTGGAAGATATTGATAAACAGTGGAAAGAGTCAAAAGAATTTGGCTCAATTCTTATTTTATCTTTAGTCGAAGAAGTTGGGGAAATGGCCCGTGCTTATCTGGCTGCTCATGGAAAAAAACCAACCAATTTAGCCGCTCAAAAAGATGAGCGTTATGATCAAGAATTAGGCGATATCTTGGTTGCTGTCCTTCGCTTTGCCCGAATTAAAAATATTGATCTTCACAAAAGAATAATGTATTCAATTAATAAAATTAAAAGAAGACAGAAGATGCCAAAAATATAAGATGTTGATTTTTTGTGTTAAAAAAGGAATATTCTTTTTGATTATCATTTTAAGTTGCTGAGGATCATATTTTAAAATTATCTTTCTAATAAAAATATAATTAAAAACTCAACCTCTTTTTTGATCTGATATATGAATATATTTCAGAAGCTAAATATAATGATCCAGTAACGACAACCGGCTCTTTATTTTTTTCTAATAATAATCTTAACGCGTCTTTTGGATTTCTAATTACTTTATATTGATAAAAATTTTCTTTTATAAGAGATTTGGCAATGAATTTTGGTTCTTCAGAGAGGTGAAGTGGTTTTTGATTTTTAATAAAAAATTGAGTGATAATTATTTGAGAGGCTAATGGAATAATATATTTTATCATTTTTTGGCAATCTTTATTTTTTTTAAACGCAAGTAAAAAAGCAAATTTTTTTTGCGGATAAATTTTTTTAAGACTTTTGATAAAACCAGCCATTTTCTGAGGATTATGAGCTCCGTCAATGATGAGGGTTTTTTTATTTATCTTAAAGATATTAAATCTGCCAGGAAAAAAGGTTTTTTTTAATGCGCTTCTTATTTTTTTTACATTGAAGATAAAGTTATCACGTTTACTTAAGAAAATAGTGGTAGCTAAAGCAAGAGCGCTATTTTCTGCTTGGAAAGAACCATTAAGTTTTACTTCTATACCTTTTATCTTATGATTTAAAAAATAAAAGTCAAAAAATATTTTTTTTTCATTTATGACGATGTTTTTAAAATTAATCCCTTTTTTTAAATAATAAACCTTAGCCTTTTTCTCTTTTGCAATTTGATTAATTATGTTTTTTGCTTGTTTTTTCTGCCAAATTGAAAAAACTGTATTTTGTTGATGAATTATTGAGGCTTTATGAAAAGCAATTTTTTCTAATTTGTTTCCTAGAATTTTTTTATGGTCAAAGCTGATTTTTGTTATTATGATTAGTTTATTTTTATTAATAATAGTATTTGTTGCATCATATAATCCACCTAAACCAGTTTCAATAACTACATAATCAACTTTTTCTTCAAAAAAAATAAAAAAAGATAAGACTACTAAAAATTCGAAATAACTTGGTAAACCAAACTTTGATTTTTTTACCTCGTTTATATAAGGAATAAGTTTATTTAAATAAAGACAAAACTTTTCTTTACTTATTAATTGATTGTTTATTTGAAATCTTTCTCTTAAATCTAAAAAATGGGGAGAAATGTGAAGACCGACTTTAAATCCTAAATTTTTAAGTATAAGACTGGTTAGGTAGGCGGTTGACCCTTTGCCTGAAGTGCCCGCAATGTGGATTATTTTTATTTTGTTTTGAGGATTATCGATAAGTTTTAAAAAATATTTTGTTCTTTCTAAACCGAAATTACCAGGAAATTTTTGATTAGCTCCATGAGGAAAATTTGAATTTATAAAAATTTTAGCCTCTTCAAAATTATTAATTTTCATAAATAAGTCTGTAAAATAGATTACTTTTTTTAATTATTTTTTGAAAGCTAAATTTCCGCCCTCTTTTTATGATAGAAATTAAAATTTTTAAAACTTTAAGGCCTAGATTTACTTTTGTGCGTATTGATTATACTTTAAAAGTTTTATTTTTTTCTATCTTTATTTATTTGGGAGTTGATAAAGTTAATATAAGCTTATTAATTATTTCAATAAATCTTTTCTTTTTCTTTTTGTCTCTTCATACGCTTTTTTCAGGCGCCAAATTTCAATCTCCTTATGATTACCAGAAAGTAAAATTTTTGGCACCTTAAAGCCTAAAAAATCTTCAGGTCTTGTGTATTGAGGATACTCTAAAAGTTTTACTTTTTTTATGCCTTTTTCTTTTAATTTTTTTAAAACCTCATCTTTACCAATAACTTCAATTAGTTTTTCAATAGAAACTTCAAAAAAACTCTCAATCTCTGTTGCCAACTCCTTTTTTAAAACACTAGGAATAAGACGAACAACCGCATCAGTAATTGCTGCAGCGGTAATTTCGCCCCCCGTCATCACAAAGTCACCCAAAGACACCTCCTCATCAACAAAATTCAAAACTCGTTCATCGACTCCCTCATAATGACCAATGATAATCAATAAATGATCTAATTTTGCATATTCTTTTGCTTTTTTTTGATTAAAAACCTTTCCTTTTGGGGAAGTTAAAATTGTTTTGGAAATTGGTTTTTGGAAATTTGAATTTTGTTTAGAAATTAGAAATTTGAAATTAGAAATTACGGATTGAACCGCTTTATATATCGGTTCAACCCGCAATATCATCCCCGTCCCTCCTCCATAAGGTCGATCATCAACAGTCCCGTATGAGTCCAAGGCAAAATCGCGAAGATTAACAAGTTCGATCTCAACCAGTCTTTTTTCTTTTGCTTTTTTAACAATGCTTTCCTCAAAAAAAGAAGAGATCATTTTTGGAAAAAGAGTGATGATGGAGATTTTCATAAAGATATTTTACAATATAGTTATGGAAAAATCTCATTTTGGCGATCTCTATTTGGTTTCAACCCCAATTGGTAATTTAGAAGATATCACTTTTCGAGCCATAAAAGTCTTAAAAGAAGTTGATGAGATAATTTGTGAATCAACTAATAAAGCAAAGATTTTACTTTCACATTATCAAATTAAAAAACCCCTCATTCATTTATCTGATGAAAATCAAATAGATGTTGTGCCAAAAATTTTTAAAAAACTTTTATCAGGAAAAAATTTAGCTTTAATCTCTGATGCCGGAACCCCAGTTATCTCTGACCCTGGATTTTTTTTAGTCAAACAAGTGATAAAAAATGATATAAAAGTTGTTCCAGTTCCTGGTCCTTCATCAATTTTAAGCGCTTTAATTACTTCTGGTTTACCTCCTCGACCGTTTTTGTTCTTAGGTTTTTTACCAAAAAATGAAACTGATAAGAAAAAGATTTTTGAAGGATTGTTCGACCTTAAAATCCAAAAAGAAAAACCAACCATAGTTTTTTTTGAATCACCGCAAAGACTAATTAAGACTTTAGAAATTATTAATCAAATCAATTCCAAAACCGAAATCTCAATCGCTCGTGAGATAACAAAAGTTTTTGAGGAGTTTATAAGAGGTAAAATAAGTGAAGTTTTTAAAAGCTTAAAAGAAATGAAAGAAATAAAAGGAGAGGTTACTATAACAATAAAAATTTAATATGTTCAAAAATCTTATTTTAAAGTTTATTCGTTTTTATCAAAAAACTGGAATTTTTCATACCGCAATTGCCAGACAGTTTTTTTTAACCGACAGAGTTTGCCGATTTACTCCAACTTGTTCAGAATACACTTATCAAGCAGTGGAAAAATACGGAGTTTTAAAAGGCTTGTTTTTAGGACTAAGAAGAATTATTCGTTGTCATCCTTTTTCAAAAGGTGGTTATGATCCAGTAAAATAAAACATAATAGCAACATGATTTTTTGTTGTAATAAAAGCAATAGAACATTAACTTAAGGTTATGTTAAAATTAATATTTTAAAAATTTACCCAATCCATTTTTATGATTTATAAAATAATGAAGAAAAACTTAAAACTCTTTTTATTTCTTATATTATTTTTTTCTTTATTTATTTTTTATTTTTATTTATCAAATCCTTTTAACAAGATAAATATTGTATCTTCTATTTATGAAGTGGTTGAGATTAATGGAGATTTGCAATTAATCAAGAAAAGGGATTTAAAATTAATTAGTAATCCTTTGATTAAGGCTATAGCGTGGATAAAATCTGGTTATCACATTTTTATTAATGTTTATTTTGGAGGAAAAAAGAGTGTTTATTCAGATGTTAATTTAATTAAAGAAGATATTTATAACGAGCGATTTAATCCTAAATTTCCATACTTAATTTCAGGAGATCATTTTAATTCTTTTTACCCAAGAAATTTAGGTGCTTTTTATATACCAACCTTAGATCCAAGAGTGGATACGGATGAAAAAATTTGGAAAGACCGTCAAAAAATAATGTTAAAAAGCACAGCCTTAGCTATTGATGTTTTTTCCCAAAATAATCAACCATGCACAACGATTATATCACTGGGTTTTAATTATTATACATGTATATCAATATATGCTTATCCATCAGATTCAATATATGCTTTACTTTTTAATTTAAAAGCAATGTTAAGTTCTGATGATTTTAAAATTTTATATCCCTATGAAAAAAAAGAATTAAATTTATTAACAAAAAAAACAGCTAAGAATTTACTAGAAAATAATAAAGATAATCTTAAAAAACTAATTGATGACTATTATGAATATGTGTATGATAAGAAAACAGGTTTAATCAAAAAAAACATCTATCTTTCTGGTATGAAAGATGTCGCAAAAAGACAAGGAGGTTTTTATGACAATGTAATTTTGTGGCGAACTTTAGAGTTAGCTAATGATCTTGGAATAAGAAAAATAAGTAAAAAGGAACTAGATAGTTATAAGAAAAGAATAATAAAAGCATACTGGTATGATAAAGGAGGTTATTTTTTAGAAGATTTATCAGAAGATAGCCTTAAAAATAAATACTATTCATCAGATTGGCTTGTTGTAATGTTTACTGGTTTTTTAAAACCAGCCATTAAAGAAGAAAGATTTTATTATGAAAAAAGTTTTTATTATATAGATAAATATGGTTTAAATAGACCCTTTGGTTTGCCATATCATAAAGAAAAAAGAGGCGATCAGCAATATTCTATTGTTAGATTATTTGTAAATCAATATGGAAATTTAGCTATTTGGAGTTTTTGGGGAATAGAATATGCTAAGGCTTTATTAATAACTGGATATTTTTCAAATAACTATTCATACATTAATGAGGCTCGTTTTCAACTTGATGCTTATAAAAAAAATATCCAAAAATATAGAGGTTTTCCTGAGGTTTATGACAAAAACGGCAAGTTGCTTAAAAATTTTTTTTATAAAAGTGTTTGGAAAACAGGTTGGATTATAAATTATCATCAAGCTGAGAATATTTATAAATTTGTTAGTAAAAAATAATAATTTTATATTTTTAAAGCAAATTAATTTTTATTTTCCTTGATAAAGATTGAGCCATTTTTTCCAATTTGGCAAAACTGGCGTTGGAGTGGGTGGGGGGATATTTTTTATTTTTGGTAATAGAATCGTTATTTCATCAGGTTGAAGAAGATTGAGCTCATTACGAATTTTTTTTTCTATTTCATAGACGTTTGTTTGTTTTAATATTTGGGTTTTTAGTTGGGTATTTTTTTTCTTTTCTTCTTCATATTTTTTTTTGTATTGTTCAAAAAATTTTTTACCTTCTTGGAAGTTAATAAAGTTTTTAATAAAAGAAGAAATAAGAATTAATATTAATATTCCTAGAAATAATTTGTTGATTAATTTCATAAAAAAATTATAAAATATATATTTTATGAAAACTCAAGAAAAAAAAACTACGAAACAAGACATTTTTTTACTCTTAAAAAAGTTTGAAAAATCAATCAAACACAAACCTTCATTAGGAACAATGATCAAAGAGATTGCAATGATGGGTTTTAAGATAAAAAAAATTCTTGGTGATTTTTCATCTGTTAACTTATCTAATAAAAAAATTATTGAGCTATTGTGGAGTTTAGGTAAATTTGAAGATTTTTTTCAAAAAAAAGTTGGGGATTTGAGTCAAGTTGAACAAGAAATTTTATTACAGTATTTTAATTATCTTAAAGAAAAACTTATTTTTTCTATCCCTATTCATCAAACATTAAGATTTGAAAAACCTTTGAAAGATTTTTTAACCAATATTTTTGAAATAGAAATTCTTCGTTCACAAACAAACCCAAAAAAAGTTAATTAATTTTATGAAAAGATTACCAATAATCATTGATTTAGAAACAAAATATACTTTTCGTGATTTTGCCGATCCAAAAAAACTAGGAATTTCAGTTTTGGCTATTTATGATTATAATTCTAATCAAAGACTTGTTTTTTTAGAGAATGAAGTTAATCGATCATTTTATTATTTTGAGAATGCTTCTTATATCATTGGTTATAACATTAAAAGCTTTGATTTACCCGTATTTCAATCTTATTATCCTGGAAGAGCAGATAGTTTTTCAATTTTTGATATTTTAGAAGATGTTCGAGAAAAAATTGGTCGAAGATTAGGATTAAATGATCTTATTAGTGCTACTTTAAACAAAAGAAAAACTGGTCATGGTTTGCTAGCAATTGATTATTTTAAAAATAAAGAGTTTGATAAACTAAAAAAATATTGTTTAGATGATGTTATGTTAACAAAAGAACTTTTTGATTTTGGTATAAAAAACAGAAAAATTTATTATTTAACATCCTTTGGTAAAGAAGAAATTAAAGTTGATTGGTATAAATATCTTAATGATAATAGTAAGAAAAGCGTTTCATTAACCCTTCCTTTTTAATTAGTCTTTTCTTTCAAAATATTCTTTTAAGACTTCTTTAGCGATTGGACCAGCCTGATCTGATCCCTGACCGGCGTTTTCTAAAAAAACAGTTAAAACAATTTCAGGATTATCATAAGGGGCAAAAACAGTAATCCAGGCGTGGGGTAAATGATTTTTTGATTGGGATTCAGCAGTGCCAGTTTTACAAGCGGTTATAATTTCTTGGGCGTTTTTATTAGGAATATTTACTTTAAAATTAAAAAGAGGCCATCCAGTACCACCAGGTGAGCAAGCTTGTTTCATTCCCTCTTTTATTAAATCAAGAGTTTTTTGAGAAAGAAGAAGTTTTTGGCAACTTGATAGAGATAAATTAGATTGCTTCTCTGTGTTTTTTTGTTTTAATAATTGTGGCGGACAAAGATAACCATTATTTGCAAAAATTGAAGTTAAGACCGCAATTTGTAATGGTGTAGTTAAAAGATAGCCTTGACCGATAGAAAAGTTATAGGTATCACCCAAATACCACTTTTCTTTTAATTTGTCTTCTTTCCAAAAAGAAGAAGGAGTAAGCCCTTCTTTTTCTTCAATACCAATTCCTGTTTTTTTTCCTAAGCCAAAAATCTCTAGCCATTTTTTTATTTTTTGTTCTCCCAGCTTGCCTCCTATTTGATAAAAAAAAGTATCATTGGAGCGTTGGATTGCTTTTTTAACATCAACCAATCCATCAGTTTTTCCATATTGAAGATAATACCAATTACCGAAAGTCAAAGGACCAAGTTTTAAAATTCCCGTATCGTTAATTTTTGTATTTTCATTAATAATTTTTTCTTCTATTGCAGCAGCGGCGACCACTAATTTAAAAATTGATCCGGGTGGATACTCACCTTCTGAAACACGATTAAAAAGTGCTTTTTTTTCATCAACTAATAAATTTTCTATCATCTTGCTATCCTCATCCTCAAAAATTTGTGGATCAAAAGAGGGTGATGAAACAAACGCAATTACTTCTCCATTTTTTGGTAAGATTGCGATAATAGCACCTTTTTTTTCTTTTATTAAGTCATAGGCCTTTTTTTGGAGCCGCCAGTCTAAAGCTAATTTTAAATCTAAACCATTTTTTGGCGGAATTACGGCGACCGTTCTTAAAAAGTTTCCTGAAGCATCGACTTCGATTAGTTTTTTTCCCGGTTGGCCTCTAAGTTGGCATTCAAACAACCACTCGACTCCTTTTTTTCCAACTTTATCGCCGAGCTTAGCTTTGTTTAGGCAAAGATCGTTTTTTAATTCTAAAGAAGAGGCCAAACCACGATAGCCAATAAGATGAGCAAAGACTTCACCAGAATGATAGATTCTTTTGGAATTAATCCTTAAACCCTTTTCATTGAGATTAGGGCTTATATTTTCAACCAAAACAAAACCTTTCCGGTCTAAAATTCTTCCTCTTTGTGCTTCTATTAAAATTTCGCGCAATCGATTTTTTTCTGATAGTTGCCTATAATAACCACCTTTAATGATTGTTATTTGGAAAAGACGGATGAAGAAAATTAAAAAAAAGACAATAATAAGTAAAACAAAACCAAAAAAATAAATTTCTTTTACATCCTCTTTTTTACCAAATCTTAGACTATCTTTTTTTATTTTTTTAAAAAGCGGTGCTGACATAGTAATTAGTATACTTATATTTTCAAATTTTTATCATTTTAATTTTTTCAAAGGTGGAATGGTATAAGAATAAAAAAAGTTACATGTCATATTTATATACAAATATTACTAAAATTTGTAAATTTTTTTCATTTTATCCCCTAAGTTGGATGGTAAGCATATCCCAAAGATTCAGAAATAAGCTTAAAACTACAAGATGATATTATTGCAGACTGAGTAGTTTGGGCATAATAGATTTTTTTAAGTTTTCAACAACTATTTTAAAAAAACTTTTTTCTTAAAGTTACTAAAAAAACAAAAAATAAAATAAACGAAGCAAATAAAAATGGAATATCTTTTCCAAAATAATAAAAAAACTCACCACCAATAATTGGTCCTAAAATCCGTCCTAGTGATCCAGCCGATTGTAAAAATCCCAAAGTGCCTCCATACTCTTCTTTTGGAACATTCTCTGATACTATTGCTTGAATTGATGGATTAGCTAAACCATTACCCAAAGGCATAAAGGTTAAAGCTAGATAAAAAATTAGTTCATTTTTTGCTAGAAGAATTAAGAAAAAACTTAAAAAAAGATTAAATAAGGCGATTTTTAAAATAGTTTTTTCATTAAATTTTTTAAGTAAAAATGGTAAGATTAATATTTGAACAATAACTGTTAAAACCCCAGCATAAGCAAAAATGTAACCATTTTTTAAGGCATCATAGTTAAAAGTCTTTTCTGTCCATAAAGCCAAATTACCCTGATTAAGAGAAAAAACAAGATTAATTAAGAAAAAAATAATAATTAAAAATAGTAAATTAGGAATAGAAAAAACTCTTTTTAATTCATCAAGGTTAAATTTTGTTTTTGGGTTGTCAACTACTTTTTTTACATTGACAGTTTCTTTTAAGAAAAACATTGTGGTTAAAATTGTGATAAGTGAAACAAAAGCGGCTAAAAGAGCTGGCGCTGAATAGGAAATTTTTGATAAAACGCCACCTAAAGCTGGACCAAAAATAAATCCCAAACCAAAAGCTGCCCCAATTAATCCCATACCTTTCGCTCGATTTTTTTTATCAGTGATATCGGCAATATAAGCTTGGGCGATTGAAATATTACCTCCAGTTATTCCATCAATAATTCGTGATAAAAAAAGCAAAGGAAGATTATTAGCAAAAGCTAAAATTAAAAAACCTAAAGCGCTTCCTAATTGCGAGATGATTAAAAGTTTTTTTCGACCAAAACGATCAGATAGTCTGCCTAAAATTGGAGAAGATAAAAGTTGAAAAAAAGAATAGGTAGCAATTAAAAAACCAATTTGAGCTGGATTGGCTTGGTATTTTTTAGCGATAAAAGGAAGAAGAGGTAAGATAATTCCAAATCCTAAAAGGTCAATAAAAACAATGAGAAAAATAGTTAGTAAAGTTTTTTTTGAGCGCATAAGAATTTTAATTATAATTCATTTTTCATCAAATCTTTAATAAAGATCTTTCTAAAAAAATAAAAAGAGATAAAACTAAAACAGTATTTATATTATTAATAGCGGATCTTAAAATTTATAGAATAATATAAAATAAAGTTAATAAATCATTAAAAAAACTAAATTAAATTCAGTAAGATAAAACAATTTTTATGAATTTTTATCTTTTGTCTTTTCATAAAACTCTGCTAAAGCAATTTCTAAGGGTAAAGATTCAATTGGGGTGATTTTTAAATTTTGATAAGCCTCCATTAGAAGTTTAATTAAAAGCGTGATTTCTTTTGCTGAAAGATTTATTGGTTTATCTAAATCAACATTGATCCCTTTTTTTTGTAAAAGACAAAGCCGCAAGTTTTCTAAAGAATCCTCAATTAAATTTTTAAAATTACCACCATCTTTAGCAAATTGATCAATGAAAGAAAAAACTAAATTTGGTTGTTTTTTTTCTAAAATTGATAAAAAACTTTCCCTTCCTTTTATTCCTAAAAAAGACTCAATTTCTTCTTTGGTTTTTAAATTTTGAGTGATTATTTCTTGTAAAATTTTTGTAGCGTCACGAAAAGAATAATCACTGTGATGGGCGATTATTTTTAAAATATTATCATCAAAAGAAATTTTTTCTCTATACAATATTCGTTTTAACATTGAAATAATATCTTGGGTTTTAGCTTTACCAAAATTAACTTGAAAACAACGTGAAGTAATTGTTTGAGGAATTTTTTCTGGATTGGTGGTGGCAAGAATAAAAATTGCGGTTTTTGGGGGTTCTTCTAAGGTTTTAAGCAAAGCATTAAATCCTTCATTTGTAATCATATGAGCCTCATCAATTATAAATACACGAAAGTGGCCAGCCATTGGTAAAAAATTAGTTTGATATATAATGTTTTTTGCCTCCTCTATGCCCCGATTAGAAGCGGCATCAATTTCAAAAACATCAGGAAAGGATGATTTATCGATTAATAAACAGTTATCGCATTTATTACAAGGTTCAAAATAATTATTTTTTTTAGAAAATTTATTATTAAGGCAGTTAACTGATTTAGCTAAAATTCTAGCAACTGATGTTTTACCAGTACCTTTTTTACCAATAAATAAAAAGGCATGAGGTAAATCATTCTTTTCTAAAATATTTTTTATTTTATTTTTTACTTCACTATTATCTAGTTCTTCAATAGTTTTTGGACGATATTTTAGATAGAGCATAATGATAAATTTAAACCCAAATGTTAAAAGTTAAAATATAATTAATTTTTCTAGAAATGAAATAAAAAATGATTAAAATCAATGATAAATAACTAACAATATTTATATTTTTAAATTTCTATTTTTTTCCTCAATTTCCCTTATAAGTTTTTCTTTTAAGGCGGTGTCTTTTTTAATTAGTTCTTTTACTTCCTCTTTGCCGTGACCGATAACTTTTTCACCAAATTTAATAAATGAACCGCTTCTAACTAAAATTCCTGAGGAGATAGCCAAATCAACAACTCCTTCTTCTTTATCAATACCGTTTTGGGTAATAACAATTTCTGCTTCACGGAAAGGCGGCGCTACTTTATTTTTAACAATTTTAATTCTTACTCTTGCTCCATAAACTTGATTGTTTTTTTTCAGGGTTTCAACTTTTCTGACATCCATTCTAACTGAAGCGTAAAACTTTAAGGCTAATCCTCCTGGTGTTGTTTCTGGGTTGCCAAACATAATACCAATTTTTAATCGGATTTGATTAGTAAAGATAATCGTTGATTTTGATTTAGAAACAACACCAGTTAGTTTTCTTAATGCTTGTGACATAAGACGAGCTTGAAGACCAATTTGTGCTTCGCCCATTTCTCCTTCAATTTCAACTCGTGGAACTAAAGCCGCGACTGAATCAACAATCACTAAATCTACTCCTCCTGATCGAATTAATGTTTCAACAATTTCTAAAGCTTGTTCACCTGTATCTGGTTGAGAAACTAAAAGATCATCAAGGTTTACACCTAAAGTTTTTGCCCAAGATGGGTCAAGAGCGTGTTCTACGTCGACAAAAGCAGCCACTCCTCCTTTTTTTTGAACTTGAGCTATGGTTGAAAGACAAAGAGTTGTTTTTCCTGAGGATTCTGGTCCAAAAATTTCAATGATTCTTCCTGTGGGTAAACCACCAACTCCTAAAGCTGAATCCAAAGGTAAAATACCGGTTTTTATCACATCAACAGTGGTTGTTGGTTTTTCGCCCAGTTTCATAATAGCCCCTTTGCCAAACTGTTTTTGAATCTGTTCTATGGCAAAATTAATTGCTTGTTTTTTATTAACATCTTGATTTTTCATAATTTTTTATTTAAATTTTAAACTAATAAATTTTTAAACTTTAAAAAATTTATATTTTTCTTGATTATTTGTCAATAGTTTTTATTCTACAAAATATAAATTAAACTAACCATAATAATCCCCCAAAGAGTAATAATAAAAATAAGGTGTGTATCAGTGGTAATAATTTTTTCTGGTCTTTCACCTTCATATTTCTCATATAAAAGCTGGGCATAACGAGCAATGCCATAAACAACTAAAGGAATAGTAATCATTAGCCATTTTCTTACTTCAAAACCTGGATATATTTTAATAATAAATTTATGAAAAAAACCCTCAAAAGGAGGTAATTTTTCAACATAAGTATAAGTAGCATAAGCGATGATTGTGGCAGTTCCAAAAGTATAAGTTAGAAAGTTTAAAAAATGCTTATTATAATAATATAAAGACTCTCTTGCTTGTTTTCCAAAAGCAGAAAGTTCAGCGTGTCTTTTAACCGATGCCATAAATAATGAACCAAAAAAAATTGTTAAAAAAAGCCAAATTGGGATATGATAACCAGTAGCAATTTCTCCAGCAAAAGCACGAAGTATAAAAGAAAAAGAAATTGAAAAAATATCAACTAATGGTCTTTTTTTAAGATATAGAGAATAAAAAAAGTGAAGAAGAAGGAATAAAAAACTTAATAAAAATAAAGAAATGGAAAAAAAAATTGAAAAAATAAGAGAAATAAGAGTGAAAACAAAAACAATAAAAGTTGCTTGAGGTAAAGAGATAATTCCTGCGGCAATTGGTCGATATTTTTTTTGTGGATGCCTCTTATCGTATTGATAATCAACAATATCATTTAAAACATAAGAAGTTGATGATAAAAGGCAAAAAATAAAAAAGGCAATTAAACTTCTTAAAAACAGATAATTATCAAAAAGCTTTCCCGCAAAAACAATAGCGGTAAAAATAATAATATTTTTAATCCACTGATTAATTCGAAGAAGCTTAAGATAAATTGATAGTTTAGTGTTTTTCACTTGATTTATAATTGAATTATAACTTATTTTTTATTAAGATATTAAACTATCTATAAATTATAAATTTATAAATTTTCCTATTTTAAACATGAGCAAAGATATTTTAGATGATAAAAAATCCATTATTAAATTGCAAGGTGACGAAAATGTTATAACTTCAGTTTACAAATTAGATCAACAAATTCTTAGTTCTTTTAACCAAGCAAAAAAAATTAAATTTAAAGATAAATATAAAAAAATTGAAAATATAGTCATTGGAGGAATGGGTGGATCTCGTTTTCCAGCATTAATAATTAAAGAACTTTTTAAAGAAGAGATAAAAAAACCAATTATCGTCAACGATAACTATCAACTACCAAACTTTGTTAATGAAAAAACGTTATTTATTGTTTCTTCATACTCAGGAACAACTGAAGAGGTTTTAATTATGTTAAAAGAAGCTATAAATAAAAAAGCAAAGATTTTGGGGATTACTGCTGGTGGTGAATTAGCCAAAAAACTTAGCGAGTTAAAAGTCCCCTTTTATCAATTTAATCCCATTTACAATCCCTCAAATCAACCACGGATTGGTTTTGGCTACGCGGTTGGAGGGCTTATTGGTCTTTTTCAGGCGATGAAATTTTTAAAGATTAACGAAAAACAATTTGATGGAGCGATAAAATTTTTAGGAGAAATAATAAAAAGTTTTTCTATTGAGGCGCCTTTGAAAAAAAACGAAGCTAAAAAACTTGCCTTTTCTTTATTTGAAAAATATCCTTTTTATATTGTTTCTGAATTTTTAACTGGAGTTGGCAACGCAATTGCTAATCAAACCAATGAAACTGCCAAAACCATTTCTGATTTTCATGTCATTCCAGAATTAAACCATCATTTGATGGAGGGATTAAAACATCCAGAAATTTTAAAAAAACTACTGGTTTTTGTTTTTTTTGAATCAACCCTCTACTCTCCCCCCATTCAAAAGCGGTTTTTAATCACCAAAGAAGTAGTAGAAAAAAATAAAGTAGCAACAATAAGTTATAAACTTTTAGGAAAAACCAAAATCGAACAAGTTTTTGAGATGATGGTTTTGGGAAGCTTTGTTTCAATGTATCTTTCGGTCTTATATAAAGAAAATCCAGCTGTTATCCCCTATGTTGATTATTTTAAAAAGAGGTTAAAAGAAATTTAAAAAAATTACCGCAAATTAAACTCAAATTTACCGTAAATATTATAATATCAATTTAAATATCATGATAAAACCAAAAATCGGCTGGGGTGGGGTAGCGCAAAGATAAAATTGCCTCTTCTTTTTTCACTCGATAATAACTTTCAATAAAGTCTTTATCAAAAACACCACTTTCAGTTAAAATTTTATCTTTTTTAAGTTCTTCCAAAACCGTCAAAAAATTATCTGGCGTCTGTTTTAGTCCTTCTTTTTCCCATAAATTTTCATTATCATATGGACCAAAACTAAATTTTTTAGGATCAAGTTTTTCTTTTATTCCATAAATTCCAAAAACCAACATCGCCGAAAAAGCAAGATAAGGATTGGCGGTTGGATCAGGACAACGAAACTCAATCCGCTTTGACTTTTCCTCATTTTGATAGTACATTGGGATTCTAACGGCTGCGCTTCTGTTTCTTTTAGAAAAAGCCAAAACTGTTGGAGCCTCAAAATGAGGAACTAATCGTCGATAAGAGTTAACCGTTGGGTTGGTAATGGCTAAAAGAGGAGCAATGTTTAATAACAGCCCAGCAAGATAACTTTCAGCTAATTTTGATATTTGACCATAGCCTTTCTCATCAAAAAAAATATTTTTTTCTTTTTTAAAAAGGCTTTGATGAGTGTGCATCCCGGAGCCATTATCGCCAAATATTGGTTTGGGTAAAAAAACAGCCACCATACCGTATCTTTTGGCTAAATTCCTTGCGACATATTTATAAATCATTACCTTATCGGCCATTTTTACTAAAGTATCATATCTTAAATCAATCTCTACCTGTCCTCCACTGGCTACTTCATGATGATGAATCTCAACCTCAACACCGATTTCTTCAAGTATTTTTACCATTTCCGAGCGAAAAGCTTGAAGCTTATCAAATGGAGGAGCTGGAAAGTAACCAGATTTTACTCCAATAGGATAACCATCTTTTAATTCTTCCTCTCCAAATTCTAAACTTTTAATTTTAAAAAAAGAGCTATGAGGGGAAACGAAAAAATCTAAACTATCAAAAACAAAAAACTCAACCTCTGGTCCCCAATAAGAAACATCGGCAACCCTAGTTTTTTTAAGATATTCTTCTGCTTTCTTAGCGTTAAAACGAGGATCTTTTCCAAAAGGTTTATTCCTTTCTGGTTCCCAAACATCACAAATAATTGATAATGTTTTCTCAAAAAATGGATCTAAAAAAGCAGTTTCTAAATCTGGTTTTAAAAGCATATCCGAATCATAAATATTGGAAAAACCGCGAATTGATGAGCCATCAAAACCAAAACCTTTTTTCACATTTTTTTCGGTAAACTCTTTTGCAGGAATTGTCATATGCTGAAAAGTGCCGCGAAGATCAGTAAACTTTAAGTCAACAAAATCAATTAAATTTTTATCAATTAATTCAAAAACTTTTTTTGGGCTCATATTTTTTTACAACGTCAAAAACTAATAATAGAAGATTGATATTGAAGACGCCTTTGTCTTTTCTTCACCTTTGAAGATTTAATTATCTTAACAAAAAAACAAGTTTTTTGTCAAATGAAATTTTTTATTTTTTACCCCCATAGAAGAATTATTGCTTCGGCAATTTCTTTTAGTTTTTTTCTTTTTTTCATTGCCTCTTTTTGCATTTTTTGATAAGCTTCTTCTTCAATTAAGTTTTCTTTTTTCATTAAAATTCCTTTAGCTTTTTCAATCGTTTTTCTTTCTTCAAGCTTTTCTTCTAAAAGACTAAGTTTTTCCTGAAGGATCATCTTTCTAAGACCGGAAGCGATTACTGAGGCAAAAATCTCCACCATCTGCTTTTCTTTTTTTAAAAAAACTTTTGGTTTTTTATTTTGAAGATTAATCACCCCAACCAAACCCTGTTTATCAATAATAGGAACAGATAAAAACGCCTCATAGGAATCTTCTGGCAATTCTTTAAAAAATTTAAATCTTTGATCAAGATAAGCTTTTTCTTTGATAGCAACTGTTTTTTTATTTTCCGCCACCCAGCCAGTAATTCCCTCCCCCTTTTTTAAGTTAATTTTTCCTAAAAGATTTTGGTGGGGTTTTTTTGAGGCAAAAAGAGTTAGTTTTTTATCCTGATAAAGATAGATAAAACAAGAGTCAATATCGATAATTTTGTTGATTAATTTTATAATCTTATTTAAAAACTGATCAAGATTTAGGCGATCAAAAACAATAAGATCTGACAAAAGAGTAGCAATTTGAGAAAAGATTTGAGTCATATGGGTAAATTATAGAATAAAAAACAAAAAAGAATCTTAAAATATTTCCCGCAAATTTATTGTATATTTACTTCAAAATTTTTGTATAAAATAAAAGTTTTAATAATAAGGCTTTTTTAAATATTCTTTAAAAAAAGACTAATAATTTTAATAAATTTTTAATGTAAATCTTGTTTCTAATTTTTTTTATTAGTTTTAATGATAGAAAAAACAATGTTAAGTAAAAATAAAAACGATACCTTAATCTTCTTGGTTTGTTTGTTGTTTTTTAGCTTTTCCAGGAATAATTGCGGCTACTTGCTCATTAAATAAACCTGTAAAATGAGTATATAAATATTGTATTTTTGGTCTTAATGATTCTATTCTTCCCTCTTGTTGCTGAGCTATTTTTGTTAGTTCAGACCAAGCTTCTTCTCCTAATTTTATACCTTTTCTAAACAATGCTATTATGTTTATAAAGTAGCCATTCTGATCAATTAATTCTAATAAATTTTCAGTTGTTTCAGACCACTCTCTTGGATCAATGAAATTGAAAACCTGATCTGCTATTACGGCTCCGTATGAGTTTTTATCGGGTCTTATTTTTTTAATATTTTCTCTAAAAAAATTAATTTTAATTCCACTTCTTGACGCGATTCTTTCTAGTGTTTCTTTTGCTGATTCATATGAGGCGGGATTTATATCAACAATTGTTAGCTCTCCATTCACATAACCTGCTTTTTTACTCATAAAATCTAAGGCTTGAGCTATTGAGAGGGGAGACATTGCACCACATAATAAAACCCTATTATTTTTTGATTTTTCTAAAGATTCTTTTAATTCTTTAATTAAAAATTTTTCATGTCTACCTAATGAGGGGTAACCAATAATTTCTAATAAACCCGCAAATCTATGATAAAAATAATCTAAAATATACTCACCTTTTTGATAAGGATAAACTAATCCTCTTAATCCTAATTCTATTTCATCAAAAATATCAACAATTGATTCTTGATCTATAAATGAAAATAGACGTCGAAAATTAGAACGCCATTTTTTTCTGATTCATAATCTGATGATTCAATCATAAAATCAAAGTAATAATTTAATTAAAAATAAAATCTTATAAGTTGATAATTATAAATATACAAAACCTCAATTTTTAATTTAAATTATTATTGATCTATTTTTATATTATTTTAGTATAAATTTTATAATAAAAAAAGCTATACAAAAAAAAAATTCCTGTTATTGGTCTTTTAAAAATAAATATTAAAATATATGCTTAAATTGTAAAAAACTGTGAAAGGCTTAAGTTTATTCCGGTTATTAAAGGTAAAATGATTATTAATTAATCAAGTATTAACATATATTTCTAGAAAAGTTATGACGGGTTTTTCTTTAATGACTAAAAAAATTAATAAATCCATCGTAATAAAAATGAATTTGCCAGAGGTAAAAATCACGTTAATGAATGGAATCATTGTGGAGTTATACTAAAAAAAGATTATTGAAATTTAAAGGAATAATAAAAGATAAGTTTTTGTTGCTCTTAAAAGGATCACAAGGAATTACAATTTGAATTGAACAATAGACAAAATATTTATAAGTTATTATTAAAAAACTTTAGAGAAAAACCCCTCTAAATTATTCCAGAGCTAACTTTATTATAAATATGATTTATTTAATAACATAAACACATACTATAAATTTAATTTATTTCTTATGGACTATTTTAATAAATTTCAAATTCTTATTGAAAGTAATATTGATTTAATACCTGATGATAAATTAAAACAATTTGGTATAGAAATAAATAATCATTACTTAAAAAATAGTTTTTTTCCTTCATTAATTTAGGGAGCAAAAACCCATTTAGAAAAAAGAAAAAGCGCTGTTTATCAAAAAACCTTTGATAAAAACCCGATTCAATTAACAGTTGAAGCTTTATTCGATTCTCATTTTAGAAAACAAATCCATTATGGTCCAAGCAAAAAAAAAGTTGAGGAAAAAGTAAAAAAAGCTTTTTTAAAAAAAGAACCGGTTTATCTTATTGGTTTAATGTTCACGAGAAAAAATATCTGTCCTTTAAAAAGAGGTTTGGGTAATGAGTCAACCGTTGATCTAGCAGAAATTGCTAGTTTAATTCATCTAAACAACTTTGCTTCTTTAATCGCTTCATTTTATCCCTATGGTTGTCGTTTTATCATCCTTTCTGAGGGTTTAAGATTTTTAAGAGCCTTTAATCTTTGCTATCCTTAAGTCCGTCTTTATCAGAAAAGATTAAAAGACGTTATTGAAAAGTTTAATTTAAGTCATTTAGAAATTTATGATTTTGAAGACTTTTTATTTACTCATCTTTCAGAAGAAGAAATAAAAAAAAGGGAGGAAAAATATGAAAAAGCAAAAACAATATATGAGCAAAGAATGTGGTCAATATTTAATATAAAAGATTTTTTTGGAACTTTAAAAAAAGCGGTGGAAATTGATCCGATAAAAGATGAAAGAAATCCAAGAAATAATTTTGTTCCTCTTTGGGATTCAATAAAAAACTCACTTTTTTACCAAAACATATTGGAATATGCAATAAAAAAAGGCGTTGATTACTCTAATGCTTACCGTTTTTTTATGAGAAATTTATATAAAAAAAACAAAGATAAAGAAGTTGAAAAAATAAGACAAGAAATTCTTAAAATATCTTGGGAAAAAGCAATTGAACATAGCGCCAGAGTTTTGGGTGATAATATGTCAAAAATTTATCCGGAAAGATTTTTATCAAATAACGCATTTAGAACATCAATTAATCCTAAAATTGGCGATCATCTGGGAATTTTGGCGATAAAAGAAACAACCAATAGAGTTCAGCCATGGCATGGGAAAGTATTTGTCTATGAAAAAAATCAAAATAAAGTTAACATAACTGTTTTAACCAGATTAGAAATTGAAGGAGTAAAAAATGGACTACCAGTTTTTTGTAATAAAAAAGAGGAGGTATTTTTCTACACAACAAGTAATATTGTAAAAAAATTAGAAAAAGGGGAGATTATTAACTTTGATTTTTCAACCAGATAGATTTTAAATTTACCGCACTTTTAACGCAGATTTTCCGTAAGGATTTTTATAGCAATTTCTTTTCCCAATTTAACTGCGTAGTTTGTTCCTCGATCATAAGGATAAGTCATATCTAAATTAGCAATGTAAAAATTTTTAATTGGAGTAAAAAAGTTAGGCTTGTGTTTTAAAAAAATTTTATCAAAAATTGGCTGGGCGTAGGAAGCGCGAAAGACATAATAATTTTTAATTTGAAATTTTGAATTTTTAATCAATTTTAAATTTTTAATAACTAAATTAAAAATTTCTTTATTAGGTATATTCCATAATTTATCATCTTTATTAAGATACCAGCCAAAATAAGCTAGATGACTGTTTCCGTAATGTCTTTTATCAATAAAATTGGTATGTTGCACCAAAACCATAAACGGTATTTCTGGGGCAGTAATATTTAACCAATAAATTTTTTCTAAAATTGGTTTATCGGTCTCCAAAATTAAAGTCAAAGCGTGAAGATATGAAAGTTTGCGGAGATTTTGCAGGAAATTTGCGGGAAATATTTTTTGAGTAATTTTAGTTATGGTTAGTGTTGGTAGGGTAGAAATAACCAAATCAAACTTTTGATTATCAATAATAAATCTTTCTTTTTCTTTTTTAATTTCTTTTATTTCATAATCCTTTAAAATTTTAACCCCAAAATTATTGAGGATTTTTTCTAAGTAATTAATAAACTCTTGAAATCCACCTTCAATATAACCTAAACTTTTAGTTCTTTTTTTAATTCTTGCCCAAAAAAATGAGAGTAAAATATTTTCCGCATATTTTCCGAACTTTTTCCGAAAAAGTTCGTCAAACAAAATAAAGTATCCTTTTTCTCCCATCGTTTTTTTTAAAAACGAAACGCTTTTTTCTTTTTCAAAAAAAGGTAAAAATGGTGAAAGTTTTAAAAAAGCTAAAGTTGCCCCAGCCCTGATTTTATCAGAAAAAGATAAAAGAGGAAAACTTAGCAAATCTATTGGTGTATCTAATGGATAAATTGCATATTTTTTGGTTTTAAGTTTTAGTTTTGTTTGCCAGCTGGTTGATTGACTTTTCAGTTTTGAGTTATTATAGAGGGATCCTGTTTCTGGTTTTTTAAAAAAGATTTTATTAAAACCAATTTCTTTAGCAAAATCTAAAATATCACTATCATTGGTAAAAAGATGATGATATGTTCGTTCCAAATACCAAGACCAGTTATTTTGTTTAAATCCTGAGGCCAATCCGCCTAGTATTTTTTCTTTTTCAAAAATAGACACCCGATATTTTTTTTTGGCTAGATAGTAAGAAGCAACAAGACCGGTAAATCCTCCTCCTAAAATTGCAATTTTCATTGGAATTATATAACAGTTTTTATTTTTTATTAAAAAACGCTAAAAAAGCGGTTTGGATAACAATAACAATTGGAATTGAAAGCAAAATTCCCAAAAATCCAGAAAGCTTACCCCCAATTATTAAAGCAATTAAAGTAATAATCGGATTTATTCCAACGACCCTTTTCATTACCAAGGGAACAATTAAATTATTTTCTAATTGTTGGACTAGAATAGCCACAATTAAAGCTAAAATTCCTAAAAAAGTTGATTGAGAAAAGCCAACTAAAATAGCGGGAATAGCAGCTATAGTTGGCCCAATATTGGGAACAATTTCCAAAAGCCCAGCTAAAACCGCTAGGGGTAAAGAATACTTTATCCCAATTAAAATAAAACCAATGTAAGTGAGGATACCGACAACAAACATTAAAACAATTTGCCCCCAAAACCAGTTATTGATTTTTTTTTCTAAAATATTAATAAAATCAGTGATTGGTTTTGTTTTTTCCTCATTAAAAAAATTAATAAAAATTTTTTTAATTGGGTCTTCTTCAACTAAAAAATAAAAACCAAAAAATAACGTTGATATAAACCAAATAGTATTAGAAAAAACACTGGAAATTAAATTAAAAAATTGATTGGTAGCTGTGGGAAGGTACTGAAAAAGAGATTCCCAATTGAGGATCGAATAAGAAAATTTATTGGTTAGATCATCAATAATTAAGGGAAAATTACGTGATAGCTGAATAGTTTCATTGATTAAAGGCGGTAAAACAATTGATAAGAGGGCACCAAAAATAGTTAGAAAAGATAAATAAACTAAAAAGGATGCTAAAATCCTAGAAATTTTTAACTTTACTAATCGATTAACCAATGGTTTAAGAGCCGATTGCAGAATAAAAGCAATAAATAAAGAAAATAGAAGATCGCGTATAAGCCATAAAAAATTTAAAAACAAAAGGAAAAAAACCGTAAAAATAATTGTCTTGTGAGAAACTTCAAATTTGTAAATTTTTTCGTCTTTTGACATTTTAATTTTAGAATTTATATTATATTTTATTATAAAGTTTTCTTATTACAATTACAATTACAATTATTAGATTTAAATTATGATTAAATCAGAAATAATAATGAGTTGTTAATTTGTCTTTGTGTTTGTTGGTGGTGCTTTTTGGGAAAATTTTTCAATAACTTAAGTTTTTATTTAGCTTATTGATATAATTTTTATATGATATTAGTTGATAAAAAAATTACTTTAAAAGATCTTAAAAAAATGTCTTCGCGGATTTTTGGTGGGTTGGTAAAAGCAGTGATTGATATAAAAAGAGAAAAAATGGTTATTGATGGTGCGATGCATGCTGATGAAGAAAAAATGTTATTGGATGACGGGTCAAAACAAGATGATCTTTGGGGAATAAATCTATACCCCGATCTTTCAGAAAAAGACTTTATTGAATTTGACTCAATAATCAATATTCGCCCTCGAATAGGTAATTATTCCCGCGGTGTCGATAATGAGGAGATAAGAAAAAAAATTATAGAAGTTGTTAATAAATTGGTTGAAAAATGAATTACTTTCATAAAGAAATAATTGATAGATGGCAAAGTTATTCAATTTTTGAACAGATGGCCAACATTGGAGCTGAAGTAGGTCGGGCAATAAATTGGAAGAAAAAAAATAATCGAAAGATGAGCATTAATGCTTTTTATCGCGCTTTAGAATTAATTGATTTAACGGTTGAAGATAAAAAGAATAAAAACTCTTTAAAAGAAATTTTGAGGTTAAGAGAGCTTTTTGGTGATTATTTTATTGGCAAAAATATCTACGGTTTAGATGAAAAGTTTTGGGAAAAATATTTTTATCCTTTTAACTTGGCGGCAAGAAAAAAATATTTAATG
>Ga0209101_1000385_pt1 | contig 36697 bp, 23 predicted proteins | sample ConPoolayeCmetaG_FD_185481 | JGI IMG/M metagenome (GOLD analysis project Ga0209101, IMG submission 185481) | Hot spring microbial mat communities from California, USA to study Microbial Dark Matter (Phase II) - Cone Pool mat layer C metaG... ...
CGGGGGAGCGGGGGAGCACACGCGCTTTGCGCGTAGCGCCGCAACACGCAACCATGCTCACCATCGCTGTGGTGGGCCATCCCTACAACGTGTTCGACCGTCACGTGGGCCATGATATGCTGCGCCGGCTGGCGAGCCTGGGAGTCAACGTGCGGACGGCGGCGCAGGTCTCCCCGGCCGCGGCGCGCGCGGCCATCGAGCGACTGGCCGGGCGACCCTACTGGACCTATGAAGGCGAGGTGGTGGGAGCCGCCGGCCATTACTTTGCCGACCCGACGGTGGACGGCGTCATCGCGGTGGTGGCCTTTGGCTGTGGGCCGGACAGCGTGATGATTGACGTGGTCCAACGTGGCGCGCAGGCGGCCGGCAAACCATTCATGCTGTTGACCATTGACGAGCACACCGGCGAGGCCGGCCTGGTAACGCGCCTGGAGGCATTCGTGGATATGCTGGAGCGGCGGCACGTGGAGCGGTAAGCGCGGATACAATCTCCAGCCGTAACTGCCTACCCTGAACCCTCCCGCAGGTTAGAAAGGGGCTGGCGAACGATGCAGCCGGTCATCTGGGCGCGCTCTGGTCTGGTCATTGCGCCCAAACCTGCGGGAGGGTAGGCAGTTACCTCCAGCCTTATCATCAACTGTAGGTTCGTTCATCCGTAGATTCCCATGATCGTAACTTATCCTCACATCGGTCAGGTCTACATCGCCCTGGAAGTGCTCTTTCACACCCTGGGCCTGGAGGTGATCTCACCGCCGCTGTCCAGCCAGCGCACCCTGACCCTGGGCGCGCAGCTCTCGCCGGAGTTCATCTGCGTGCCCTTCAAGGTCGTCTTGGGCAATATGATCGAGGCCCTGGAGCTGGGGGCAGACACGATCTTGACCCTGGAGAAACAGAGCGGCTGTCGCCTGGGTTATTATCCCAAGATTCAGGAGGCCGCGCTGCGCGAACGCGGCTACCAGTTCACCATGCGGCCCTTTCGCCTCATGGACGGCAGCGCAGTGACGGCTATCCGGGAGCTGCAACAGAACACCGGCGTGCCCCTGCGCCGCATCCTCCACGGCATCGCCCTGGGACTGCCGGTGATGAAGACCCTGGACGAGCTGGACAGCGCTGCCTACCGCCTCCGCCCTCGGGAACTGACGCCGGGTGCGGCTACGCGGGTGCTGCACGAAGCCCGGGAACGGCTGCGCCAGGTGAGTGACTGGGACACCTTCCAACGCATCCGCCGCGAAGCCTTCGCCGCCCTGAACGACATCCCGGTTGACCGCACGACACGGCCGCTCAAGGTCATCATCCTGGGCGAGTTCTATCTGGTGATTGATGCCTTCCTGAACATGAATCTGGAAGAAGAACTGGGGCGACGCGGGGTAGAGGTGGAACGTAGCATCTATATCACCAAATGGCTGAATTTTAATATGTTCCTGCGGGCACTGCGGATCCCGGAGACGCGGAGCGTGGAACGTGTGGCCCGGCCCTACCTGCGCCGCCCCGTCGCCGGCGACGGCCTCAAGTCCATCGGCGAGACGATCCTGCACGCCCAGGAAGGCTATGACGGCGTGATCCACGTCCAGCCCTTCACCTGCGCCCCGGAGATCGTGGCCTCCAATATCATGCCCAACGTGGTGCGAGATCACAACATCCCGGTGCTCTCCCTGGTCTTTGACGAACAGACCGGGCGCACCGGGATGCTCACGCGCCTGGAAGCCTTCATTGACTTGTTGGAACGCAGACGGGCAGGAACTCAGCCCCGCACCCGTTCCGCCCCGGCATACACGTTCAACGTCGGCCCACGCACATAGCCGATGAGGGTGATCCCCAGGTCCTGGGCCAACGCCACGGACAGGTCCGTGGGGGAGGTTCGGCTGACCACCACCGGCACACCCATCCGCGCCGCCTTGAGCAGCATCTCCGATGAGATGCGCCCGGTGGAGAGCAGGATATGCCCCGCCGGCGAGAGGCCCCGCAACAGACACTCGCCCATCAACTTGTCCAGCGTATTGTGCCGGCCCACGTCCTCCGCCACCACCAGTAGCCGCTCCCCGTCGCTCAGGGCTGAGGTGTGCAGGCCCCCGGCCACCAGGTACGCCTCTGCTGCCAGCAGCAAGTCGGCCATACGGTCCTGAACCTGCGCGACTGACACCGGCCGCGGGGATGATAGGGGGGGCAGTCGGGCCGGGTCCAGCAGGCCAAAGGTCGTGCCGCCGCCGCAGCCGGAGGTAACGGTGCGACGTTGCTGCAAGGCGGCCACGTCTACCTCCCGGCTGAGCTGCACCTCCGCCACCGTCTCGTCGTCGCAGACGCGCAGCAAGGCCACATCATCCAGCCCGCGGATGATGCCTTCCAGATACAGGAACCCCAGGACCAGGGCCGTGGTGCGGGCCGGGGTGTGCAACAGGGTCACCAGATCGGTGCCATTGACCCGGATGAGCAGGGGGGACTCGCGGGGGACGGCCCCGGTCACATCCTGCGGCTCATCGTCCCCATAGCGGAGGAAATCCAGGGCGCGCACGCTGAGGGGCAGACCTGGTTCTGATTGCGAACTGCGAGTCGGTTTCGTCAGCGACATCGGAGGACAAACCCTGGACCCTCCCGCAGGTTAGTACTACAACCGCATTTCGTCATTCTGAGGAGCGAAGCGACGAAGAATCCCGTTATTGTGGTAAAGAACCGCCTGCCAGGAACGAGATTCTTCGCTCCCTTCGGTCGCTCAGAATGACCACTTGGGCCAGATACGGTTGTAGTATTAGGTCGGGGCAGGCTCAGGGCGCCCTAACCTGCGGGAGGGTGGACACACGCATCACGTTTGATGCCTGTCGCTCACCGTTTCACGGCCTGGTCGTCGCCGTTGGGGTGATCGCCACCGTCGGCGTCACCACTGGCGTGACCGAGGGTAACGGGGTGGGCGTGACCACCACGGTGATGACCGTGCCGGCCGGGGTGGGCGTAGGTGTAGGAGTCGGCGTCGCGGTAGCGGTAGGAGTTGGTGTCACCACGGCGGTGGTCGTCACCGGCGCCGTGGGTGGGGTCAAAGTCGCCACCACCGTCACGATAGCGGCCGGCGTGGGGGTGGGTTGGCGGGGGGGCTTGTCTACCCAACCCAGCACCGTGTCCACCGTATAGCGACTGACCAGGTAGATAGCCGGGTCGCCGGCGTGTTGCACATAGTAGGAAAAGCCTTCCGGGTTCCTGCTCCCCACCAGCAGGGCCTCAGTGCGCTTGTTGGTCAGGGTCAGCTTGATGGTGGCTGTGGGCGGGTCCAACCCGAACTCGGCCAGGGTCACGCCCTCAGTAAAAGCTCGCTGGGCCCGCAATTCGATGATGCCGCTGGCCCCGTTGATCACTGCGCTGTCATCCAGGCGTTCGCCGCCCATGCCGCCCAGGAACCAGCCCTCGGCGCCTTTGAACAGATAGACGGATGGCCCGGCGGCCAGCTTCACCTCGATCCCTTCCACGTTATCCACGGCCAGGGCCGGGAAGAGATACTTGCTGGTCTCAGTAGTCGGCGCGGGAGCAGCACCGGGTTTATAGTTCTCCACAAGCCACCAACCGACCAGCAAGGCCGCGAAAACCAGCACCAGGATCGCGGTATTTCGAACCTGTGTATTCTTCATCGCCAAACACCTCACTAACGGATCACCGTCGTCGCCACCAGACCAACACCCCCACACCCAGGACCAACAAGGGCAGGAGACAGACGCTGGAGAACATGATGGGCGGGACCTGATTGGGCATCAGGTTCAAAGGATGCTGGGCTGGCGGCCTGGTGCTGATAGCGATGACGTCTTCCTCCTCCGTCAGCCAGTTCACGCAGTTGATGAACAGTTCTCCGTTGCTCTGCTGGTCAAAGGCCACATTGCTGGCAAAACTGGCATTCCCGATAAGGACCAGCCGGCTGGGTCCACCGGTCGGGGCGGATTCTTTCTCCACGGTCAGGCCCAGGGTCAACGGACCCCTGATGTCCTGCTCCGGGTCGAAGCGGGGATTGGGGGTGTTCAAATCCGTCTCTCCCCAGCTCTGGGTACTGGTCTGGAGCAGTTTTTGGACCGTCACGCTGGCCGGCGATGGCGTGGTCTGGGTGATGGACCGGGCCAGGGGGAAGAAAGTCAGCCCCAGGTCTTTAGTGATCTGGCTCCATGGGTAGCTCACCAGGACCGGCATCAGAGGCTCGCCCTGGATGCTGTTCACCGGGTCGTAGGCCAGGTCCTCCTGAAAGACTATGCCGTACTCGTCGCGCAGGCCATCCTCCAGGCCGCAGGTCTGGAGGGGGTCCAGGAGCAAGAACAGCTTGCCGCCATTGCGCAGGTAACTCCATACCGCCGGGACCTCCCGCTCGCCCAGAGGGGTGCGCGGGGCCGCCAGGATCAGCGCGGCCGCGTCGGCCGGGACCGTGCCCGAGATCACCAGATTCAGTTCGGCGACCTGATAGTTGTTACTCCGCAGGGCATTTCCGACCTTACTGTATCCCGTCTGGGCGGAGTCTTCCAGCCCTGGCTCCTTGTGGCCGACCAGGTAGTAGACCCGTTTGGCCTCGGCGCGGGTGACCTTGAGGATGCCGCTGGTGATGTCTTGTTCGCTGGTGCCCTGGACCTGTTGACGTTTCTCGCCGGCCTCAAAGACCAGGGTCCCGGTGCTGGTGACACCGTATTGGCGGGCCAGGGCCGGCCGGCTATCTGGGTCCACAAATTCATAGCGCAACCGGTTCGTATGGCGGGTGTACTCTTCCAGCAGGCTTTCCAGCTTATCGCGGCGGCCATCGTTCTGCGACATAAAGACGATCACCCGCACATCCCGGTCCAGGTTCGCCAGGATCTTGATGGTCTGCTGCGAGATAGAGTACTCGCCACTGGAGGTAAAGTCGTGCCGGGCGTTATACTTGTAAAGGGCCAGGTTGATCAGGATCACGATGCCGATGAAGGCCAGGCTCATGATCAGGGCATTCAAGCCGTAGCGCGTCTGCCGGGCGGCGATGGCCCGGCGGGCTATCTGGGGTTCCAGGGCAATATAGAGCACGCCCAGAGCCAGCCCCAGGATCAACAGGACCTGGCCTATGATATTCAGCTCGCCCAGCCAGGCAAAGCTGACCAGGGCCGCCATCACGCCGACCAGTCCCAACAGGATGACGTATGAGCTATAGACCTTAAGTTTCTCCCAGTATTCCTTGAGTTGATCCGGCGAGGTTCCCCGTTCGTTTCTTTCGTCCATCTAACTCCACCTCCGAATCTCCATGACACGCGTGGCCAGGAACAGGCAGATGGCGACAAGGCTCAGGTAATATAGGATGTGCCGTGAATCCAGGATACCCCGCGTAAAATCAAAGTAGTGTGAGATGATAGAGAGGTTCTGCAAAGCGTCAGACGGGTTCAGGGAGCCGCCCAGAGGCAGGTTGATGCTGGTGGGTAACATGGGAGCAAAGACCTCGATAAGCCACAGGAACAAGAGCGCGCCCAGAGCCAGCACGGCGGCGATGATCTGGTTGCGCGTCAGGGCCGAGGCCAGAAGCCCCACCGCCAGGAACGCGGCCCCCAGGAGCACGGCTCCAGTGTAGGTCGTCAAGACCACCCCCAGGTCTGGTTTACCGAAGGCCAGGAGGATCAGCAGGTAATACAATGTCGCTGCCAGCATGATCAGGTAGAGGGCCAGGGCTGCCAGGTACTTGCCCACCACCACTTCCCAATCGCGGAGCGGGGCGGTCATGAGCAACTCGATGGTGCCGGAGCGTTGCTCCTCGGCCAGGAGGCGCATGGTCAGGGCCGGCGCCAGCAGGAGTAGCACGATGGTCAGGTTGCGAAAGACCGAGTCCAGCGAGGCCGGGATATTGTAAAAGAACGCCTGGGGGTCCTGGAACCACGAGATGTACCAGGCAAAGAAGAGACCGGTGATGACCAGAAAGCCGAACATGGTCAGATAGGCCACCGGTGAGGCAAAGTAGGCCCGCAACTCGCGGGCGGCGACGTTCAACACGTTCATGCTGCCACCTCCTCCTCTGTGGTAGTCAAGCCCAGGCTCGACTGGGTGAGCCGCAAGAAGATCTCCTCCAGGGTCATATCCAGGGGCCGCAGTTCCAGCAGTTCCCAGCCCCCCTGGACCACGGCGGCGGCCAGGGCAGCCCGCCGGTCCGCATCCAGGGCGCATTCCACCGCGTAGGTGGTCTCATCGCGCTGCGTCACCGAGAGCACGTCTGGCACGGCACGCAACCGTTCCGTCAGGGCCTCGCTGGCCTGACTCACGCGCAGCAGGACGCGTTGGGCCTGCTGGATATGCCGGGTCAGGCTGGCTGGCGTATCCTCGGCCACGATGCGCCCCTCGTGGATGATGAGGACGCGCTGGCAGATCTGGCTGACCTCCGGCAAGATGTGGGAACTCAGGATGATGGTGGCCTGGCCGGCCAGGCTTTTGATCAGCTCCCGCACCTGCACCACCTGCTTGGGGTCCAGGCCGATGGTCGGTTCGTCCAGGATGAGCACCTCTGGTTCATGGAGGAGGGCCTGAGCCAGACCCACCCGCTGGCGATAGCCCTTGGACAGCTCGCCGGTGGGACGATGGGCCACCTCGGCAATGCCACAGGTGTCCATGACCCGGGCGATAGCCCGGTCCCGGTCATCCAGGCCCCGCACTTTGGCAAAGAACTCCAGGTAATCCCAGACCGCCATCTCCGGGTAGAGAGGGACCGTCTCCGGCATATAGCCGATGCGTTTGCGCACCTCCAGCGATTCGGTCAGGCAGTCAAAGCCAGCGATGCGGGCCGAACCACCAGTGGGAGGGATAAAACCGGTGAGAATGCGCATGGTAGTGGTCTTGCCGGCGCCATTCGGCCCCAAAAAGCCCACGATCTCACCCCGCTCGATCTCAAAGCTCACGTCGCGCAGGGCAGCTTTAGTGCCGTAAAACTTGGTCAGGTTCTGCGCCTGGATCATAGACTCACCCCTTCATCTATATAAACTTTAACTGCTACGCGGGACTGGCTATCCCCGACTTGCAACAGGCGGTAAATATAGCACAGGGCCATAGGACTGTCAAGCGATCCCCTTTGACCCCGTGCGTAATCAAACGTCCCCATTTCGCGTCCCTGCGGGGAGGGGAAATAAGGCCTCATAGGGGTTTTTGCGGCGGCGAAGCCGCCGCAAAAAACCCCCAGATTTGTCCCTTGAATTTACCCCGCAAATATGATAAACTGCTTCCGGCAGCCGGTGGTCAACCAGGATGCTGACCCGGCCCGGCCCCAAGCCCGGCAAACCCTGTCTGTCCTGAGCGTGAGCGAAGGGAGAAGAGCAATGAACTTGCCGAAGACATTTGATCTGGCACAATACCGGACTGACCTGGAACGCTACTTTGCTTCGTTCGATGACGTGGTGACGGCGTACCTGTTCGGCTCGTATGCGCGGCGGCAGGCCGGGCCTCTATCGGACGTGGACGTGGCGGTGTTGTTGACCGGCGCGCCGGACAGCCAACACTGTCTCGACCGGCGACTGGAGATCATTGGCGGGTTGATGGAGCTTCTGCACGTCAACGATGTGGATGTGGTGATCCTGAACCAGGTGCCCCTGGCGTTGCGCTACCGCGTCCTGCGCGACGGGGTGCTGCTCTACTGTCGGGACCAGCAGGCCCGCATCGAGTTCACTGCGCGGACGGTGAGCGAGTACCTGGATTTCAAGCCGATACTTCAGCGCCATGAACGCGCGATCCTGGAACGAGCGCGGAAAGGAGAATTGCTCCGTGGATATAACCCCTATCGTGGCACGCTTGAGCGTTATCGCCAACTCCGTGAACGCCTTGAAGGAACTGCAACGCCTGACGTATGAGGAGTTCGCGCGCGACCACATCCTACATGGCTCCGCCGAGCGAGATTTCCAGGTTGCCATCCAGGCTGCTATTGACATCGGTTGCATGATCCTGGCCGAGTCGGCGGTATGTATGCCGGAAAGCTACGGGGACATCTTCCCACGGCTGGCCGACATCGGTGTCTTGCCACCTGACTTTGCGCAGAAACTCGTCGGCATGGCCAGGTTCCGCAACGTGTTGGTACACCTGTATCTGGAAGTGGACTTGCGGAAGGTCTACCACTACCTGCAGCACGATCTGGGCGACTTTGAGCGGTTCGCGCAGTACGTAAGTGAGTATCTGGCCCAGCCAGAATGCAAAAGCCGGTGAGAATGCGCATGGTGGTGGTCTTGCCAGCGCCATGCGCCCCCCCAAAGCCCACGATCCCTCCCCCGTTCGATCCAGGCTCACGTTGCGGATAGTCCACCTCACGGGGAAACCACTCAATTTGTCTGACATCCGTTCCCCACTTCGTGTCCCTTCGAGGGAGGGGAAAGAAGGTCTCATAGGGGTTTTTGCGGCGGCTTCGCCGCCGCAAAAACCCCAGAAAGGCTTTTTCTCCCTAACGTGAGTTATGCCCGGATGTCAGGAATTTGTCCCTTGAATTTACCCCGCAAATGTGATAAACTGATACTGGCAGCCGGTGATCAACCAGATGCTGACCCGGCCCGGCCCAAAGCCTGGCCAATCAGGGCCACGGGTAACTGCCCACCCTCAACCGGCGGGAGGACAGGCAGTTACGCCCACGGAGAGAACAGTATGGCGAAGGAACGCATCCTCATCGTAGACGATGAGCCGGATATCGCGAACCTGCTGCGCGTATATTTCAAGTCTCGCAAATATGAGGTCCTGGTCGCCTCCCGAGGCTCAGAGGCTCTGGAGATCTGTCGTCGCCAGATGCCCCAGGTGATCATTTTGGACATTAACCTGCCCCAGATGGATGGCTTTGATGTCTGTCGCGCCTTACGAGAGAACCTGCGCACCAGCCATATCCCGATCATCTTTCTCACCCAACGGGATCAACGCAGCGACAAGATCGCTGGCCTGGAGCTGGGTGCGGATGACTATATCACCAAGCCCTTCGACATCCAGGAGCTGCACCTGCGGGTGCAGAACTCGCTGCGCCGGGCGAGCTATGAGAGTCTGACCCATCCGGTCACCGGCCTGCCCGGCAGCAAGCTGGTGGAGCAGCAATTCCGCGAACTGTTGCAGCAAGAGACCTGGGCAGTGCTTTACCTGGGCCTGGAAAACTTTTTCCCGTTCAATGAAACCTATGGCTTTATCATTGGGGACGATGTGCTCAAGTTCACTGCCCTGGTGTTGAACAATGCCGTAGACGAGTTGGGGAATCCGCGCGATTTCCTGGGCCACACCGGGGGGGCCAACTTTGTCGTGGTCACGACGCCGGATCGGGTGATGACTTTGCGCGACGCAATCGTCGCCCGCCTGGAACGGGACTTGCCGACCTTCTACACCTACCCGGATCGAGAACGGGGCTATATGGAAGTGCGCGACACCAACGGTCAGGTTACCCGGGTCCCGCTGCTGTATCCAGTTGTGGGTATCCTGACCAGGCCGCCGGCCCAGTTCACCAGCGTACGCGAGATCAGTGAGGCCATGGCCGAAGCACGCCAACGAGCCTCCCAACGCCCGGTTCGCTCCCGACTGCCCACGCCGGAGATCATCACCCCCAGAGGTTGATGGGTAACTGCTCAGCCTGTACCCTCCCGCAGGTTCGAAAGTGCCAGAACCTGCGGGAGGGTGAATGTCTACCCTACCGCAGGGCAACCGGCGGGAAGGTACAGGGTGTTACGAGTAACCCAGGGGTACGCCGATGGAACAGCAACAATCAGGGGAGAAGATACTCTATCAGGCCCAGATCGCATTCTGCATCACGCTGGTGATCCTCACCATCATCGTCGCTGCGGGGGCCTTGTTCCTGGCGCTGACCTGGCTGAACAAACCCTACCCCGGTTTTCTCCTGGAACCGAACCTGATCGTTAGCGCGCTCCGCCTGGATGGTTGGACCGGGGCCGAGGTCACCAGCGTGGAACAGTTGCGCACGGTTAACGGCCAGCCAGTAACCAGCCCGGCTGATGTCTACCGCTTCCTGGCCGGGCAACCCAGCGGAACACCTGTCACCTATGATATTTACACCATCGAGGGTCCGCCGGCCCGGCATACTTATCACATCCCCACGGCCCGCTTCTCCTATATGGACTTGACGGCCTTGTTCTTACTTCCCTACTGTATCGGCCTGGTCTTTCTGGCGTTGGGGGCCTTTGTGTATCGCGCCCGGCCAGTTACGCGCATCGGGACTTCTTTCCTGCTCTTCTGCCTGACCGTCGCCTGGGGTTTCATGCTCCTGTTCGACCTGGTCACCACCCACCTGTTAGCACGGCTATGGCTGGTGGCGCTGGCTTTGGCCTTGGGGACGGGCTTGCACCTGGCCCTGGTGTTCCCGGAGGAGCGGCGTCCGATCCGTCGCTGGCCACGGCTGCGCTTTCTGCCCTATCTGCCGGCCGGGCTGCTGGCAGCGGCCACGCAGTTCGCCTATGGGGACCCGCTGGCTTACCTGACCGTCACACGGTGGTGCTACCTGGGGAGCGTGATCGCCCTGGCAGCCCTGTTCGCGGCAGTGACCTACGCCATATTCCGTGGGTCATCCCGGCGCGTGCGGCACCAAAGCCGTATCGCTCTGGCCGGCATCGTGGCGGGCTTTGGCCCGTTTGGGATCTGGCTTCTGTCCAGCGCCGTGCTCCAGAACGCCAATCCCCTGGATGGCAAGTATGTGATCCCCTTCCTGGTCATCTTCCCGGCCGCCATCGCCTATTCTATCTTGCGTCACCACCTGTTTGACATCCGCCTGGTGGTGCGGCGGGGCCTGGTGTATGCCCTCCTGACAGCCCTGCTGCTGGGCGCGTATCTGCTGATCGTGGGCATCTTGAGCCTGCTGTTCCAGGACCTGATCCAGGTCAACAACCCCCTGATCCTGGCCGCCTTTGTCCTGGTGGTAGCGATCCTGGTGAACCCGGCGCGGGAACGGCTCCAACTCTGGGTGGACCGCACCTTCTATCGTCAGCGTTACGACTATCGGCAGACCTTGCAGGAATTCAGCCGGGCGCTGACTCTGCTGATGGACCTGCCGGTGCTGCTGGCCCTCATCGTCCATCGCATGGCCGATACGCTCCAATTGGAGGAGTCCTGTATCATATTGCAGGACCCTGGCAGCAGCGATTACGTGGTTCGCGAGAGCCTGCATCTCCCGCCAGAACGCATGACTCAACTACGCCTCCCGTCGGCCAGTCCGCTGGTGGAACGGTTGCGCCGGGAACGCCGGCCCATCTATTTCGAGCTGACCCCGCTGACTAACCTGGTCCCGGCCGAACAGGATTTCTTGAACCAGTTACATGTGGTCTTGTTGATCCCGCTGGTGGTCAAGGAGCGGCTCATCGGCTGGTTGGGGTTGGGGCGCAAGCTCTCTGAGCAGCTCTACAACGCCGAAGACCTGGAACTGCTCTCCACCCTGGCCGATCAGGCCGCCGTGGCCGTGGAGAATGCCCAGCTCTTTGCCGAACGTCAGCGCCGGATCAACGAACTCGCCACGCTGAACCAGATCGGGCAGGCCCTCAGCGCCTCGCTCCAGGTGCAGGAGTTGTTCGACTTGATCTACCAGCAAACGCGGCAGATGCTGGGCACAGAGAACCTGACCCTGGCCCTCTATGACGAGCGGGAGCGGGTGATCCGGCTCGAACTGACTTACGAGGACGGCGTGCGCCGGGAACCGACCATCATGCCCCTGGGGACCGGGCCGCTCAGCCGGGTGATCACCTCTCGCCAGCCCCTGTTGCTGGCCAGCGGGATACCGCCCGAATTCACCCGCCTGGAGGCAAGCTCCGACCAACGCACCCGGTCCTGGTTGGGCGTCCCCCTGATCGCTGGTGAACGGGTGCTGGGAGCCCTGGCCGTCCACGACCACGAACGCTATCACGCCTATGATGTCGAACACCTGGAAGTGCTCACCACCATCGCCGCCCAGGCGGCCATCGCCATCGAGAATGCCCGGCTGTTCGAGGAACTGCGTTTGTTCAGCCAGGAACTGGAACGGCGCGTGCAGCAGCGCACCGAGGACCTGGCCGCCGCCCTGCTGGCCCAGGAGGCTGAGGCCCTGCGCAGCCAGAGCATCCTGGAAAGCATGGCCGATGGCGTCATCGTGGTGAACACCGGCGGTCAGGTCACCCTGGCGAACCAGGCCGCTGCTCAGATCCTGGGCCGCGAGGTACAACACTTTATCGGTTGGGACACGACCGGACTGGTGCCGGGCGACAATACAGACCTGTGCACCCGGTTGGGGCACTTTATCGGCGCCTCCATCTTCCCCCGGCCCAAACGCCGCCCCCAACGGCAGGTATTGGAAGCCGGCAAGCAGGCCATCCAGGTGCATCTCTCGCCGGTGATCACTGCCAGCGACGAGTTCCTGGGCGCGGTGGCCGTCTTCCGCGACATTAGCCAGGAGATGGAAGTCAACCGGGCCAAAACCAAATTCGTCAACGAGGTGGCCCACGAATTGCGCGCCCCCCTCACCAGCATCAAGGGCTATGTGGACCTGATCCTGGAAGACGAGGACTATACGAAGGAAGAGATCTATGAGTGGCTGCGAGTGGTGCAGGCCAACAGCAACCGGCTAAGCCAGCTCATCGCCGACCTGCTGGACGTGTCACGGATCGAGGCCGGCAAGATCACCATCCGCCAGGAGCCGGTGGACCTGGTGTCGGCCATCAACGAGGTGCTCACCACCTTCCAGGGCCAGGCCACAGCCAAACAACTACGCCTGTCTTCCTTTGTGCCGGATGATGAACTCTTGATCCTGGGCGACCGGGATCGGGTGATCCAGGTGCTCAATAACCTGGTCTCCAACGCGATCAAATACACGCCGGATGGAGGTCAGGTGCTGGTATCGGCCCAACGGCAGCAACACATGGTTCGGGTAGATGTGGTGGATTCCGGGATCGGCCTGTCGCCAGCGGATCAGCAGCGGTTGTTTGAAAAGTTCTTCCGGGCCGACCATCCGCTGGTGCGCCAGGAGGCCGGCACCGGCCTGGGTCTCTCCATCGCCAAGGGCATCGTGGAGATGCATGGCGGCCGGATCTGGGTGGAGAGCCAATTGGGGGCGGGAAGTATGTTCAGCTTTACCCTGCCCGCCTATAGTGCCGATCAGTAACTGTCTAACCTGAACTCTCCCGCAGGTTAGAAGCCCCAACCTGCGGGAGGATGGGCAGTTACGCCGATTAGCCCCTTACTCCGGCCGACGCAGGTTGAGAGGGTCTTATGACAATGCCAGTGGAAATCCTGACCTGGTTAGGTAACCCGGTGGGCGAGTTGTTCACCTATGTCCTCCTGGGCCTGTTGGCAGCGATCCTGACCATTACCGCCTGGGGGGTCTGGAATCGCGCCCGGCAACTGGAGTACCGCACCCTGGCCCGTTATGCAGCCGCCCTGACCATCGTGGCGATCCTGATGGCTCTGCTCCGGGGTCTGGTGGTGGGGAACCATATCCCCCCAGAGATAACCCGCCTGGTGGTACCGCCGGTGCTGTCGGCCCTGGACGCGGCCAGGAGCGCGTTCCTGGGCCTGGCCTCCGTCTTGTTCGTCGCCCCCGGCCAACAGCGGCCGGCCCGGCGCTTCTTTCGCCTGAGCCTGGTGGCGATCTTGCCGCTCTATGCCTTCACGGCCTTCAGTTGGGCCGTGGATGCCCTGGCGCAGCCGAACCTGGTGTATAATGAACGCTGGCAGGCTATACCGGGCCTGGTCTGGCAGAGCTTACTGAGCCTGGCCGTGGCCTATCTGATCGCCCGGTACGGGACCACTCAGAAAAAGCTGCTCCTGACCAGCTTCTCCCTGGCCATTGCGGGAGTGCTCATCGGGATCGCCTCGATCATCCTGAACCCGCTGTGGATGGCTCTGGCTGTCGGTGCGGCCGGCCTCACGACGCTGCTCGCTTTTTTCCTCTTTACGGCGGCGATCTACCGCCTCATCATCTCCCAACTGGCCTATTATGTGGACGAGATGGCCAGCTTTGTTCAGGACATGCAGCGCCGCAACCGCGAACTGTTCTTCCTGGCCGAGATCGGCCGGGCGATCATCGCCGGCCGGGACCTGACCGACATGCTGACACGGGTCATCGAACACGTGGCGACGGCGCTGAATGCCGAATGGGGGGCGGTCTTTTTGTTGGATGAGGAGGAACCCGCGCGCTGGCATCTCTGCGCCACCTATGATGCGGCACACCGCCGCCGCACCGCCGAGCTGGAGGACTCTGGGATTTGGTCCAGGCACCCGGTCCTGATCGGATGTAGTGAGCTACCCCAGACTCGCCATATCCAGCTCGCGCCCGCTGAGACGGCGCCGGGCCTGCCCGACGATGCCCGGGCCGCCTTGATCCAGCCCTTGCGGATACGCAACCAGACGGTGGGTGCCGTCATCGTGGGCAGCCGGGAGCCACGCCAGTTCTCTGAAGACGACACGCGCTTTTGCCAGACCCTGGCGAACCAGTTGTCCGTAGCCATCGAGAACGCCCGGCTGCACGACGAGACCGGTCAGCGCGCCGCCGAGATGACGTTGCTCCATGAGGTCAGCCGCGCCCTCGCCACCAGCCTGGACCTGGAAAAGACCAGCCGGGCGATCCTGGATTCGGTAGGCCGCATCATTGACTATGCCGCTGCCGAGATCTGCTTCTACGACGAGGAACGCCGACTCCTGACCACCCAGGGGACCGTCGGCCCCCAGGGTAAACAGACCTACCGGGTGGGAGAGGGTCTCACCGGCTGGCTGGCCCAACACCGTCAGCCCCTGCTCATCGCCGATTTGCAAGCAGAACAGACGATCCAGCCCAAAGTGCGTGACATAGGCGACGGGCTGCCGATCCGGGCCTACGTGGGCCTCCCCTTGCTCATCGGGGAACGGTTGATCGGCACCCTGGAACTGGCCCATCACCGGCCTGGCGCCTTTAACTCCCGCACCCTGCGCCTGCTCAACGAGGTGGCGCCCCAGGCTGCGGTGGCCCTGGAGAACGCCTGGCTCTATAGCCAGACCGACGAACACCTGGCCCAACGGGTCCGCGAACTGGACACCCTGAGCCAGTTGAGCCGGGAGTTCAGCGCCTTATTGAACCTGGACGAATTACTGGACCGCACCCTGACCGAAGCCATGCGTCTCACCCCCGCTACCAGTGGCAGTCTCAGCCTGATCCAGCGCGAACAACAACTGGGGACAGTGCAGGTCTGGCGGGGCCTCACGCCAGTCGGGCTACCCGACCAGTGGAGACTGGATGACGAGCACTTGGTCAGCCAGGTGGCTCGCTCTGGCACGGCGCGCCTGATGCCTGATGCCACGGCCGCTCCGCCTTTCGCCCACCCGGCTACTCAATCCCAGTTAGCCGTCCCCATCCGCTATGGCGCGATGGTGCAGGGCGTGATCTACATGAGTAGCGATCAGCCGGCCGCTTTCAGCCGCGAAAACCTGGACTTTGTCCAGGCTCTGGCTGACCAGGCCGCCATCGCCATCGAGAACGCCCGCCTGTATCAGCAAACCGATACCGCGTTGGCCCGGCGCGTCCAGGAGCTAAACGTCATCGAGGAGATTGACCGCCAGCTATCCTCCACCCTGGATTACCGGCAGGTCATCGAGTTGGTGCTGGACAATGCGATCCGGGCCACCGACGCGGCGGCCGGCCTGATCGCGCTGTTAGAGCCTCCCGGCACAGAGATGCGCATCCTGGCGGAACGGGGCTACCCGGCCTGGGCCCCGGCGGGGGGAACCTGGCCCACCGACCGGGGGGTGATGGGCCGGGTAGTGCGCACCGGCCAGCCGGCCCTGGTGACCGATGTCACCCAGGACCCCGACTTTGTGGGCGTGGTGGAAGGCTCGCGCTCCGAGCTGGCCGTGCCCATCCTGCGCGAGGACCGTGTGCTGGGCGTGCTGAACCTGGAAAGCACCACCGTGGGGGCCTTCCAGGAGGAGCACCGGAGTTTTGTCGAGCACCTGGCTGAACACGCCGGGATCGCCATCGAGAACGCCCGCCTGTTCGCCGAGACCCAACGCCGGGCCGAGGAGCTGGCCGGCCTGCTCGAGATCTCCACCATCGCCAGCCGGACCCTGGACCTGCAAACCCTGATCAAGTCCGTGATCGACCGCACCCTGGCCCTGCTGGGCGGTGAAAAGGCCACGGTGATGCTCTTCGACGAGACCCGCCAGGAGCTGGTCGCTCAGCTTATTGCCTCGGTGGGGGCCACGCCGGAACAGGTGGCCGCCTTCCACGTCTCCATCCACAGCGAGAACTTTCAGTATAGCACCTTCATGACCGGCCGGCCCTATCGCACCGCCGACGCCCAGAACGACCCGCGCATCCTGCCCGCCTATCGCCCCTTTGTCGCCGAGTTCAACATCCGCTCGTTATTAGGGGTCCCCCTGCGCGTGGCTGATAGGGTCATCGGCGAGATGTACATCGCCAGCGAGCGGGAGGGGATCTTTACCGCCGACCATGAACACCTGCTGATGGCCGTAGCCTCCCAACTCGCGGCCAGCATCGAGAACGTTCGCCTCTACCAGCTCACCGGCGCCGCCCTGGAGAAGCGAGTGAGAGAGCTGACCGCCATCCAGCGCATCGGCCAGGAACTGAACGCCACCCTGGACCTGAACCAGGTGCTCGCCGTGCTCATCCGGGAGGCGCTCCAGGCGACCCAGGCCAGCCATGGGGAGGTGGTGCTGCGCGATCTGGAGACCGGCCAGTTCAGTGTGGTCATCTGGCAGGGCTATACCGACGAAGAAACAGTCGCCTTGCGCGCGCAGGTCCCAGATGCAGAAGACAGCCTGACCGGCCGGGTCCTGCGCCGTAAGGAGCCGGCCCTGGTCCCGGACGTCCAGGCAGAACCGGTCCCAGCGAGTCTCAAGAAGGAGACCCGCGCCGCGTTGGCTGTGCCCATCTTTTACGCTGGTGATGTGGTGGGGACCATCAATCTTTACAGTATGGTGCCTAATGCCTTCCACCAGGAAGACCTGGGCTTCGTCCAGGCCCTGGCCGACCAGGCCTCAGTAGCCATCGGCAACGCCCAGCGCTACCGGGAGCAGGTGCAGCAGGCCGAGCAGTTGCGCCGCCGCGCGGACCAACTGACCAGCGTGCTGCAAGTGGGCAACGTCTTGCGCACCGACCTGACCCTGGACGAGATCCTCACCGAGATCGCCTATGCCATCACCGAGGGGACTGCCTTCGACGCCGTCCTGATCAACGTGGTGGAGGGGGACCCGCCCATCGTGCGCCGCGCCGCCGGCGCCGGTATCCCTCTACCCATGCTCCAGGAACTGATGGCCGTCCGCCAGCCCCTGGAAAAGTTCCGGCCCATCATGCGCGATGATCTGCGCATCAGTCAGTCCTATTTCGTGCCGCGCGAGCTTCGGGCAGAGGTCTTTCGGGACTGGCACGTAGTAACCCTGGAACTGCCAGAGGAGGAGGAGAGGGGCGAAAACGAGTGGCATACCGGCGATGAGTTCTTTGTGCCCATGCGCGGCACTGACGGCGCGTTCCTGGGCTACATCTCCCTGAACGCTCCCCGCGACCGGCAACGCCCCACCCGCCGGGTGGCGGAAGACCTGGAGATCTTTGCCAACCAGGCGGCCATCGCCATCGAAAATGCCCGCCTGTTCGATTCCCTGGAACGCCGGGTGGAGACCCAACGCGGCCTGCTGGAAATGGCGACAGCCTTGCAAGGGGTGTTGGATACCCGGCGCATCTACGAGCTCCTGGCCGATTACCTGGGCCAGATGTTCGAGTTCGATAACTTTACCTGCTACGAGATAGACTGGAAGACCGGGCTGATCCATGCGCCCTATGCCCGGGGCCGCGACGCCGGGCAGATCATGGCTGAGACCTTTCCGGTGGGTGAAGGGATCACCGGCCACGTGGCGCGCACCGGCCGGGCCGAGATGGTGAACCATGCCCTGGAGGACCCCCGCGTGACCCTGGTGGCCGGGACGCCCCGCGAGCCAGAATCCATGCTGGCCATCCCCCTTTTGGCGCACGATAAGGTCCTGGGCGTGATGGATGTCTACCGCAAGGGCGAGCAGGTCTTTACCGAAGAAGAGTTCGCCATCGCCCAGTTGTTCGCTAACCAGGCCGCCGCCGCGGTGGAGAACGCCCGGCTGTTCGAGGAGACCCAACGCCGGTTGCGGGAACTGGCCGCCCTGAACGAGATGGCCCTGGCCCTCAGCGCCACCCTGGATTTAAACGCCCTGGTCGAGATGATCTACCGCCAGACGGCCCGCGTGATGGACGCCACCAACTTTTATATCGCCCTCTATGATCCAGCGCGGCAGATGGTCTCCTTCCCCATCGCCATCGAGGACCAGCAACGGGTGGAGACCCGGCCCGACTTTGCCCCCCGGCGACGTGGTCAGGGCCTTACCGAATACATCATTGACACCGGCCTGCCGGTGCTCATCGAACGCGACGTGCCGGGCTGGCTGGCAGACCACGGTATCGCCGTCATCGGCCCGGTCGCCCAATCCTGGCTGGGAGTGCCCTTCTATGTGGGCGAGCAGGTCACCGGCGTCATCTGCGTCCAGAGTTACGAGCGCCAGGCCGCTTACGACGAGGGCCATCTCTCCCTGTTATCCACCATCGCGGCGCAGGCAGCGGTGGCCCTGGAGAACGCCCGCCTGTTCGAGGAGACCCAACGGCGGCTGAACGAACTGGCCGCGCTGAACCGGGTGGGACAGGCCATCAGCTCGGCCTTGAGCCTGGAGCAACTGCTGAACGTGGTCTATGAGCAAACCAGCACCCTGATGGACACCACCAACTTTTATATCGCCCTCTATGACGCCGCAAGCGATATGATCAGCTTCCCCCTGAGCGTGGACCAGTATGACACCTTCCGGCCACCCCGCCGGGCCGGCACCGGGCTGACCAGCTATATCATCCGCACCCGCCAGCCGGTCCTGATCCAGGAGGATACCCTGGCTGCCCACCGCCGCCTGGGGATCGAGCCGGTCGGCACATTAGCCAAATCCTGGCTGGGGGTGCCGATGTTGGCCGGCGAGAAGGTCCTGGGCGTCATCGCCGTCCAGAGCTACGACCAGGAACACCTCTATGACGAAAGCCACCTGGAAGTTCTCTCTACCATCGCCGCCCAGACCGCCGTGGCTATCGAGAACATCCGTCTCTATGAGGAGACCCAGGCCCGGGTGGAGGAGATGACCCACCTCTATGGCATCAGCCTGGCTACCAGCTCCACTACCAACCTGACCGAGGCCCTCACCTATATCGCCGAGGGAGCGTTGGCGTTGACCGGGGCGGCCCTGAGCACGGTGTTCGTGTGGGACCCCGATCAGGAACGCCTGGTGCGCCAGGCTCTGGCTACCGAATCCACCCAGTTGCGAGCACTGTTGACGGACCTGGTTCCCCGGCCCGGCGGTTACTCCGAGCGCGTCTTTACCACGCGGCAACCCCTGATCATCCCCGATACGGCGGATACCCCAGACTTTAACCCCCTGGCTCTGGCCGGCGGGACACGGTCCGCTGCGGCCATCCCCTTGCTGCTGCGAGACCGCGCCCTGGGGGTGCTCTTTGTGAACCACACGGAACCGCACCACTTTAGCGACCGCGAACTCCAGGTCCTGTCGTTCCTGGCTAACCAGGCCGCCATCGCCGTCGAGAGCGCGCGCCTCTTTGAGGAGATCCGCCAGTTCAGCCAGGAACTGGAACAGCGCGTGGCGGAACGCACGGCCGAGCTGGCCACCGAAAAAGAGCGGGTCGAAACCCTTCACCGCATCACCAGCGAACTGTCCACGACCCTGGAACTGGACCCCTTGCTGGACCGGACCCTGGAACACCTGGTACACATCACCAATGCCGAACGCGGAGCGATCCTGTGGCTGGACCCACGCCTGGGCTTGCTGGTCCACCGGGCCGCCTACGGGCGCGAGGAACAGCTCCCGGCCGGCGGCCGTCCCACCCCCTTCCGGCCGGGCGTCGGCGTGGCCGGCTGGGTCCTCCAACACCGCCAGCCGCTCATCATCCCCGACGTGCGCGCCGACGAGCGGTGGCTGGCCACCGACCCGGCCTCCCAGACCCATGCCATGATGGCCGTGCCGGTGATCGTCGGCGATGATGTCCTGGGCGTGGCGACCCTCTCCCATCCAACGGTGGGCTTTTTCCGCGAAGACCAGTTACGCCTGGTGACCACCATCATCGGCGAGGTGGGGATCGCCGCCCATAACGCGGAACTCTACTCCTACGTGCGCGAGCAGGCCGAGCGCATGGCCCAGCTCTACCGCTCGCAAGAGGCCGAGGCCTCCAAGCTCGGCTCCATCCTGGACAGCATCGCAGATGGCGTCATCGTGAGCGACACCCACGACCGGATCATCCTGGCCAATCGGGCCGCCGAACGCATCCTGGGCACCCAGGCCGAGGTCCTGACCGGCCAGGAGATCTATCGCGTGATGGCGATCTTTGGCGCAGACGATGCCACGTTCCAGGAATTGCGGCATGAGCTGGTGACAGGCCGGCAATCCATCGCCCGGGTCTTTGAGTGGGAACCGGAACGCAAGGTGATCAATGCCCACATCGCCCCGGTGTTCACCGAACGCAGCGAATTCCTCGGCGGCGAGTTCGTGGGCCTGGTGACCGTCTTCCGCGACATCACCAAAGAGTACGAGGTGGACCGCATGAAGACCGAGTTCGTCTCCACCGTCTCCCACGAACTGCGGACCCCCCTCACTTCCATCAAGGGCTACGTGGACCTGATCCTGGACGGCGACGCCGGCGAGATCAACGACGAGGTGCGCGAGTTCCTGCGCATCGTGCAGAACAACAGCGACCGCCTCACTGACCTCATCAATGACCTGCTGGACATCTCCCGCATCGAGACCGGCCGCGTGCGGCTCGCCCTGGAACCAGTCAGCCTGGGCGAGCTGGTAGAGGAAGTGCTGGACAGCCATCGCACCCGAATCGCCGAGCGACCGTTGACGATCCATATGGATTTGCCGCCAGACCTGCCCCCGGTCTATGCCGATGCGCAACGCCTCTACCAGATCTTGAACAACCTGGTGACTAATGCCTACAAGTATACCCCGCCCGGTGGCTCGATCACCATCACCGCCCAGATCAAGGACCACAAAGTCCAGGTGGACGTGGCCGATACCGGGATCGGCATCTCAGAGGAGGACCAGAAACGGCTGTTCTCCCGCTTCTTCCGGGCCGATCACCCCCTGGTCCGCCAGGCGCCGGGCACCGGCCTGGGCCTGGCGATCTCTCGCTCCCTGGTCAACCTGCACGGTGGCGAGATGTGGATGACCAGCGAACTGGGCAAAGGCAGCGTCTTTAGCTTCACCATCCCGCTGGTGGAGGCGGAGAACAGACTGGCGGCCACTGCCCCCGTTAGATAAGCCTGGTTGTAATGGCCTGCCCTCCCGCAGGTGGGGGCCTTTCTAACCGGCGGGGAAACACAGATCGGATAGCCGTGAACACTCGCATGATTGACCTCATCCTGAGCCCGGTCGTCCCGGCCCTGCCCGGCCTGAGCCTGGCCACGCTTCGCGTGCGACCAGATTGGCGAGCTGCGCTGATAAGTGCCCTGCTCCTGGCCGGGCTGCTGGCCCTGCCGACTCTGGCCCTGATCGTCCTGATTGACGCCTCACCGCTGGCGGCATCACCATATCGCGCGCCGGCCACGGCCCTGGTCGTGACGCTGTTGACGGTGGCCCTTTACCCGGTGCTGCGCCCGCGCGTCCGGGACCTGGCTGACCGCCTGGCCTTCCGCCGGCGCTACGACGCCCGCCAGATATTGCGTCGCTTCCGCGAAGAGGCCAAAGTCGCCCTGGACCTGGACGAACTGGCCCGCCTCACAGTGAATGCCGGTTTCGAGATCGCCTCAGCCTCCCACGTTGCCCTCCTGTCGCCTGACGAGCCGGCGGGATGCTATCGGGTGGTGGCCTGGCGTAGTGCCCCGCCGCCGCTCCCCGCTGAGGGGATGCCCTCGTTCGCCACCGTGCAGTTGGACCCGGCCCACCCGGTCATCAACTACCTGAGCGGCACCGGCCGGTTGTTAACAGCCGCCGAGTTCGAGGGCTTGCCCCTGTTCCAACACCTGTGGCCCCAGGAACGCCGGGCCTGGGAGCAACTGGCAGCCCAGGCCCTGATCCCCCTGTGCAGTCACGACCACCTGATCGGCGTCCTGGTCGTGGGGGCGGCCTCTCCGACCCGGCCCCACCCTCTAAAGACAGGCGGGGATCATCCGCCGGAAACCCTGGCCGTCCTGGAGCAACTCGCCCTCCAGGCCGCCGAGGCCCTGGAATGCGCCCAACTCCGCGCCCAGGCCCACCGTCTCCAGACCACCCTGGGCGTGCTATACGAGAGTGGACAGGAGTTGGCGGCCAGCCAGGAACAGGAACGGCTCCTCCAGGCAACGCTCAGCGGGGCCTTGCACCTGACTGATGCTGACCTGGCCTGGATCGTGCTGCTGGACCAGGCGAACGGTCAGCCGGCCCGGCACGCGACGCTCACCCGCACCGGGGCCTACCAGGCCGGCACGCCCACCGGCCCAGACGCGGCCCTTCTGGAACTGGTGTTCCAGCAGCCCCCGCTGGTGGTGGACGATCTGACCGCCGACCCCCGAACCCCGGCCCTGGCCGTGGCAGAGGCGCGTTCGCTCCTGGCCGTGCCCCTGCTGGCCGGCACAGAGCGGCTGGGGATCCTGGCGGTGGCTGATGCCCGGCCCCAGCGCTACAATGAACACCAGCGGCGGCTATTGGAGACCCACGCCGGCCGGGCGGCCCTGGCGTTCCACCATAGCCGGCTGGCGGCCCTCCAGCACCGCTTTGAACAGGAACTGGAGAGCCGCGTGGCCCTTCGTACCCAAGACCTGGTCCAGGCCAACCTCAGCCTCCACAGCGAGAAGGACCGCCTGGGAGTGTTATACGAGATCGCCCAGGACCTGTCCGCCGGCCTGGCGCTGGACGATCTGCTGGGCAAGGCCCTGCGCCTGGCAGCCACGGCCGTGGCTGCCGAACGCGGGTCGGTAATGGTCTTGAACACCCGCACCGGCCAGCTCATTTACAAGGCCGTCCTGGAGGCTGATCGCCAGGTGACCATCAGCAACCAACCCACTCAGTTTCAGCCCGGCGTCGGCCTGGCCGGTTGGGTAGCCAAACACCGTCAGGCAGCTCTGGTCCCAGACGTGACCCAGGACCCCCGGTGGCTGGCTATGACCGAGACCCCGGCCAACATCCGCGCCGCCATAGTCCTGCCCTTGCACATCGGCCCGGAGACCCTGGGTGTGCTGTTCCTGGCCCACTCCCAGCCGGGCTACTTTGGTGACGAGCACCTGCGCCTCCTCTCCCCGGTAGCCAATGCGATGGCCGTGCTCATTCACAACGCCGAACTCTATCAATATATCGGCGAACAGGCGGAGGAGCTGGCGCGCCGGCTACGGGAACAAGAGAGCACCACGGCCCAGGCCCAGGCTATCCTGAACAACATCACCGATGGCGTGATCGTGAACGACATGGAGGGGCGCATCCTCCTGGTCAACCCGGCCGCTGAGAAACTGGTGGGCCTCTATGCCCGCACCCTGGAGGGCCAGTCCTGGCAGAATATCGGCAAGACCCTGACGGCGGCCGGCTATGCGGAGCTGGCCGCCCGGCTGGCCGAGGCCACCGCCCGGGTGAGACGGGGCCGCTACCGCCCCCTCCAGCACACCTTTGAGATGGATGACCAGAAGATCCAGGCCCACCTGGTCCCGGTGATCACCCGCACCGGCGAGCCTTTGGGCCTGGTGACCGTATTGCACAACATCACCCCGGACCGGGAACTGGACCGCCTCAAGGCCGAGTTCGCTTCCCATATCACCCACGAGCTGCGCACGCCGCTCACCGCCATCAAAGGCTATCTGGACCTGGTGTTGGACGGCGATGCCGGCGAGATCAGCCCCCAGGCCCAGGACTTCCTCCAGGTCGTGCGGAGCAACAGCAACCGGTTGGCATACCTGGTAGATAACCTGCTGGATATCGCATAGGACGAGAACATGCTCAAGTGGCTGACTTCCGAGTCCATGACCTACGTCTATGGCGAAAAGATGGCCACCCTGGTTCGCTGGGCCACCCTGATCCTGGCCGGCCTGCTCAACAATCTGGTCGGCGGGACGGAAAGCCCGGCCATCGTCGCCTTCAACGGTCTGGTGCTCACTGGCGCCCTGCTAAACCTGGTCCCCACCGTCGCCTTGTGGCGAGGGTTTCAGCCCAGCCGGTGGTTCTGTCGGCTAAGCATCGGCTTTGACATCTTGCTGCTGACGGCGATGATCTTCTTGCGCGGCGGGCTTTCCAGCACCATCTATGTGCTCTATTTCCCGGTGATCTTTGCGGCCGCGATCCGCTTCGGCCTGACCGAGGGCCTGGTAGATGCCCTGATCATCGGCGGGACCTATGCCACCGTGACCGTGATCACCCACCCCGGTGGCCCGCTGGCCCTCGAACCCCTGGCCGGGACCCAATTGCTCATCCGGGTCCTGGTCTTTATCGCCGCCGCCCTGGTAAGCGGCCTGCTGACGCGCCAGGAACGAACTGTGCGCACCTTGCGAGCGCAACGCGCCGCCGATGCACGCCTGCTGACCGAGTTGACCACCCTCACCGAGATCGGCCAGGCCCTGACCTCCATCACCCAGCCGGACGAACTGCTGGAGTTGATCTATCAACAGGTCAGCCGGGTGCTGGATGCCCGTAACTTTTACATCGCCCTATATGACGAGGCCCAGGAGACCCTTCACTTCCCGGTAGCGGTCAAGGCCGGGCAGCGCCGAAACTGGAGCAGTCAGCGTGGTGGACAAGGCCCCGCCGAACACGTGATCCGCACTCAACGACCCTTGCTCGTCACCGGGGATGTGGCCCATCGTTTCCAGGAACTGGGGATCGAGTTCCCCGGCGAACTCCCCTGTTCCTGGCTGGGCGTGCCCCTGCTGGCCGGCGAGCGGGCCGTGGGCGTGATCGCCGTCCAAAGCTATGAGCCGACACACAGCTATGACGAGGGCCACCAGCGGCTCTTGAGCACCATCGCCGCCCAGGCCGCCATCGCCCTGGAAAACATCCGCCTGCTCCAGAAAGCGGAACACCGCGCCCGCGAGTTGACCAGTCTCTATGAGGTTGGCCAGGTCATCACCTCATCCCTGGACCTGGACACGGTCTTGAAGCGGATCATGCACGCTGCGGTAGACCTGTTGGAGGTGGAAGCCGGCTCACTGGTCCTGGTAGACCCGCACAGTCAGGACCTGGTCTTTCGCATCGCCCTGGGCGCCAGAAGCGAGCAAGTCCAGCAGCTCCGCCTGCCGGCCGGCACCGGCATCATGGGCCAGGTGGCCGCCACCGGTCAATCCATCATCGTCAACGACGCCCAGAATGACCCGCGCTTCTACCGGGGAGCCGATACCCTGTCTGGCTTTCACACCCGCTCTATCCTGGCTGCCCCGCTGCGCGCTCACGACCAGGTTATCGGCGTTGTGGAGGTGATGAATCGCATTGACGGCCAGCCGTTTCTGCCGGAACACCGGGACCTGCTGACCACCTTCGCCGACCAGGCCGCCATAGCCATCGAGAACGCTCAGGTCTACCAGCGCACCGATGAGGCCCTGGCCCGCCGCGTGCGCGAACTGACCGCCATCGCCGAGGTGGACCACCGGCTCAGCGCCACCCTGGACTTTGAAAGCGTGAACACCCTGGTCGTCCAGGAAGCGATGCAAGCCACCCACGCCTCAGCCGGGCTGATGGCGATCCTGGATGAGACGCGCACCGGCCTGCTACTCCTGGCCCAGCAAGGCTATCCAGAGGACATCCGCCGTTATCAGTTCGAACCCTGGCCTGTGGAGCGGGGGATCACCGGGCGCGTGGCGCGCACCGGCCAGCCCATCCTGGTGCCCGACGTGCAGACTGACCCCGACTATGTGGCCTTTGTCCCCACCACCCGCTCCCTGCTCAGCGTCCCGGTGCTGCAAGAGGACCAGGTCCTGGGCGTCGTCACCCTGGAGAGTGACCGCCCGGCCAACTTTACCGCTGATGACCTGCGCTTCGTCCAACACCTGGCCGAGCACGCTGCCATCGCCATGCAGAACGCCAAACTCTTTGCCGACCTGCAACGGGCTAACCGCGAACTGCAAGCCTTGAGTGACGCCAAGACCGAATTCGTCTCCATCGTCTCCCACGAACTGCGGGCCCCCCTGACCTCCATCAAGGGTTACGTGGACCTGATCCTGGAGGACGAGACGATCTCGGAAGACGTGCGCGATTTCCTGGGCGTGGTCCAGCAGAACGCCGACCGCCTGGGCAAACTGGTGGCGGACCTGCTGGATGTCTCGCGCATCGAGGCTGGCCGGATCCATCTCACCCGCGGGCCACTTGATCTGGCTGACATCGTGGACACCGTGCTTTCGACAGCGGCAGCCGAGATCCAGGCCAAAGAACTGACGGTGACGGTGGACCTGCCAGCCGATCTCCCACCGGTGTGGGGCGACCGGGATCGGGTCACGCAGATCATGACCAATCTGGTGAGCAACGCTGTGAAATACACGCCGAGCGGCGGCGTCTACATCTCGGCCCGTCCCGGCGGCGAGACCACCCCGGCCGGACTTGACCGGGGGCAGTATGCCCAGATCACCGTGCGCGATACCGGCATCGGCATCACCCCGGCCGATCAGGCCCGGCTCTTCACCAAGTTCTTCCGGGCCGATCACCCCCTGGTGCGCCAGGTGCCCGGCACCGGCCTGGGTCTTTCCATCGTCAAGTCACTGGTAGAGCTGCATGGCGGGCGCGTCTGGGTGGATAGTCAGGTGGATCAGGGAAGTGCATTTCACTTCACGTTGCCCATCGTGGCCAGCCAGGCGGCAGATCCGCCAGATAACGCCTGGAAGAGACAGTGATGGTCACCTCAACCACTGCCAACGAGCGACCACAACCTGGCCAGGGCCTGGTAGTCTCCATCCAGACCGAGACCGACATCTACGCGGTAGCGCAACGCACCCGCTTCCTGAGCCGGGGTCTGGGTTTCAGCGAGGCGGATCAGGTGCGCGTGGAGACGGTGATCCTGGAACTGGGGCGCAACATCGTGCTCTACGCTGGCGAGGGCGAGATCATCGTCCAGGTGGTGGCCCGCCGGGACCGGGTGGGGTTGCAGGTCCGAGCCATAGACCGGGGTCCTGGCATCGCCGATATGGAACAGGCCTTGCAAGACGGCTTCTCCACCTCTGGCCGCTTGGGCACCGGCCTGGGCGCCGTGCGCCGCCTCATGGACGAGTTCCACATCGAGTCCGAGATCGGCCGGGGGACCCGGGTCACGGCAGTAAAATGGGCGGCGGAACGCGAAAGGCTGCACGATGCAGGATGAAGGGGGCAACGGTGCACGCCTTACGCTTAGACAGGGAACACGGTTCCCAGCAACCTGTGGGAGGGTAGTACTACAACCGCATCTGGCCCAAGCGGTCATTCTGAGCGACCGAAGGGAGCGAAGGATCTCGTTCCTGGCAGGCGGTTCTTTACCACAATAACGGGATTCTTTGTCGCTTCGCTCCTCAGAATGACGAAATGCGGTTGTAGTAGCAGGCTGAGCAATTACCAGCGGTTCACGCCCTACGCTTTACGCTTTACGTTTTACGTTTGTAACTACCTACCCTCCCGCAGGTTTGGGCGCAATGATAGACCAGACGCCGCGGGCGCGCCCAGATGACCGGCTGCATCGGTTATCAGCCCCTTTATAACCTGCGGGAGGGTTCAGGGTAGGCAGTTACTTACGTTTTACGTTTTGGTGAGATGCGCATGGCTAAGAAGAAAATACGCCCCACCCGCGCCCCAGAACGGCGAGTGGCTGACCTGTAAGTGTTACATCAGATGGGCCTGGCCCTGGCCGCGATCCGGGACCCAGAAGCCCTCTTGCAGCACGCCGTAGACACCGTGCGCCAGACCTTTGGTTATTACTACGCGGCCTTTCTGGCTTATGACCCGCAGGAGCAGCTATTGTGGCCCGCCGCCTACAGCGGGATCGGTGCCTTGCCCCCCCAGCACGTGCGTTTCCCCCTGGACGTGGGCCTCACCGGCCTGGCCGCCCGCCTGCGGGAGCCAGTTATTGTGAACGACGTGCGCCAGGACCCTCGCTATGTGACCGGCGGTGTCCCTGGCGTTGGCGCGGAGGCAGCCTTCCCCCTCCAACGTGGCGACCAGCTCTTTGGCGTCCTCAGCGTCGCCCATCAGGAATGCGATGTCTTTGACCAGGAGGCCAGCCGCACCCTGACCGCCCTGGCGAATCAGATCGCAGTGGCCCTGGAGAATGCCCGTCTCTTTGCCGACAGCCAACGTCGCGTCCAGGAACTCTCCACCCTGACCGCTATCGGGACGGCTCTCAACCAGGCCCTGACCCTGGAAGAGACCCTGGACCGGGTCCTCCAGGCCCTGGAAGAGATCCTCGGTCCGGTGGAGTGCTCTATCGTGCTCAGCCATGAACCAACCAACACGCTGCGGATGGTGGCGGCCCGCCACCTGCCGGCCGAGAGGGTGACAGCCTTTAACCTGCGCGGCGTGCGTTGCGACGAGGGCACCTTCGGCATCGCCATCCAGACCGGCGAACTGGTGGAGGTCGCTGACACACGGACCGACCCCCGCGTGTCGTATGGCCTGGTACACGACCAGGATGATATGCCCAGACAGGTGACCAGTATCCCCCTGCGCGCAACCGACGGGACGATCATGGGAGTGCTGGCAGTAGGGACCTTGCTCAAAGAGCCGCATACCCGCCGCCTGGTCCTGGCCCTGGCCGACCTGGCGGCCATCGCCATCCACCGCGCCCGACGTTTCGAGGAGGAGCAACGGCGCCGTCAGGAGATCGCCACGTTACGCGACGTGGGGGCTGCCATCACCGCTTCGCTGGATCTGCCCACCATCTTGCGCGCCATCTACCAGGCCACGGCCCCCACCTTGAACGCGGACACGTTCTACGTGGCCTTCCTGGAGGGGGATGCCGCTCCCCCCAGGCTGTCCTTCGCCTTCGTGGTGGACAGCGGAACCGTCCTGGAACCCTTTACCCAGCCGCTGGAGCAGGAGCGGGGCCTGGTCAGTTGGGTGATCCAGCATCGCCAACCCCTGCTCTTGCGCGACCTGCCCCACGATTCGCCAGTGGAGCCGATCCAGATCGGCCAGGCCATGCGCTCTTCCATCATCGTGCCCATCGTCGGTCAGGATCGCCTGATCGGCGTGATCGCCGCGCAAAGCCAGCGACCAGCCGCCTTCGACGAACGCCACCAATGGCTTCTCTCAGCCGTGGCCGATCAGGCAGCCATCGCCATCCAGCACGCCCGCCTCTTTGCTGACCTGCAACTGATGAACCGGGACCTGGAAGCGATGTTGGAGAGTCAACGCGCACTGCTGGCCATGGTACGTGAGCTGTCCAGCCCGGTCATGCCGGTCTTTGCCGGGGTCCTGGTCATGCCGCTCATCGGACCGATTGACTCCCAGCGGGCGCAACAGATCACCCATGAACTGCTGGCCGCCATCGAGACCCATCGCGCCAGTTTCGCCATCATAGACATCACCGGCGTGCCGGTGATGGATAGCTACGTGGCGCGCTATCTGGCGAACGCCATGCAGGCTGCCCGGCTCGTCGGAGCCGAGCCGGTGTTGGTCGGTATCGCCCCGGCCGTGGCCCAGACCATGGTCGAGATCCGCGCCGATCTGGGCAGGGTGGTGACGCGCCGCGACCTGCAAAGCGGCCTGGCCTATGCCCTGCAGCGTCTGAAGCACGTGCCCCTGAACCTGGCCGGGGAAGAGGAACCATGAGCCAGGGCGAGGCCCTCTGGTGGCCCGCCTGCGGCTTTGAACAGAATGAACCCGATAAAGAGGCCCTATATTCTGCAATTCGATGACCCGGCAGCCGGGCAGGTCGAGCTGGTGGGCGGTAAAGCGGCCAGTCTGGCCCGCCTGACCCGCGCCGGCCTGCCCGTTCCGCCCGGCTTTTGCCTGACCACGGCGGCCTGCGATGAGCATCTGCGCGCCAACGGGCTGGCCGAACCCATCATCCCGCCGGCCACGTTACGCATCCGCATCACCGCCGCGCCGATGCCGCCCGGCCTGGCCAGGACCATCCGCGACGCCTGTCGTCGCCTGGGTCGGGGTGCCTGGGCCGTCCGCTCCTCTGCCGTGGCAGAAGACCAGGCCGGGGCCTCCTTCGCCGGCCAGCACGAGACGCTGTTGAACGTGCTGGGGGAAGACGCCGTGTTGGCCGCCATCCAGCGTTGTTGGGCCTCGCTGTGGACGGAGCGCGCCATAGCTTATCGGGAATATAAGGGGCTGGCCCCTGCGCCAGCGCGCATGGCTGTAGTCGTGCAACGCCTGGTCCCGGCCGAGGCCGCCGGGATCATGTTCACCGCCGATCCCCTCACCGGCGACCAGGACCGCATCGTGATCGAGGCCAGTTTCGGCCTGGGCGAGGCGCTGGTGGCCGGCCGGGTAACCCCTGACCGATACGTGGTGGACAAAGAGACCCTGACCATCCGGGATCGTTTCGTTGGCGAGAAGGAGGTCCTGATTCGCCCCGCCCCGGCCGGGGGCACGCTGGAGGAGGCCGTACACCCGGCCCGGCGGGCAGCCCCGGCCCTGGCCGATCACCTGATCTCCGGGCTGGCCGCGCTGGGCCGGCGCGTCGAGACCTTGTATGACCGGCCCCAGGACATCGAATGGGCCTTGTATCAGGGGCAGTTATATCTGTTGCAGTCCCGGCCGGTGACCAGCCTGCCTTCGTCCACCCGGCCAGCATGAACAACGCCCACCATCACCTGTTCAACGAGGTCAAAGTGCCACCGGGTTTTACCGTACAAGATGATCAGCTTCATCCAGCCGGTGAGAACGCATCGCCGCTGTACCGCGAGAGCTTTTTCTGGGGCTTCCATGAGCCAGCCGGCATCTGGGGCATGGCCAATATCGCCTTGCACTACAATGTGCCCCGGACGGACCGCTTCCTGGTCCTGGCCCTGCCAGACGGCCGGTTGCTCACCCATGGTCAGATAGACAGCGCCCCGATCCAGGAGGCCAGCCTGACGGCCAACGCAGTCCAGTTCATCCGTCTCGAGCCGCTGGTTCGCTGGCGGATCCAGGCCGAGGCCACTTTCACCATGGTCCCGCAGCGGCAAGACATCTCACGTGTCCTGCTGCCTATCCATACCTTGCCGCTCACAACCCTGTTCCGGCCGCTGGATGAACCGCCAGAGACGGTGCCGGTGCACCTGGACTTGATTTATACCACCATCACCGGACCGCAGCCAGTGGACTGGTCGTTCTTTGGCGTGCCGGCCCGGCATTACCAGGCCGTGGGGCAGATGCTGGGGACGATCCAGGTCGCCGACCAGTTTTATCACTTTGCCGGCCATGGCCCGCATGACCATTCCTGGGGGATACGAGACTGGCTACTGCCCCGCGAGTGGTACTTTGGCAGCTTCCAGATGGGGGCCACCAGCATCCACCTGGTGCGCAGTCAGACCACGGACGGGCGCTCCATTGAGAGCGGCTTTATCCATCGTGACGGCATCACCGAAACCATCTGCGCCGTACACGTCCAGGCCGACCATGATCCGGACAACGCCCATGTACGAAGCGCCCGGATCACCCTCGTCACCGCCAGCGGTGCAACCCTGACGCTCGAGGTGAGCGCCCGAGACCATTATCACTTTACCGTACATGTTCAGGACAACCAACTCTGTCACGATACCGAAACCCTGGTTGCCGTGCGCGGCCCGGCCGGCCAGGGCCAGGGTATCCTGCAATACGGTCATCTGATCGTGAATCACCGGACTTGACAATTCTGGAGTCGAGCCTTCAGGCGGGTCATATCCTGCGGGTATAACCGGCTAAAGCCTCTACTCCCTGTGATGTGCGACAATTCTGGAGTCAAGCCTTCAGGCGGGCCATATCCTGCGGGCATGGCCGGCTAAAGCCTCTAATCCTTGTGGTGTACGACCAGTTGTCCAAAGCCCGATGAATCATGGGGGCTACAGTCGGCCGCAGACCCCCATTTCTGAGAAAAGGTAAACAGCTATGGTCTATAAATCTGCACCTGTCATATGGTCCTGTTCCAACACCCGGGAGATCATCCCTGATGCCGTCACGCCCCTGTCTCAGGCCCTGCTGCGCCAGGACATCAACCAGGCGGCCATCGGCTTTATGCACGACTCTGGTGTGCAGACCGAGCCTGGATCGCTGTTCGTGGATTTTCATCACGGCCGACTCTACCTGAACATGAACTTTGTCACCCATACCTCGTCGTCCATTCCCGGGCGCAGCCCACGCCAGATCGCCGCCGGCTTTGGCTTTGAGGACGCTGAACTATTGCGCCAACACCTGGGGATCGATCCCGACCGCGTCACGCCGGGCAGTTGGGCCACCCTGCGCCCGACGCTGGGCACGGTGCGCTATATCCTGGCGGCGCCGGGTTATCTGAAAAAAGAGGTGCCGACCATCGAGAGCCAGATGGACCACCTGGAGACCCTCGATCTGACGACACTCAGCCTGGGGGAGTTACAAGCCCTCTGGGGCAAGATCCAGGGCCTGGTGAAGCGCACCACCTGGCTCCACGCCCTCTATTCCAACTATGCCTTTGGCCTGTGGGAACCGTTAGAGGGCCAGATCAAGGATCGGTTCAGCCCCCAGGACACCCGCCGTCTCATGGGCCAGCTATCAGCCGGCCTGGAGAACATGGCCACCGCTCAGATGGGCCTGGCCTTGCGCCGCCTGGTGCATGAGGCCCACCGGGATGAGGGCGTGCGGCAGGCCCTGATGGCCGAGGACCCTCTGGCGGCTCTGGCCGCCCGGCGCGCTCAGGGCGAAAGCATGGCCTTCTTTGCGACCTGGGATGAGTTCATGGCCCGGTTCGGTCATCGTACCTTCAGTGAGCTGGACCTGCACCGGCCCCGCTGGCGCGAAGCCCCCCTGTTCCTGGTGCGGCTGATCCAGGGCGCCCTGGCCGGCCCGATAGGGGAGACCCCCGAGGCCCTCATGGAAGAACAACTCCAGAGGCGACTGGCCGCCGTCCAGGAAGTCGAGCAGCGGATCGGACGCCTGCGCGCCCTGCCCTTCCGCTGGCTCTTGCGCAACATCCAGATGTTCGTGACCCAACGGGAGAACATGAAGAACCTCTGGATGCGCGAATACGCCCTATTGCGCCAGGTCTTTTTGCAGATCGCCGCGCGCTGGCAGGCCCAGGGCTGGCTGGACGAGCCGGACGACATCTTTTTCCTGGGGCCAGACGAGATCGCTGGCGTGATCAGCGGCACGCTGGCCGGCGCAGAGTTGCGCGATCTGGTCGCCCGGCGGCGAGCCGAGTTTGCCCGCTGGCAGGCTCTGGAGCTGCCAGAGACCTTTGTCGGCGAGTGGCAACCGCAACCGACGCCGGAGGCACCCTCACCTGCCAGCGCCGTCGGCGCAGTGCTGCACGGCCTGGGCTGTAGCCCCGGCACAGTCCGCGCCCCGGCCCGCATCATCCGGGACCCGGTGCGCGAAGCCCACCGCCTGCACCCCGGCGAGGTGCTGGTGGCCCCACAGACAGACCCCATCTGGACGATCCTGTTCCAATCAGCCGCCGCCGTCGTCACAGAACGGGGCGGGATGCTCTCCCACTCGGCTATCGTGGCCCGGGAGTTCGGCATCCCGGCCGTGCTGGGCGTAAAAGAGGCTACCGCCCGCATCCCCGACGGCCAGTTGATCGCCGTGGATGGCACGGCCGGGACCGTGCACATCCTCCCCGAACCACTTGCAACGATTTAAGGAGGAAGAACGTGGCCCATTTTCTCAGCCTGACGGAAAAAGATAAAACCGCCCTGCACCAGTGCGCCCCTCTCTTGCGCACGCACCTGGAAGAGCTATATCAGCAACGCATGGCCCTCCTGTCCCAGGCCGACGAGCTCCCGCCCGGACCCCAGGGCAGAGAAAGCGCGCTCCTGGCCAGTTTCATCCACCAGGCTATGGAAGCCTTCATCGAGGCCCTGGCCACCGATGATGGCCTGGAGAATTACCTGGGACGTAGCCGTATCCAGGAAGAGGTGCGAACCCAGATCAAGTCCGGCATGGGGTTCAACATCCTCATGGTCGGCATCGCCTCCAACCAGCAGGTGGTAGTCCCCTTCATGGTCGAACAACTGGCTGATCAGCCGGCCCTGCGTCGGGATGCACTTCAGGCCCTGCTGCGCTTCTATGCCATCGAGAGCGCCTTGTTTGGCCAGTGCTACATCGCGGAAAAAGAACGGGTTATCCTGGAGACCCAGGAGCGGATCATCGCCGTGCAGAAACAGGCCATCCAGGAACTCTCCTCGCCGGTGATCCAGATCTGGGAGGGGGTATTGGTTCTGCCCCTGGTGGGAGCCATTGACTCTGAACGCGCCCGACGCATGACCGAGGGCCTGCTCACCGGCATCAAAGACCACCAGGCCGAACACGTCATCATTGACATCACCGGCGTCCCGGTGGTGGATACCGGCATCGCCAACCATCTGCTCCAGGCGATCCGGGCTGCCCGGCTCCTGGGTGCCCACTGCCTGCTGGTCGGCATCAATGCCGAGGTGGCCCAGACCATGGTCCATCTGGGCATTGACCTGTCCGGCGTCATCACCCGGGCCAACTTGCAGGCTGGCATCGAATATGTCCTGGCCCGGATGGGCCTGGGTGTGGGGCCACTGAGATGAGAAACACTGGCGGCAGAAAACATAGAATAACGCCTCAGAGGTGATCATGCCAGACTTGATTCGTGTCCCTATCCTGCCAATCGAACAATTCCTGGTGGCCTCGATCCAGGTGCCTTTGCACGACTCCAGTGCCGTGCAGTTCAGAGACGATCTGTTGACCGAGATCCACCGCACCCGGGACCGGGGCCTGATCCTGGATATGACCGCCATGGATGTGGTGGACAGCTTCCTGGGCAAGCTCATCGGCGACGTGGCCGAAATGGCCGGCCTGATGGGGGCCACGGTGGTGATCACCGGCCTGCAACCTGCTGTGGCCATCACCCTGGTTGAACTGGGCCTGAGCCTGGAAGGGGTGGTAACCGCCTTGAATCTGGAAAAGGGCATGGCTTATTTACGGCGACGACTGGCGCAAGAGGAGGCCGGCTATGAATGAACGCCGGATCCCCATTCGCAGTGATCTGGACATCGTCAATGCCCGGGTGGGGGCCAGAGACCTGGCCAAAGCATTGGGTTTTGGGATCATTGACCAGGCCCGGGTGGCCACCGCCATCAGCGAACTGGCCCGCAACATCGTGTTGTATGCCGGGAGCGGCGAGGTGCTCCTGCGCCGCGTCCACGACGGCCGGCGCGTCGGAGTTGAGGCGATCTGCGTGGATCAGGGGCCGGGCATCCCCAATATTGAACTGGCCATGCAGAATGGCTATTCCACGTCCAACGGGCTGGGTATGGGCCTGCCCGGGACGAAACGCCTGATGGATGAGTTCGAGATCGAAAGCGCACCCGGCCAGGGCACCAGGGTGACGATCCGCAAGTGGTTGCGATGACTGCGTCGGAGACACCGCACATTTATCAACGCCTGGACTATGGAGTGGTCTGCCAGCCCAAGGCCAACCACGCCGTGTCCGGCGATGCCTACCTGCTGTGGGAGAGCGGGGCCACGGCCCTCATCGCCGTGATTGATGGCCTGGGTAGCGGCGATGAGGCCGCGCAGGCGGCCCAGTGCGCCCGCAGCCAGGTCCTGGCCCTGGTCGAGGCACCGCTCCAGGCGATCTTGCAGGCCTGTCATCAGGCCCTAAGCGACACCCGGGGCGCCGTGATGGGCCTCCTGCGCCTCGATTTTCAGGCCGGCCAGGCGTCCTTTGCCGGCGTCGGCAACATCGGCATCCAGGTCCAGAGCGCCGCCCACGAGATCAAGCCCGTCTCGCGCAACGGTATCGTGGGGCATCGGCTGCCCCAGACGCGGGAGTTCCGTTATCCCTATACACCAGGAGACCTGTACGCGCTACATTCAGATGGCATCTCCAGCCGCTTCGTCCTCAGCGGCTATCGCCACATCCTGCCTGATGACGATCTGCAACAGATAGCTGAACAGATCGCCAGCGCTTTCGGGCGGGATGACGACGATGTGACCCTGATCCTGGTCCGCGAACGACCACCGTATATACTGCAAGGAGTACCAAAATGAACCGGGCATTCGAACACTGGCTGGGTCAGCACAAGGAGCCGCTCCTGCACCGCTGGATCCAGCGGATCGCTGAACAGGCCCTCCCTCACTACCGCGGCCTGTCCCCCGCCGAACTGCAACGGGCCTTATCACCCTTCTACGATTGTCTGGCTAAGGCGATCCAGGAAGATGCGTCGCCCGTTCAGGCCGACCTGGAGGACTGGCTCCTGAGTCAGCGCCTGGATTACCAGTGCACCCTGGGGGAGTTGCTCCAGATCGTCACCGCCCTCAAAGCCCTCATCTGGCAGGACCTGGCTGTTGTCAGCGACCGGCAGGGGGTATTGCAGTTCGGGGAGAGAGTGGAACAGCGGTTCGACCAGGCTATAATCGCCCTGGCCTCCCTGTTCACCCAGGCCATTGAGCAAACCCTGATGGAGCGACTCCAGGAGGCCGAGTTCATAACCCACTCCTTGAGCACCGTTACCGAGGAGATGGATCAGACCCTGCAACGTATGCGCACGCTATACGAGGCCTCTCAGGCCCTGGCCGCCACCCTGGACCTGGGAGAAGTGCTCCAGGTGGCCGCCTCCGAGATGCGCCGCGCCAGCCGGGTGGAAGAAGTGGGCATCATCCTCTTTAACCCGGAAGAAGGAGTGGGGGAATTAGTGGCTGAGGAGCCACCCCGGCCGGACCC